>Ga0214202_1000688_pt1 | contig 12440 bp, 13 predicted proteins | sample TroBogEpilimnion_9_FD_153040 | JGI IMG/M metagenome (GOLD analysis project Ga0214202, IMG submission 153040) | Freshwater microbial communities from Trout Bog Lake, WI - 03JUN2009 epilimnion | ecosystem: Environmental > Aquatic > Freshwater > Lake > Epilimnion/Euphotic zone | place: Trout Bog...
TCACTGATTGCGACAATCGATGGAATGTAAAGTTCGCGAGCTCTGCGCCATTCTTCAAGGTCGGCAGAAATTATTCCGTGATTGGCGCTGACTATAAATATGGCAACATCGGCTAAATCTAGATCGAAGGGCACGACGCCCATTTGCTGGGCTAAGAGCCCGGATTTGGCGCCTAAGATGGCGACTTTTACTTCGGAGATTAGGTCTGACACAGTCCCCGAGCCTACGATGTAATCGTGTTACAAGCTTCCATAAAGGCACCGATCACGCGGGCTATTACTCCGCTCTGCCGTTTTTTGCTCAAAATGGGAGTAACGGCAAATGCGTTGAGCGCTATCGGTGGACTAGGTGCAACCGTGAGTTCAATCGTTTTCTTCAGTCGAGGCCATTTTTTTTGGGGCGTCATCGTCACCCTGTTTTTTATCCTCTTTGACCTGCTGGATGGAACCCTTGCGCGACTTTCGCCAACCGGAGGTTCGCGGTGGGGCGCGTTACTAGATTCCACGCTGGACCGGATTTCTGATGCCGCATTAGCAGGATCCCTGATAATTTTTCTGATGAAATCACATGACCGTTTGGTACCTGTGATGCTAGTTGGGTTGGTAGCCAGTGGTTTAGTTTCTTATATAAAGGCGCGGGCTGAAGGAATGGGAATCGCATGTAATGGCGGCATAGCTGAACGTTCTGAGCGATTAGCAATCATTCTTATGGGGTTATGGCTAACGGCACTCGGGGTCCCATATATGTTGGCGGCCGGCGCTTGGCTGCTAGCAAGCGCCAGTATTTATACAGTTGGTGAAAGATTGGTAATTGTTTATATCGCCACGAAAGCCGATTGATTATGTCGATTTCCTACATTGCGTATTTTCTTTCATGGAAATTGATAGGTATCTTGCCAAATCGTGTCGCATACTCACTCTCTGGGTGGGCGGCAGACCAAATAACCGTTCGAAATGGCAAAGGTGTACAGAGACTCCGCTTTAATTATGCACGCGTCCATCCGGAGTTTAGTGAACTTCAATTAGAAGAAGCGGTCAAAAAAGGTATGCGTTCATATCTTCGCTACTGGACCGACACCTTTAGATTGCCAAAATGGAGTGATGAGAAGATAGTTTCTACTGTGCAAGTAACGAACGATCACTATTTGAGAGATGCAATGAAGGTAGGAAAAGGCTGCATCGTTTCGCTACCGCACGCTGGTAATTGGGATCATGCCGGCGCTTATTATTGCAAGACTGGCGCTCCAATTGTCACGGTTGCAGAGCATCTTCAACCGGAGAAACTTTTCCGCAAATTTTTAAAATATAGAGAGTCGCTAGGGATGGAAGTATTAGATGCAAGCGCGCGTTCGCTCGCAACTTTGTCACAGCGGCTACGTCAAGGCAGGCTAGTTGCTCTTGTCGCTGACCGAGACCTATCTCAGAACGGTATCGCTGTCGAACTGTGTGGTTATCCGGCAAGAATGCCCGGGGGTCCGGCTCTTCTTTCATTGCAGACTGGTGCTCCGCTTATTACCGCATATGTTACATATTCAGAATATGGCTTACGGATTCATTTTGAAGGACCAATTCATATTCCTGACACTGGCTCCCAATCTGAGAAGGTCTCCGCGATGATTCAGGAGACCGCTACACGATTAGAACGTCACCTTAAGGAATCCATTACGGATTGGCACATGTTGCAAAGAATCTGGGTTGATGGCGATTTTGAGATTCATAATGATTGACCGAAAACTTAAGATCGGAATGGTCTGCCCATATGGATGGGATACACCTGGTGGTGTACAGATGCACATTAAGGAGTTGGCCGAGTACTTAATAAGGGATGGACACGAGGTTTCTGTCATCGCCCCCGTTTCAGATGATGAAGCCATTCATGAATCTTGGCTCGTAAACGCTGGGCGACCTGTACCAATTCCATTCAATGGTTCGGTAGCTCGCGTTCTATTCGGTCCAGTGGCAGCATTGAGAGTACGACAATGGATTGATCAAGCTGATTTTGACGTACTACATATGCACGAACCTGGAATTCCTTCGCTCTCACTTTTAGCCTGTTTCGCCGCCGAGGGTCCGATGGTTGGTACTTTCCATGCTTCGACATCCCGATTACGAGCGCTAGCTGCAGCTGGACCACTTATCGAACCGATGATTGAGAAACTTAAAGCCCGAATCGCAGTCAGTGAAATGGCACAGGCGACTATGAAAAACCTATATGGCACTGATGCGGTAGTAATACCTAATGGCATAGATTTTGCACGGTTTTCTGGTGTTAGAACCGTCGAAGTCACAGAAAACCTGACACATCCAACTATCGGCTTTCTTGGCCGGTTCGAAGAAGCTCGTAAAGGACTACCGCTATTAATTGATGCGCTACCAAAAATTTTGAAAGTACATCCAGATCTGGAACTGGTGGTTGCCGGACCTGGAGATCCAGGGAAGATTCTGGCCAAGATGGATCCACTGTTCGCCAGAAACATTCGATTTTTGGGACGCATAACAGAGGAGGAGAAAGTCTCGTTTCTCTCATCACTTAATATTTATGTCGCACCTAATACCGGGGGAGAGTCATTCGGAATTATTGTTGCAGAGGCGATGGCGGCTGGAGCAGCAGTGGTTGCAAGTGATATTCCCGCTTTTAAGGCGCTTTTAAATGATGGGGAACATGGAGAGTTATTCAAAAGTGAGGATGTACATTCGTTGTCCACATCCATTATCCGCTTACTTGCTTCGCCCACCCATATGTCAGAGATTGCTCAGAGTGGGTTATCAGCGGCAATTCGGTTCGATTGGAAGACGGTTTCTACCCAGATAATCGATGTCTACGAGATGGCAATGGCTGGGCACGGCAAGGTGGGACTAGGCGCAGATAATGCGAGTTGGAAGAGGGAGCGAAACCGGTGATCTATTTTCTCATAACACTTTTGGTACTTCTGGGTGCCTGGTATTTATCTTTTTCTGCTTCAAGGCTTGATCGTCTACATCATCGTGTTGAAACATCATGGGAGCACTTAGATGCGCTTTTGCAACGTCGGGGAGCACTAGCTCTAGAAATTTCGCACCAAGCAGATCTTGATCTTGCGACCGAGTTGATATTGAAGGAATCTGCTTACGTGAGCAGAGAAGAATCAATTCTAGAACGCAATGACGCAGAGAGGTCGTTATCTGAATCTTTGCGGTTTCTTAAAGATTCGGCTCAGAATGGTGATATTCAGATTTCGGTAGGACTTTTGGACGAACTTCATGTCTTGACCGATAAGATCAAAATTGCAGTGTCGATTCATCTTGAAGCAGTTAATTCGGTAGCGAATCTGCGTTCAAAGCGACTTTATAGGATCTTCCATTTAGCCGGAAAGGCAAAGCTACCCCGTACGTATTCTTTTGAAGAGGAAGTTTTATGAAGTTTTTCTCTAGCCGATCAGCTCTCTTTTTTATCCTCCTGTGTAGCTTGGGCATACTTACTGCTTGTGGTAAGTCTGACGTCGGATCGACGGTGACTCCAGTGGTCCCGACAAATGTATTAACAGGGTTGCCAGGCATAAATGGTCCAGTACTTTTTGTAAAGATTGACGACACTCAACCAGCACATCCCCAAGTTGGACTAGATAGTGCTGATGTTATTTACATCGAACAAGTAGAGGGTGGCCTTACTCGTTTGGCAGGGGTCTTTACGAACAAGTTACCCGCACAGATTGGTCCGGTCCGATCAGCCAGAATCAGCGACATCGATTTAATGGCAAATTACGGACATGCGGCCCTCGCCTTTAGCGGGGCGCAAACATCATTTCTTCCAGTTTTAGATTCTGCCAATCTGGAAGATATTGGCGCAGGTCATGAGCCTGCTTCTATATATTCTCGTGACGCCTCACGTCCTGCCCCCACAAACATGTTTGTTGCACCCGCCGCTCTGCTCAATAAATCGATCAGTATCGAACATCGAAATATTGCGAACGCACAATCTGTTGGTTGGAAATTCGGAGCCGTTCCTTTGGGAGGTGAGAGAATTCTCAGTGCATCGATTGCATGGCCGTCAGCTAAATACTCGGTGGAATGGTCTGCAACTGCGAAGAGTTGGCAGCTGTTTTATAATGCCGCACCAGATATTGCCGCAGATGGAGTACGCCTTGGTTCTCCAACATTTTTAATACAGGAAGTGAGTATCACGCAATCGATTTATCATGATCATCTGGGAAATTACACGCCTTTTAGCAACACGATCGGGTCGGGGACCGGATATTTATTGCGTGATGGTCAAGAAATTCCTATTTTCTGGAATCGCGCAACTCCTTCCTCGCCCACCACATGGACTTTGAAGGACGGGAGTCCGGCCTATTTCCATCGGGGCCAAGTGTGGATTGCTCTCACAGATCAGCAGCCAGTCTTCGTTCGGCCAAATTCTGTGACGCCAACACCCTCTTCTTCAAAGTAGACTAATGCTCTTCCCATCGCGGGATAAGTACCGTCGGACAGGTACGGCGGTAGTCAAGATAGACAAGATAAACAAGATATTTAAGGGGTAACAACGATGAGCGAGAGCACTTCTAAACAAACTGGTACCGCACGCGTTAAACGCGGAATGGCAGAGATGCTTAAGGGCGGCGTCATTATGGATGTAGTGAACGTTGAGCAAGCGAAGATCGCTGAAGATGCTGGCGCGGTAGCTGTAATGGCCCTTGAACGTGTACCGGCTGACATTCGTGCACAAGGTGGAGTTGCTCGGATGTCTGATCCAGACATGATCGAACAGATTCAAGCCGCAGTGTCAATCCCGGTTATGGCGAAGGCAAGAATTGGACATTTCGTAGAAGCCCAGATTCTTCAAAGTCTTGGAGTCGACTACATCGATGAATCCGAGGTGTTGACACCCGCAGATTACGAAAATCACATTGATAAGTGGAATTTCACCATTCCGTTTGTTTGCGGAGCTACAAATTTGGGCGAAGCGCTCCGTCGTATAAATGAAGGCGCAGCCATGATCCGTTCAAAAGGTGAAGCTGGAACTGGCGACGTCTCAAACGCAACTACTCACATGCGAAAAATCTCTTCAGAAATTCGTCGCTTAACATCTATGCGTGAAGACGAACTTTACGTTGCAGCCAAAGAGCTTTCGGCCCCATACGATTTAGTTAAAGAAGTCGCAACAACTGGAAAACTACCCGTCGTGCTCTTCACGGCTGGTGGTATTGCAACACCAGCGGATGCCGCGATGATGATGCAGCTTGGCGCCGATGGAGTGTTCGTGGGGTCTGGTATTTTCAAATCTGGAAACCCGGCGGCACGCGCAAGTGCCTGCGTTAAGGCTGTTACGTATTACACCGACCCTAAAGTGGTAGCAGATGTTTCGCGCGGCCTTGGCGATGCGATGGTTGGGATCAACGTTGCCGATATTCCTGTTCCTCATCGCTTGGCCGAACGCGGCTGGTAACAGAAATTATCAACTAGTGGTTGGCAGCCAATGAAAGTCGGAGTCCTGGCACTTCAAGGTGATTTTCGGGAGCATCTCTATGCGCTAAGTGAATGCGGGGTAGAGGCCAGCGCTGTTAAAACTTTCGATGAGATCTCGCAAATCGACGCCCTAATTCTACCCGGCGGGGAATCTACGACGATTGCAAAATTAGCAAGAACCTTCGGCTTAACTGATCTGATTGTTGAACGCATTCGTGGCGGAATGCCCACGTACGGTTCTTGTGCTGGCATGATTCTTTTGGCCGACAGAATCGAAGATGCGGCAGCTGGGCAAGAAACATTTGGCGGTCTCGATATGACCGTGAGACGAAATGCCTTTGGACGACAGGTTGATTCGTTCGAGTCAGATCTGTTCGTGGCTGGGATTACAGCCCCGCCGATAAGGGCGATCTTTATACGTGCACCCTGGGTTGAGTCGATCGGTCCTGGCGTGGAGGTTTTGGCTTCGGTGGAATTTAATGGAGAATTGCATCCTGTAGCGGTTCGGCAAGGGAACTTGTTGGCTACCTCGTTCCATCCCGAGATCACTGGAGATAATCGGGTTCATCGCTTTTTTATTGAAAATATTTGCAAGGTACATGTCGCGTAACAAGGCGTGACGTTTCTAGTAATTAGGTTGGAGAAGTAGATGTCAGGCCATTCCAAGTGGGCAACGACAAAGCATAAAAAAGCCGTCATAGATTCACGGCGGGCAAAGAATTTTGCGAAGTTAATCAAGGCGATTGAAATTGCGGCTCGTAATGGTGGTGCTGATATTGACGGTAATCCAACTCTTTTTGACGCCATCGCAAAAGCTAAGAAGAATTCGATGCCGGCTGACAACATCGATCGTGCGGTAAAACGTGGCGCTGGTCTTGAATCTGGTGGAGCGGATTGGCAGACGATTATGTACGAGGGTTATGCAGCTGGTGGAGTAGCTCTGATGATCGAGTGCTTGACGGATAGCCGAAATCGTGCAGCCTCCGAAGTTAGAGTTGCGGTTACTCGTAACGGGGGAACCATGGCAGATCCTGGTTCGGTCTCATATTTGTTCAACCGTAAAGGGGTCGTCATAGTTAAGAAAGTTGATGGCGTGACGGAAGATCGCATCCTAGAAGTAGTTCTTGAAGCAGGTTGTGAAGAGGTCAATGATTTAGGAGATTCATTCGAAATAGTCTCAGAACCGAGTGATTTGATTGCTGTACGTACCTCTTTGCAGGCAGCAGGACTGGACTACGAATCGGCCGATACCTCGTTTTTGCCGTCGCTCTCGATAGAACTCGATGCCGAAGCGGCTACGAAGGTCTTCAACTTAATAGATGCAATTGAAGAATTGGACGATGTGCAGAACGTCTACGGCAATTTTGATGTGTCAGACGAGGTAATGGCCTCTCTCGGCTAATAGGCTCGCCCTCATGATAGTTCTAGGGATTGATCCGGGTTTAACCCGATGTGGCCTTGGAGTAGTCGAAAGCAATGGATCACGAATATTGACGATGGTGGATGTTGGAGTTATCCGAACATCTCCGGATGCAGCGCTCGAATTTCGACTTTTGCAATTGGAAGAAGAGATATCTTCATGGATCTCAAAAGTTCGCCCTGATGTTATTGCGGTTGAACGAGTTTTCTCACAACTCAATGTCCGTACGGCAATGGCCACGGGCCAAGCCGCGGGTGTGGCCTTGTTACTTGCAGCGCGTGCTGGGATTACAGTTGCCATGCACACTCCATCTGAAGTGAAAGCGGCTGTGACGGGTTCGGGCAGAGCTGACAAAAAACAGGTGGCATTGATGGTCCAAAAATTATTACGACTTGAAACAATTCCTAAACCTGTAGATAGTACTGATGCCTTGGCTTTGGCTATTTGTCATCACTGGCGTGGAGTCGGGAATGCGAAGTTAGAAGTAGCACTCGTGAAAGAGCGGGCAAGATTGAAGAAAGTTGCATCGAGGTGATCGCGTCGATAAGCGGGATCGTCAAACTTTTACGAATCAATACCATGGTTGTCGAAGTGGGTGGAGTTGGCATGTTGGTACATGTAAGCCCACGCTTGTCAGCGAACCAAACAGTTGGTAGGTCGGTCTCGCTGCATACGGTCCTCGTCGTGCGCGAAGATGCTCTCACTCTCTATGGATTTGAAACTCCCGATGCTCGCGATCTCTTTGAAATTCTCCAGACTGTGACAGGAATTGGGCCTAAGGTGGCTCAATCCGCTCTCACTGTTTACGATGTGCCAGAGCTTGTAAGTGCCATCAAATCTGATAATTCATCTATTCTCGAGAAAATTCCAGGACTAGGAAAAAAAGGTGCTCAACGATTGGTACTCGAGTTGAAAGAGAAGTTGGGGGCTTTCGTATCTACGCAATCGCCAGTTGTTGGCGCTTGGAGAGAACAACTCAATAGTGCTTTAGTGGGCCTTGGTTACTCTCTTCGACAGAGTGAAGAGCGTATCGAAACGGTTGCAGCTCAATTTGGTAGCGCTTCGGAGATACCTATCGCAGAATTACTTCGCGCAGCCCTATCGACTGGGCCTAGCCGATGACTGAATCGATCCTTGGGCCGGATGCAGATGATGTAGAACGCGCACAAGAATTAGCACTAAGACCAAAATCGCTCAAAGAGTTTGTTGGTCAACAACGTGTCGCTTCGCAGATAGATCTCCTCTTGACTGCGGCTCGTACTCGAAAGAATTCAGCTGATCACATCCTTCTTTCTGGTCCACCGGGACTGGGTAAGACAACGTTGGCGATGATCATTGCATCAGAAATGAATGCACCGCTACGGATCACAAGTGGTCCAGCAATTCAGCACGCCGGTGATCTGGCGTCAATTCTTTCCTCTCTTGTCGAAGGAGAGATACTTTTTCTGGACGAAATTCATCGAATGTCAAGACCCGCCGAAGAGATGTTGTATTTGGCAATGGAAGATTTTCGAGTCGATGTGATTGTGGGTAAAGGCGCAGGAGCGACGGCGATCCCACTTTCCTTGCCGCAGTTCACTTTAGTTGGGGCAACTACTCGAGCGGGTTTGTTACCCAGTCCCTTGCGTGATCGATTCGGTTTTACTGCTCAGTTAGATTTTTATGATGATGTGGACCTGGCAACGATTGTCCGCAGAAGTGGCGATCTATTGAAAGTAGCAATCGATGATGCAGCGGTATCAGAGATTGGTTCGCGATCGAGGGGTACACCTCGTGTTGCAAATCGGTTATTGCGTAGAGTTCGAGATTATGCCCAAGTTCATGGCAACGGTTCTATTAACTTGTCATCGGCGCAGGCAGCGCTAGAAATGTACGAAGTGGACCACATTGGCCTGGACCGACTTGATAAAGCACTTTTAGAAATTTTGATCAAACGATTCAACGGCGGTCCAGTGGGTATTTCTACGTTAGCGATGTCTCTTGGCGAAGAATCAGAGACAATTGAAGGGCTCTGTGAGCCGTTTCTAGTCCGCAGGGGCTTAATCGCCAGAACACCTAGAGGAAGGGTCGCTACTTCTGCCAGTTGGGCTCATTTGGGACTCACTCCACCTCAGGGAGATCTCGGTATTTTCGACATGCCTGCTCTTGATGCCTAGACTTACCTCTTATGTCTGCCAATATTTCGAAATCACTCAAGACCTCGTCTAGACCTGGTCGAACCCTGGCCATTGTCGCCGTCGTTCTCATCGCCTTTGGAGCTCTGGCTTTTTTCCAGAATGACAAGGTGAAGCTCGGTCTGGATCTTCGAGGTGGGACAAGCGTGACCTTGCAACCACGTGTTGCTGCCGGTGGCAAAGTATCTACGGCGGCGATCAATCAAGCGGTATCGATCATTCGTCAGCGCGTTAACTCACTTGGTGTTGCTGAAAGTCAGGTAACGGCTCAGGGAACCGGCAACAATCAGCAAATTGTGATTTCTGTTCCGGGAGATACAGGCCAACACATTGTTGATCTTGTTGGGCAGACAGCAGAGCTTAGATTCCGCCAAGTACTTGCCTCTGGTGGGGGCAATGCGACAAGCACTCAAACAAATACAGTTTCCACAACGACCACTACTACTGATAAGAATGGTAAGAAAGTTGTATCTAAGCCAACCGCCGCGGCTCCGACATTCCCGAATGGCGTAACACCCGCTCTCAATGCGCAATTTGCTGCCCTAGATTGCACGAAGGCAATAAACCGTCAAGGGGGAAATATTGATAATCCGAAATCTTCTATAGTTTCTTGCAGCAGAGATGGTCTTACGAAATATGTTCTGGCGCCTGCTCAAGTAGTTGGTACAGATGTTGCAAAAGCTAGCGCCGTTCTTGACCAAACAAACGGCAATGGGTGGATGGTTCTGCTTAATTTTAATGGGAACGGAACTTCTCAATTCGGTGCCCTTACATCAAGTGTCACAAAGCTTGCCGCGCCACAAAATGAAGTAGCTATCGTCTTGGACGGCCTGGTTATCGAAGCGCCAAGAATTAATGAAGCCATCACCGCTGGAAGCGCTCAGATCACGGGTGGATTCAACCAAGCATCAGCGTCTGATCTCTCAAATGTTCTCAAGTACGGAGCTCTTCCGCTGGCTTTTGATAGGGGAGATGTACAGCAAGTTTCGCCAACATTAGGCGCAGATCAGTTGCGCGCTGGACTGCTAGCAGGCTTACTAGGCCTCATCTTGGTAGTTCTGTATTCAGTGTTCTACTACCGAGGTCTTGGCGTCGTGAGCGTAGGCTCATTAAGTATTGCTGGAGTGATTACATATTTGCTATTCCTGCTTCTAGGAAAGTGGATCGGTTTCACTCTCTCGCTGGCAGGTATTGCAGGAGCGATTGTTTCGATCGGTATAACCGCGGACTCGTTCATTGTTTATTTTGAAAGATTGCGAGACGAAGTGCGTGACGGTCGTTCATTGCGTACGGCAGTAGATACTGGTTGGAATCGAGCACGTCGAACTATTTTGGTGGCTGACTCAGTCTCACTTATCGCTTCTGCTCTGCTTTATTTCTTTGCCGTAGGAGATGTTCGCGGGTTTGCTTTCACCTTAGGTTTAACCACCTTGGTTGATTTGGTCGTGGTCTTCCTCTTTACAAAGCCACTGGTCAGTCTTCTCTCCCGAGTTAGCTTCTATGCCAATGGACATGCTCTTTCGGGTTTCTCTGCATCTAGCTTGGGTGTTGTTAGCGGAAAGGACGTCGCTTAAATGTCACGTTTATCAGGAATGGGTGGCCGCCTCTATCGTGGCGAAAAATCCTTCAACATCATCGGTAATCGTCGTCGTTGGTACGCCTTATCTGGGCTGGTAATTATTATCAGTGCCGTATCGCTGAGTGTCCAAGGTTTACATCTGGGCATCGAATTTAAGGGTGGTTCGCAGTTTACATTTACGCAGACTGGGGCAACTATCTCTCAAGGCCAAAAGGCAGTTACAGATGCTGGTATCGTCTCAGAGACGATCGTCCAGAAAATCGGATCAAACAAGCTTCAGATAACGACTGGTTCCTTGACCAATCAACAAAATGATGCGATTCAGAGCGCAATCATTAAGGATTTTGGTATACCAGGGACAAGTATCAACGTCATGAGTATTGGTCCTTCTTGGGGTAAAGACATCACTCATAAAGCGATACAAGCTCTGATCGCTTTCTTGCTTATAGTGATGTTATATCTCGCACTAGCCTTTGAACCGAAGATGGCGACCGCCGCAATCATCGCTGTTATGCACGATGTGTTCATCACAGTTGGCATTTATGCGTTAATTGGTTTCGATGTTACCCCAGCGACCGTTATTGGATTCCTGACTATTTTGGGTTATTCGTTGTATGACACCGTCGTAGTATTTGACAAGGTTCGAGAGAATACTCGGTCGATCACAAGCACTGGGAAATATACATATTCGCAAGCAGCTAACCTGGCCGTCAATCAGACTTTGGTTCGCTCTTTCAACACCTCTTTGATCGCCTTGTTGCCAGTGGCCTCAATTCTGTTTGTCGGTGCTGGTTTGTTGGGCGCAGGAACTTTGAAAGATCTCTCGTTAGCTCTCTTCATTGGCCTAGCGACCGGAACATATTCTTCGATCTTTGTTGCGAGCCCAATTCTTGCGACGTTACGTGAACGCGAGCCGGCCATGAAGGCACTCGCAAAGCGCGTAGCTCAACGTGGGGCAGCAGGTTTATCTCCTGAAGTAGTTATCAAAGGGGATGCAGAAATCGCCGGGATTGTTACATCTACTCATTCAAAAGAGAATCGTGATCGTGGGCCACGCAATCAACCCAAGCGAAGAGGCCGTCGCTAAATAGTCGTTCGGAGGAAACGATGGACGCTCTGCTAGCTCCGCTTGCGAATGTTCTTTCCGAGAACTTGGTGGGGTATAACGAACCTGAATTGCTACGTGCTTATGAAGTAGCTTGCAGGTCTCATGAAGGACAATTTCGTAAATCTGGTGAACCATATATAACTCACCCGATAGCCGTTGCCGAAATTTTGGCTAGTTTAGGTATGGATCAAGCAACAATAACTGCGGCCTTGCTTCACGACACACTGGAAGATACTCCTTATTCAATTGAGGGGCTCAAGAAGGATTTTGGCACCGAAGTTGTTCAATTGGTAGATGGTGTGACGAAGCTAGATAAGTTGACCTATGGCCCGAGCGCAGAAGCGGAAACTTTGCGCAAAATGGTTGTCGCCATGTCGAAAGACATCCGCGTGCTTGTAATCAAGCTTGCCGACCGCTTGCATAATGCACGGACTTGGCAATTTGTGTCGGCAGAATCTGCAACCCGCAAGGCACGTGAAACGTTAGATATCTATGCGCCTCTTGCTCACCGGCTAGGAATGAATGCAATCAAATGGGAGCTAGAAGATTTATCTTTTAAAGTCTTAGAGCCGAAGAAATTTGAAGAGATCGAGAGATTGGTAAGTGAACGGTCTCCACTTCGAGCTAAATTCACGGACGAAGTAACCAGACAGATAGAAGAAGATCTGGCGAGTGAAGAGATCAAGGCTTCAGTTAAAGGGCGGCAGAAGCATCTGTA
>Ga0214202_1000694_pt1 | contig 12412 bp, 12 predicted proteins | sample TroBogEpilimnion_9_FD_153040 | JGI IMG/M metagenome (GOLD analysis project Ga0214202, IMG submission 153040) | Freshwater microbial communities from Trout Bog Lake, WI - 03JUN2009 epilimnion | ecosystem: Environmental > Aquatic > Freshwater > Lake > Epilimnion/Euphotic zone | place: Trout Bog...
AGTGTTGTCTCGCCCAATTTCCGAACTTGGTATTTATCCAGCTGTGGATCCATTGGACTCCACATCCCGGATCTTGGACCCGCGTTACATTGGCGAGCACCACTTCCGTGTTGCTAACCGCATCAAGCAGATTTTGCAGCGCTACAAGGATCTTCAAGACATCATCGCCATCTTGGGTATCGATGAACTTTCAGAAGATGACCGCGTACTCGTAGGTCGGGCACGTCGTATCCAGCGCTTCTTGTCACAGAACACATTCGTGGCAAAGGTCTTTACTGGTATCGATGGTTCATTCGTTCCACTTGCAGACACAATCGCAGCATTTGAAGCACTTGCTGATGGAAAGTACGATCACGTTCCAGAACAAGCATTCTTCATGTGCGGCGGCCTCGACGATGTTGAGCGCAAAGCCGCTGAACTTGCGAAGAACTAAGTAAGGGAAAAATAATGGCTCTTAACGTCGCATTAGTATCGCCGACACAACAGGTGTGGTCAGGCGAGGCATCATTTGTCTCAGCTCGCACCACTGAAGGTGACCTCGGAGTTCTTCCAGGTCACGCACCTTTGTTTGGCGTACTAGTCGATGGAGCTGTCAGCATTAAAGGTACCGACGGCACAACACAGGAATTCACTGTAACTGGAGGATTCTTATCTGTATCAAATGATCGCGTTTCAATTCTTACTGAATCTGTAGGTTAAATTTACTTTAGAAGAATAAAATCGGATATCCGGGTTTTTGGAAAAACCACATCCGTGAAGTCAACTATCTTTCCATCGATTTCAAAGACGTATCTACTTTTCTGATTAATCTTCGGAGTTGTATTTAGGAATATAATCAATTCTTGAATTTCTTCCTCGCTTAACCAAGCTATCGGATCAGAAAAAGATCTGAAGTCCATGATTTGAGCAACTTGCTTGAGCAAAAGCTTAGAATTTGTATCTAACAAATTTTGCCTGCTTCTAAAGAACACGGCGTCTGGATCTGTTTGATATAGCCCACGCATCCAAAATCGATTGAGAGAATTGCAAATCGAATTCCAAGCTCCTGGACCTGATGGATCTTCTTTTCTTTCAGTATTGTCCCAATATGGTGCTGTATCAGGACCTACGCGAGCCCCATCAAATATTCCTAGTGATGCGAGCATTGGAATTCCTGAACCAAGTAGATAACTGTCATTGCCTACTGCATGTCTAATAGTTTGCATCGCATCTCGATAAGCTTGTTCGCGATCAATTTGGATACTTCTTACCCCTGGCAGGGCACCGGCATACATGAAATCCAATTTAAAATATTTGAATCCCCAAGATTTAATTTCTTCAAAAAGGGAGTGTAAGTATTCTTGGACTTCTTGTAACGTAGAGTCGAATGTGAAGTATGTAGTTCCCCAGTTATATCCAGCGACTACGGGCTTTCCGAAATCATCTTTTAACAACCACTCGGGGTGCTCAGTCGCAATTTTGGAATTTGGCAGAAGGATGAGAGGCGCTAGCCATATTCCTGGAGTTTTACCTTTACTCCGGATGTAGTTGGCAATATGAGCCATTCCATTTGGAAACTTAGAATTTGCACTCCAATCCCCAATAGTAGATTGCCAGCCATCATCAATCTGAATTACTTCGACGGGGAAAGTTTCAAGTTCATCTATTGCGGCGGTTAGATTCTTTTCATCAATTTCTTCAAAAAATGTGTACCAACTACTCCAAACCGGACCAGTTTTTTTGAGTTCTGTAGAAAATCTTTCCCGAAGAAGGTTCACATATTCTCTGAACACTTCGAGTTCATCTCCATATCCTATAAACCACTCTAAAGGTGAACCGGGACTGGAAGCGATTAATCTCATTTTGTCCGCTTTGATCACGCAATTACCCACAGTGAGCGCGCCAATGAGAATTATCTTTCCATCGGTGCCACAGAGAGCCCCAACGGTAGAACCTGCATGCTCTCCTTCGCAAAAGTGTGCAGAATCATCAGCTGTGAGTAAGCGCAGCGAGTTGCCGTAAATTTTTAATGGCTTTTCGGTGATTCGACGCCAGCCACAAGGTGACCATGAGTTCCAGCCGTGGCGATAGAACTCAGGGTTATCCATGTGGTGGAGAACCTCGAGTTTGGAGGCGGTAGCTACGTACCCGGTATCTATTTTGCTGATTGGACCATCAGAGTCAATATCGAATAGTGCCTCTCCAAAGACGATTTGGGAAGTTGACATGCTTCACACCTCACTAAATTCTGTCGGGCACTAGTTCTGTTCTTTTTGCAATATGCCAATAAACTAGGGCCTAAAGCACTAGTTTTGCAAGTTCGCGACATAATACTAGCCAGGAGTAAATGTGAAAGTCAACAAAGCGCCAAGGGTGCTGTCCAGATTTCCGCAAGCAGGCAATCGAAGTGGCTTAAGAATTACCAATAGCTTGGCCGTACTCCGGCTCATCCAGCAAGAAGATCAAACTTCCAAAAGTTTAGTCTCGCAACTTGGCATTTCCCGAACAGCCGTAGAAACGGTACTTGCCGAACTTATGGAATCGAAGTGGGTTGTGGCGCGGATGAGTAAGAGTGATATAAATCAGTCTGCATCAGCTGGTCGTCCCACCAAAACGTTTACCCTTAATAGCAATGCTGGTTGTATCGCATCTATCGATATCGGTGCGCACCACATATATGTAATTGTTGCCGATCTGCACGGGAACACTTTGGCATACGAGAATGAAAGCATTTCTGAGAACTTGCCCGCCAACTCTCGACTGTCGCAATCCAACAAGATTCTGATGAGAACTTTGGCTCAGTCAGAAAAATCTGTTGATGATTTATGGCTCCTCACACTTGGCTCTCCTGGAGTGGTTGAAAATGGAGTCGTAAGGTTTTATGGCGGCCGCGGCATGCCCGGCTGGGTGGGATTGAATCTAAAAGCATATTTTCAGCAAAAAGTTGAGTGTGAAATTGTCCTTGAGGGAAATGTTAATCTCGGAACTATTGCCGAAAAATGGAAGGGCAAGGCCGTTGAGGCCAATGACTATGTTTATTTCTACAGCGGTACGCGTACTGGATTTGGATATTATCTTGATGGATTACTGAGGCGTGGTAAGCGCGGAGCTACTGGTTTAATTGGCCACCTTTCTGAATTGCGTTGGAAGGAAATTGAAGATTCCCTGTATGCGAGTACTGACAGCGAGACAAAAAGTCCCGATCTCTCACAGCTCTTTACGGATGCAAGATTAGGCGTCCCAAAAGCCAAAACTGCGGTAGAAGAATTCTCCAAAATGCTCGCCCTTGGAGTCGCAGCAGTTTGCCTGACGCTTGACCCACAACTTATTGTCATCGGCGGACCGAATTCAACACATGGAGATTTGTTCCTCGAATCATTTCGGCGCGAACTGGCAATTCGATACCCCTTGGACATCCCCGATATAAAGCTCTCGATTTTGGGACTTGAAGGACCATGTCTTGGGGGCATCAAATTGGCTCTTGATCTCATTCAGGATCACCTCATCCAATTGGGGAACGAGGGAAAATCGTTGCCAAGAAGTACCCCGAGTGACTGGCGGCAGGCTGTCCACCGTATGGCCCAATCACCGAAAATAGGACATCTCATCTAATTTATCTGGATTTGGGGTTGCAAAATGCCCTAAGAAAGGTATTCTCGGCGGTGTTATGTTTTTTAAAAACATAATTAACCGAGGCAGGGAAAGGACTAAGCATGAAAATTTCTGGAAAAATCCAAGGGGTTGTTATCGGCTCACTGTTGGCATTGGTAGCGTCGACGTCTGGTGCGATTGCGGCCGGAGGGGCACCATCGCCCTCAACTGTTTCTAAAACTCTCACAAAAAAGCCAATTACTCTTCGAGTATTTACTACGGCTCCTCAAAACAAGGTATCCGAAGCTGTTGCAAAGGAATTCGAAAAGAAGTATCCGAATATCAAAGTAATAGTTCAAGCAGCTGATTTCCCTAATTATTCCCAAGGAATTCAGTTAGCTTTAAAATCAAAAAATGGACCAGATGTAGCTCTTGCTGCAAATGCTTTCGATTCAAAAAATGGCCTTACCCTAAATCTGGCTAAGTACAGCAAGCTTTATGGTTGGGATAAAATTATTCCTTCGACTATTGCGCAGCAGTGGAAAGTAACTGACGACTATAAGACAATGGCAGGATCGATTCAAGTCGCTCTTCCTGTCGATATTAATATCGTTGGTATCTATTACAACAAATCTTTGTTGAAGCAGATAGGAATCACTACTCCGCCAGTTTCAATGGATGATTTTGAAAAAGCTCTAGCAGCAGCCAAAAAAGCAGGACAAGTACCTTTGCAAATGGGTAACTCACAAGGTCACGCTGCTTTCTTGATACAAGGTATTGGGCAAGCCACCGATGGTGCGAAGTCAGCAGCAAAGTGGGCACTTGGAATTCCTGGGTCCACTTTTGATACTGCTGGAAATAAGCTAGGTGCAACCAAGTTGTTGGCCTGGAAAGATTCGGGCTATATCCCATCTGACGTTAACAGTTACTCACTTCAAGATGCTGTTAAAAACTTTACTCAAGGTCAAGGAGTATTCCTCAATGACGGAAACTGGGATGCAGGTACAATTGATGCTGCCATGGGAGATAACGTTGGGTTCATCCCATTCCCAGGAGCAAATGTTGTAGCTATTGGTGGCGGAGATGCTTTCCAAATAGCATCAAATTCAAAAAATAAGGATGCAGCAGCAGCATTCCTTGATATGTTGATTTCTGCTCAAGCGGCACCACTAGCTTGGTCAAATGGCTTTTTACCGGCAAACGTCGGAACTGCTAAAGGATCAACAAGCCTTCAGAATGACATTCTTAAGGCATACGGAAATATCAGTAAGGCCAACGGAATCGTGAGTTTCAATAACAACGTAACCTCCTCTATGAATCAGACTCTCACGACTACGACACAGGCACTACTTGGCGGTCAAATGTCCGTCGCAACACTAATCAGTACAGTTCAGGCTGATTGGTCGAGCAGTCACTAGTGGCTGAGTAGACATATAAGCAATGAAAAAGGGCAGGGATAGCGGATTTGAAGCGATTCTATTCGTTATTCCTGCTCTTTCTTTCTATCTGCTTTTTGTAATCACCCCTTGGATTTCTGCAATCTCATTTTCATTCTTTAACTGGGATGGCATTGGGTCTGCAGTTTGGAATGGTTTTAAGAATTACTCTGAGGTTTTTCATGATCCAGAGCAAATCAATTCGATAAAGCACTCAGTCGTACTTATTGGATTCTTTTCGGTAGTACCAGTTACTTTGGGACTAATACTGGCAAATCTAATTTCAAACCTTCGAGCCACATCATTAATTGGAAGAATATCTAGAGTAATAATCTTCCTTCCGCAGGTGCTCCCACTGATAGCTGTGGGAATTGCATGGAAGCTTATGTACGCATCCCAAGGTGTTATTAATCAGTTTTTACGAAATGTCGGCCTAGAGGAAAGCACGCGAGGCTGGCTAGGTGATTTTAATTTCGCCCTACCTGCGATTGGATTTGTTGGAATTTGGTTAGGATCTGGACTATGTCTTCTTCTTTTTAACTCAGGTATACAGAAAATAGATCAGCACTTATTTGAGGCAGTACAAATTGATGGTGGAGGCAGAATTCGTGCATTTATAAGTGTCACATTACCTTCCCTTCGCCCAGAGATTAGGTTTGCATCGACAATTACGATGATTGCCGCATTGAGTGGATTTGATTTAGTTTATGTTATGACGAGTGGGGGACCAGGAGGCGCCACATTGGTACCCGGACTTGAAGTTTTTAGACTCGCATTTGCGTATCATCGTTTTGGACAAGCGTGTGCTTTAGCAGTGGTTTTGAGTCTTATAACATTCCTATTTATATTACTTGTGAATAGGCTACTCAAGGATATCTAAATGATTAAAATTGAATCTGCCCTTTCTAAATCGTTTCTAATTTTGATGGTTCTTTTCACGATTCTTCCTGTCTTTGCCATATTTAATCTTTCCCTACAGCCTGCAACCGCATTGAGCACTGGTATCTCATTTTCACGGAATCTTAATTTCCATAATTATTTGGATGCCTGGAGGATGGGAAACTTTGGTCAGCTCTACTTGAATAGTCTGGGAATTTCTCTAGTAATTGTGCCGATTGCAACTTGCTTTGCGGTTCTGGGAGGGTTTGGGTTCTACTATTTCAATTTTCGCAATAAGAAATATCTTTTCAATTTTTTTCTTCTAGGGATGACTCTTCCATATGAAGCAATCGTAATCCCACTTTATTATGGTCTCAATTCTTTAGGAATTCTCAACACAAGTTGGTCAGTAATCTTGCCATTACTAGGTGGGTTCATGCCCTTTGGTATTTTTTGGATGAGATCATATTTCTCCTCCTTACCGAATGAATTAGCGGAAGCAGCATCAATCGATGGCGCCAGCTCCTTCCAAATTCTTCTTAAGATTATTCTCCCGATTTCTAAATCTGCAATCCTGTCACTTTCAATTTTTTACTATATTTGGTCCTGGAACCACTTCATCCTTTCGATGATTTTAATCCAGGACGCTACTCGGCGTACTGTAACTACCGGACTTACTGCTTTCGTAGGTCAATATAGCCAAAATCTTCCCTTACTTTGTGCTGGCACGATGACTGTAATTGCTCCCACAATCCTATTTTTCATAATTTTTCAAAGGCACACCGTTAAGGGAATTTTAGATGGAGCTGTAAAGTGAATGCAGAGTTGCCCCTGGCAGAGCTGCAAACCTATTTTGGAAGAATGGATTCTCCCGAGAACTTTGAAGCATTTTGGAATGAATCCGTGGAATTGTTGGATCATCACCAAATCGATCTTCAATTCGAAGACAATATAAATAGCAATAATTTTGCGATATGTCGTGATCTCTTTTTTTCTGGGTTAGGTGGTGCAAGTATTCATTGCAAGTTAGCTCAGCCCAAATTTACTCAGGGACTGACTCCCGGAGTCATCCTGTTTCATGGCTATGGCGATTCAAGTCCAGAGTGGTTTAATCTCTTTCCTTACGTTGCAAGTGGATATTCTGTTTTAGCCTTGGATTGTCGTGGCCAAGGAGGATTATCACAAGAATCTGGCATCAAATTCGGTAATACATTCAATGGACAACTTGTCAGAGGCATAGAGAATGGTCCGGAGAGTTTGCTATTTCGCTACATTTTTCTAGATTGCCTTCTTGCAGCCCGAGTAATGATGGGTTTGGAAGGTATCAATAGAGAAAGAATTGCGTCGATTGGTGCATCGCAAGGTGGGGGGCTGGCTGTTGTTGCAGCTGCGCTTGAACCAAGAATCCACACTCTGGTTTCGGTTTATCCCTTCTTAAGTGACTATCTGCGCGTCAAGGAGTTACAAGCAGATAGAAATGCTTACGCAGGTTTATCTGAGTATTTTCGGTTTTACGATCCAACTCGTAGCCATGAGCAAGAGTTCTTTAGGAAAATGAATTACATAGATGTTCAACATTTCGCACCTAAAATACAGGCGAATACGCTGATGGTGACTGCGCTCAAGGATGAAATATGTCCGCCTTCAACACAGTATGCGATATACAACAAAATCAAATCCCAAAAAAGAATGATTTCTTATCCAGATTTTGAGCATGAGAAATTACGCGGGTTTGACGATTATGTTCTTAGATTTCTAGACGAAAGCTTCAAAGAAGATTTTGAACATTAAGACAATTTCAGCTTTTGGTTATCAGGCGACTATAGATCTTGAGGACGCATCGTTAACTTCACTTCGCTTTCGAGGGATGCAAATTATCAAGGAGTTTACCCCTGAGCTAGGTCGCAAATTTTATGCAGGACAGGTTCTTGCACCCTGGCCAAATCGAATTCGTGACGGGGAGTATTCGATAGATAATATCTTATACAAGATTCCGGTGAATGAATATGAAAGAAATACTGCTTTGCATGGATTTTTGAATGCGGAATCTTGGTCTTTACTAAAGTTTTCTGAGCAAGAAATTAGTTTTAAAACTATTACAAATGAAAAAGATTACTATCCATTTCGCTTAGAAATTATTGTGTTATATCAATTATTCCAATCAGGGCTCAAAGTGACAGTAACAGCAAAGAATTTGAGTTTTATGCCAGCCCCCTATGGAGTCGGATTTCATCCCTACGTGATTCTAGAAATTGAGAGAGAATTTCATGATTGGTTTTTGCAGATACCAGCAGATAAATATATGAAGGTTGACGAAGAACGTTATTTACCAACCCAGATGGAAGAGTGTAGAAAAGATAATTTTGATTTCACCAATTTGAAGCAAATTGGGAAAATAAAAATTAATCATGCGTTCAAATTCGCAAATAGCAAGGAGGAAAATACAATTTTTTTAGTGAACGCACAAGGAGAAGGGATATATCTTAGATGTGACAAATCGATTCCATGGGTTGAAATTTATATACCAGGTAATGACCATATCTCTGAAAATCAAAATTTTGTAGCGATTGAACCTATGTCTTGTCCACCTGATTCCTTTAATAGTGGGGTAGATCTAGTGTGGCTGCATAATACTGAGGTCCATAATTTCAGCTTTATGCTTGGGATTCGGAATTTTGAACCATAAGTTCGGGTTCAATGGATACTTGTAACTTCTATTCCCGAATCACTTGTGCTCCCAGGCTTACCAATTGCTCGGCAAAATTTGGATATCCACGATCAATATGAAATGCCCCATCGACAGTTGTTTCACCTTCAGAAACCAGCGCTGCAAGAACTAAACCAGCACCTGCCCGAATATCAGTTGCCTCAACAGGGGCACCAGATAGCTGTGGGATGCCGTCGATAGAGGCATGGTGGCCATCTACAGTGATTTGAGCACCAAGGCGCATGAGTTCATTGACGAACATAAAGCGTGATTCAAAGACATTTTCAGTGACTATCGAGTGGCCATCTGCGATTGCATTCATGCCGATGATGAATGGCAAGAGATCTGTGGCAAATCCTGGATAGGGAAGTGTTGCAACATCAATTGCTTGCGGGCGTTGATTCATCTGCACGCGAAAGCCATCACTAGTTGATGTGATAATTGCACCGGCTGTTGTGAGTTTTTCAAGCATAACTTCCATGTGATCTGTGCGCCCACCGTGAATAGTGATATCACCTTGTGTCATGGCGGCAGCAAATGCCCATGTGCCGGAGATGATGCGATCTGTAATGGTTGTGTGATCTGTTGGTTTTAGCTCTTTAACGCCAGTGATGGTGATAGTTGGTGAACCAAGTCCATCAATTTTTGCACCCATACCAATAAGAAATTCTCCGAGATCAACCAAATCTGGTTCACGAGCAGCGTTATCAATGGTTGTAACACCTTTTGCAAGAACAGCTGCAGTCATGAGGTTCTCTGTTGCACCGACAGAAGGAAAATCTAAATCAATAGAAGTTCCAACAAGCCCACCTGGTGCTTCTGCAATGACATACCCATGTTCAACGTGTGCTTTTGCACCGAGGGATTCAAGACCCTTAATATGAAAATCTAATCCGCGTGAACCAATTGCATCTCCACCAGGAAGTGCAACAGAAAGTAAACCGCCAATAGCAATATTGGTAAGGGTGAAACGGCGGTGTAAGAGACCACCAGTGCATGTAGCAATACATGTAGCTATGTAAACCCCACCTGAAGCAAGACCAAGAAGATAGTGCGTTGCTCGCGCAAGCTATCGGGTAGGTTGCTTGAATCTGCAAGCAATTGCAGATCTAGATGGATGGTGATCGGTTCGCAAGAACTACAGGATCCGGCTTATAGGGCGACTCTTCTTTAAATTAGTGATTAGTGACCATTTCCCGTGCGGAGATGGTCACTTTTTCATTACAGGTTCATACAAAACCTAAACAAAATTTGTGATTATTTGTGGGCAAAAACGTGGGCAAGTGGGCAAAAACGTGGGCAAATTAAGTCTAGATTTAGAGCAACTCTTCTTTATACTTTGAAAATGGTTCTTGAAATTGCATTCGTTGAAGTTGCACCTGAGTACCATTCTGATTTTGAGAAAGCGGTGAAACGAGCGGTTTCCGAAGTTTTGTCTACTGCCCCAGGCTTTATAGATTTTGAAATGCATAAGGGAATCGAACAATCCAATACTTATACCTTCCATATTCATTGGGAGACCCTCGAGCACCACACTGTTGGATTTAGAGAAGGTGACTCATTTAGGAAATGGAGGGCGATAATTGGCGAATATTTCGCTAAGCCTCCAATGGTTGAGCACTGGAATAAAGTTTCTAATGTTTAGTTAGCCCTGTATTTCTTTGTGGGCACTTACGTGGGCAATCCCCCTTTTCAAGCGTGAATCAAAAGCCTCCGGCTTATAGGGCGACTCTTCTTTATTTTTATAGTTTGTGACTTGAATTCACGCTTACTTTGCCCAAAAATGTTTGTACAAGCTGTTACATAACCTGTCGCAGATTTAGATGTTTTTATGGGGAATCGATGGGCAAATATGGGCAGTTCTATGGGCAGTTTCTGACTACAAACAACACTGTCTGCAGTCAGAAACTTTCCTATTAAAGCGTTGGGTAATCCGTGTAGCCCTTTTCGTCGCCACCATAAAACTTTGAACCATCGGCGACGTTGTATGGACCATCAGTCTTGAGTCTTTCAACTAGATCAGGATTTGAGATAAATAGTTGACCGAGTGAAACTAAATCAGCCACGCCAGATTCGATGTATTCCAAATCAGCCTTACCCTTAACCTTTTCGCCAACAAAAGTGTTTACGATCAAAGTATTTGGCCACCACGTACGGACCTTCGTTAGAAGTCCATTTTGCATTGGATTCTCCATAAAGTGAAGGTAGGCCAGATCTAACTTTGCAAGTTCTTTGATAAGAGCTTCATATGTAGCTTCAAAACCTTCTTCTGAAATGCTATTGAAAGGATTAGCAGGAGAGAACCTGATGCCAACCTTTGATGAGCCGATCTTTGCTGACACTGCCTTCGCAACCTCAACTGCAAACTTGATTCGACCTGCAACTGAGCCACCCCATTGGTCTGTACGCAAATTTGCGTTAGTCGATAGGAATTGGGTGACTAGGTAGCCATTAGCGCCATGGATTTCAACACCATCGAAGCCAGCCGCGATAGCATTCTCTGCCGCACTTGCGAAGTCGCTAATAGTTTGAAGTATGTCTGCTTCAGTCATTTCCTTAGGAGTTTCAAAAGCCTGCGGACCCTTTGATGTGTAGACCTGGCCCTCAGCTATTACAGCCGATGGAGCAAGTGGAACTAGCCCTTCTGGGAGCAGATCCTTATGGCCGATACGTCCCGTATGCATGAGTTGAGCGAATATGACGCCACCTTTTGCATGGACGGCACTTGTTACTTTTTTCCATGATTCAACCTGTTCTGCCGAATGTAATCCTGGAGTACTTGGGTAGCCCTGCCCGACTATAGAAGGTTGTGTGCCTTCAGTGATGATTAGTCCGGCCGATGCTCGTTGTGAGTAGTAAGTGGCCATCAAATCTGTTGCTAACGCTCCAGGATTTCCAGCACGGCTACGTGTCATGGGAGCCATGACGACGCGGTTCTGAAGTAGTTTTCCTGCAAGGTCGTATGAACTAAATGCTTTTGTCATGTTTATTACTTTCTAAGAGATGAACTAAAGCAGGTAGCTTCAGATTTAAATTAGTACGGAGTTACTTTGAAATGTGGTCTACAAGGTGTCTGTAATAACTAACGCTTGAGCTGCAGAAAAGTTGTGATGCATGCAATTATAAAGATTCCAAGTGCTGCACCGAAATCTGCAACTTTATGCTTGCGTGAGAAGTGTGTGAAAAGAGCACCTGCGAAGTAGAGAGCAAGACATGCAGAAGCTAATACGCCAAGTGGTTTATTCCAGATACCTGCAATGATCCCAAGCCCACCAGCAATTTCTAGAGACGCAAGCACTGGTACTTGGTTTGGTTTAACACCAACCTTTGCCATCGCTTCCATGACATCTGGGACCTTCATTAGTTTAGAGATTGCTGATCCGATGGCGGCAAATGCCAAAAGTCCTGCGAAGATATCAAGTGCGATTTTCATTTCTTTTCTGCTTTCTTATTAAGGGGGTGGTTTTCTTTCATGTGATTGGAGATAGCTTCAGATATTTCAATCAAAGACTTCATTTGTACCTGGGTTAGTACCTCGCTGAAGCAATGATTGATTTCTTTGGACTGCAAAGGAATGGCCGCTTCAGCCATTTTTCTTCCCTTTGCCGTAATGGAGACATCGAAGCAGCGAGAATCATCTGTATTTCTAGACTTTTTAACTAAACCAGTCTCTTCCATCCGTGAAATCTGATGAGACATTCGACTTATTTCCCATCCAAGTCCCTGGGCAAGTCGATTCAGGTTCACGTTTGGGACAGTCAATTCAGAAAGAGCGACAAGCACTACGTATTCCGTTCCAGAAATTCCAGAATGGTTAGTT
>Ga0214202_1000701_pt1 | contig 12366 bp, 10 predicted proteins | sample TroBogEpilimnion_9_FD_153040 | JGI IMG/M metagenome (GOLD analysis project Ga0214202, IMG submission 153040) | Freshwater microbial communities from Trout Bog Lake, WI - 03JUN2009 epilimnion | ecosystem: Environmental > Aquatic > Freshwater > Lake > Epilimnion/Euphotic zone | place: Trout Bog...
ATTTAATACAGCCCAATACACCAAAGACTTAGAGGTATTGTATCGGGGGATGGTGGGGGATTAGGGTAAAAAACTATATAAATCAATGATTTATAGAAAAACCTGATCAATATTGGCTTTCGGCATTCAAAACAGAGCAATATTTACCTAAACACTTCTCTTAAGCAATCCGTAACAGTATTTACGGAGGGGATTGAGCGTTTTAATTCCCAATCCCCAATATTTCTTAGGAGAGTGTCATGCCAACAGTAATTAATACCAACTTAGCATCTTTGTTTGCACAAAATAGCTTGTCTGGTGCACAAAATAATCTAGCAACTTCTGTTCAGCGTTTGTCTTCTGGTTTGCGCATCAATAGTGCAAAAGACGATGCAGCTGGATTGGCGATTGCTCAAAATATGCAGGGCCAGATTAATGGTACAAACCAATCTGTTGCCAACTTGAACGATGCAACTAATTTATTGCAAACAGCAGATAGCTCCTTATCCACCATTCAGGATATGCTATTGAAATTAAAGCAGTTGGCTGTACAAGGTTATGATGGCTCTTTAAATACTAGCCAAAAGCTTGACATTGTTCAGCAAATGAAGGATCTTAATACTGAGATTAATGCAACGGCTGGCCGCACTCAGTTTAATGGTATAAACCTTTTATCTAGTGGCTCTTCAGTTGATGCTAACAATTCTGGTATCAAGGCAAATAATGAGCTGACTATCCTTGCAACCAGCGTTTCATCTACAGGTCTTCTGTCCACTGGAACATTATCAGCTGCATCCTTGGGAAGTGCCGGTATTGCTACTTACACTACCTCACTAGCTAACGGATTTACCGATGCATTGGCGGGTAACTCATACACCATTAGCTCCAGCGGTAACGCAGTGACTTTAACAGGCACGATTAATGGCTTAGCTACGTCTCAGACTGTAAATGTTAGTGATGTTGTTGGTCTGGCAAGTGGTAGCCGTTCCCTGCAAAATCAAACTCTAAATTTCAGTAGTTTCGGAGTTAGTGTTAACTTAAACACAAGTACTAGCACTTCCGGTACTATCACCGGAAGTACGATTGCTTCAGACTTTGCTCAGTTAGGTTCTCTGACAGTTCTCGGCAGTGCCTCTACTATTAGCGATGTGCGCCTGCAAGGAACTGGTCCTGGTTCTTACAGCTTGACCGCAACAACTGGTACCTTGACCATGACGGGAACCATTAATGGTCAACAGGTTACGCAATCATTAGCGCTTGGTACATTTGCGGCTAATACAACAACTACACTCAACTTTAGTACATTTGGTGCTCAATTTGATATTAAAACTTATGCAGTTGCTGAGTCTTCTGTCAGTATTGCCTCAGCTTTGGCTACACAGTCTAGCGGCTCTGGTACCGGTAATGGACAGCTGGTAGTTTCTCAAGGCGCCAATAGTGACCTTCAGTTCCAAAGTGGTCCATATTCCAATGCATTCGTTGATATTTATACCGTTAATGTACAGACAGGTTCTAGTGGTGCGTATGCTGGTACGGCCGTTCAAATGACTACTTTGGGTAACCGTATCACCGGTTCTGGAATTGGTAACCTGGGTGATAAAGGTGCAAATAACACGATCAGTGACTGGCAGACTGCGTTCCAAAATGCTGCTGCCGCTGCCGATAATGCTCTGGACTACATTTCAACTCAGCGCGCTACGTACGGCTCACAGATGAATCGTTTGAGCTATGTTTCCACGAACTTGCAGACTCAGAGTGCAAACTTGCAACAGTCTAAGTCAGCGATTATGGATACAAACTTCGCATCTGAGACGGCAAATCTTACGAAGGGTCAGATTATGCAACAGGCTGCAACTGCGATGTTGGCCCAAGCTAATCAAATGCCTAACGTTATTCTGTCTTTGTTGAAGTAATTTGAGATCCTCGGGTAAGCTTGGCTTACCCGAGATATTTGTTTAAGAGGAGCATGTAATGAGTTCAGTTACATCTATTAATGTACCAGCTGCAAATGTAAATGTTGCGGCTAGTCCATTGCCGTCATCAGGCGGCGCGCTTCCAGAGCAAGTAGTTCAGTCTTCAACTCCAACAGATGCTGAAGTAGTTGCGAAGGTAGCCAGCACAGAAATCAAGCCTTCTAATGTGTCTCAAGCAGCGGCACCTACCCAAGAGGTAGTGGCAAAAACTGCCCAACAATTAGAGTCTTTTGTTGCTTCTATGGGGCGAGATTTAAGTTTTTCAGTAGATAGTACTACCGGTTACCACGTGGTTCGAGTGACAAACCCGCAAACTGGTGAAGTAGTAAGGCAGTTACCGTCCGAAGAGCTACTCAAAATTGCTGAAACCATGCAGCAAACGGGTAGTGGTTTGGTGAATCAAAAGGCGTAACCAATATTCCATGCCGCCTGGGGTGCTAGGTGGCATGGTTTTTGCTTATCTATAACCGCGGTATTGTAAAAATCATACTAAACGGTAGATAAATGGCCACCTCAAGCACATCAACAACCGGAGCTAATTCAAGTTCTGCAGTCAGCACTGGGTCAATCGACGTCGCCAGTATCGTCTCACAGTTAATGACAGTTGAGCAGCAACCATTAACGGCGCTGCAAAACAAGGCGACTGGCATTCAAACGGTAATTAGTGATCTTGGCTCAATGAAAAGCTTGGTTGCAAGCTTGCAGAGTGCATTAAATACATTTGAAGATCCCAGTACCTACGATAATCCAAGCGCAAATTCTAGTAACACCGCCATCGCAACAGCTACTGCTTCTAGTTTGGCTAGTGTAGGCACTTCAGTCAATGTATCAGTTACCCAATTAGCGCAGGCTTCTAATTACGTTTTACATGCATCTGGCACAGTGGGCGCCTACGTTGATTATGCTTCTGCCACAGCCGATACAGGCATTATGAGTGGTACGCCTGCAACCGTAACGAACCCTTTTAGTATCGCAGTCAATGGTGTGACCTATACCACTGGATCTGCATACCCGATTGCTGCCACAGGGATTGATTCTGGCGGTCATGCTTATTCATCGTTAACGGATTTACAAAATTGGATAAATAACTTGGGCGTCAATGTTCAAGCAAATATTATCCAGACAACCGATTCTAGCCATTGGGTCCTGCAGGTATCCGGATTACAGACAGGCGCTACCAACACTGTCACGGTTACTAATGGTGCGGTTGGGGCAGTTGAATCCAAAGCAAGCGCTCAAGATGCTATTGCGACGATCGGTGGCTTAACAGTGAATCGATCATCCAATACGATCAATGATGTCGTGACTGGTATGAGTTTTAACTTAGCCGGTGTCTCGAGTGGTAATCCTCCTAGCTCAACTACTGTGACAGTTAATCAAGGGGCTGATAACTCTAGCGCCATGATTAATACGCTGATTACTGCTTATAACGCAGTAATCAATAAATATAATGATCTGACTGCAAATACAAATAACGCTACATCGTCGGCAACTAAAGCAGGTGATCTAGCAAACGATCCTACTTTGGTGTCGTTTGTGAACGGTATTAAGGCAATGTTTGCGCAAGGCGCCACAGATGCTTCTGCTGCAACTATTACTGGGCTAGGTGCTACAACGGATCCGAGCGCAGCCAAGATTTCATTGGATAATGTAAAAGGCTACTTACAGGTCGGAAGTATCAAGTACTCATTCTCAGGGGTGGGCTCAAGTCAGCCGACAGCAAGTCAATTTATCTCTTGGGCAAATGGTCTAGGCGCCGGGATTACAGCGAGTGCGGTCAGCACGGCAAATGGTTTAACCATTGCAATTAAGAATAGCCAAGCAGGTTCGCATACAGAAATAGATCTATCTGGCCTGAACAATACGGTGAGTCGCAATACCACAAGCCTAGCATCAATGGGAATGGATTTGCAGTTAGATGGCACCATTCAGTTCAATACCACTGAGTACCAAAATGCAGTAGGTGGGGGACTTGCTAGTAAATTAGCCAATGGTCTCAAAATTGGCTATTCTGGAGCGAGTAGCAACTTAGACTCCTTTTTAACTGCTCAAGTTGATCCGACTTCGGGTGTGCTCATTTCTGAGATTCAGGCGCAACAACAGAAAGTTACCAGCATTAATAATGAACAATCTAGCTTGCAAGACAAGTTAAATTTGATTCAGCAAAACTATATCAATCAGTATTCAGCATTAAATGCTTTGTTGTTTCAATTAAATTCAACCAGTAATGCTTTAGGTTCGCAGTTAACTGCTTTGACCAATAGTCAAGCAAAGCAATAATCATTGCAAAGGAATGTAATTATGAGTAAAGCTGCAAAGGCCTATTCCACGAACGATATACAAACTGGCGTAAATGCTGCTGATTCAAACCAGCTCATCATTCTGATTTATGAGCGCTTGTTTGATCGACTTAAGATGGGTAAGCGTGAATTTGAGTCTGGCGGTTATGCAATTGAGGTTTTATCCTCAGCTCATGATATCTTGCAAAAGGGCTTACTCGCTTGCCTTGATTATGAGGAAGGCGGTCAAATTGCGCTGAGTTTGGGGGCAATCTATGAATGGGCCCTGCGTGAACTTATTGCTGCAAGATTAGAGCGCTCACCTGCTAAATTAGATGAAATTATGAATGTGCTCACTCCTCTATACGAGGCTTGGGTTGGTCTATCTGCTGAGGATTCTGGGTATAAAAGACCATATGAGGCGGTAAACAATCCACAGCACTTGCAGGCTATGCAAACCTAAGGTGTTTGAGTATGGCAATACCAATCCCATCTGGTCTGCCTGTAAATGTCAATTTTGAGCCACGTCATAACGATTTAATTACTCCTCCATCTGCACCAGCTGTAGTGGAAAATATTGATGCGATTGATCCCCGCGTCGCATTGAATATGCCCATGCCCGTGGGCGATTCAAAGGCTGGAGGTGCTCTTCTCAATGTTGCGCAAGAGCTCGCCTCGCAAGATCATCCTGTCAATATCAATGCTGAGCCAGTAGCTGAGCAAGCTGTACTGCTGGAGCTCTCCAGTCCTGCACTAGGGCAGAATCCGGCTGTATCAGATCAAACACAAAGTTTACTGTCACAAAGTTTGACAAAGATGGATGCTCAGGGAGGAGCTGCGCTAGGTCAAATGTTGTCTGAGATATTACAAGCTAGCCTTGCCGATCTAGGCGCACAATTACCTATAGCTAATTCTGGTACGGCGCAGGAGATTAGTTCGGGCGAGCAGGTGTTGGCTTCTACCAAAGTGCAACTTAGTAGCCAAGAAGTTGTGGCACAAAGTGCCATTGTGAATTGGCCGAGTTCAGCAGGGCAGTTATCCCCTAACCCTGCTGATCCGCGTGCGGCGATGACTATGTTGTATCAAAATCTACAAAATTCAGGCATATTCGCCGCAGATCAATTAAAGAAAGTACTCTTTCCTGCAACGCAGGATGACGATAGTCGGGCTTTGCATAGTGGCGATATTCAGTCTCAAGCAGATCAGCTGGTATCACAACTGGCTACTGATTCTCCAACAGTGCGTGACTCAGTAAAGTTATTGCTTAGAGGTGATCTTCTATGGCAAGGTCAATTAATGCCTAATGTACAAGCACGCTTGTATCGTGAAGATGCCTGGGAATCAGATCCTAAGCAAGTGGGGCTGTTACAGAAAGGATCACGCTTGACTCTAGAGGTGACATTGCCAAATCTTGGCCCAGTAAAAGTGGTCGGTACACAATTTGGCGATAGTGTTCATGTATCGGTAATTGCTGGCTCAGAGTCATTAGAAGCTACTTTGTCAAACGACTTTGCAAATCTTTTAGAAAAGATGAAAAACGAAGTCGATCCAGATGCACGGGTAAGTCTTAAGGCTCAGGAGTAAGATGAAAGGGGTCTTAAACAGATGACGGAGAACGCAAAAATACGTAAAGCAGTGGCCCTGACCTATGAAACGAATAGTGCTGCGCCAAAAATTACAGGTCAGGGACAAGGTTTTATAGCTGAGGCCATCTTAGCAAAAGCAAGAGAAATGGGTATACCTACTCGGGTTGAGCCTGAACTGGTGGAATTTTTGATGCAGCTAAAGCTCAATGAGCTCGTTCCGCCTAAGCTTTATGCAGCCGTGGCAGAGGTCTTGGCTTGGGCTTATGAGGTCGATGGTAAAACAGCCAACAATCCCAAGGGCGCTAATTTGCTAGATGCTAATTCAGATGTTTAAATGAAAAAAGCCCAGTATTTGCAGGGCTTTTTTAGAAATCTATGGTGAAACCTTAAATAAAAGGTTTTATACCTGCAGATTTGTCACTTCTTTGTAAGCGTCAACCAAGCGATTGCGAACAGCAATCATCCCTTGTAGGGATAGGTTTGCTTTTTGCAAAGACACGATCACATCTTCAAGAGAGGTGTCTGAGGCACCTGTCGAAAAGGATTGAGCCTTAGCTTGAGCGCTATTTTGAGCATTATTAACGTTTTCAATGGCATTCTTTAGTGCAGCTGAGAAATCTACACCATTGCTAGCTTGAGAATCATTGGACGGTGCTTTCCCACTTGCAGCGGCTGCTAGTGCCTGCATGCGGCTAATCATTGAATCAACGTTTGGTGTGGTCATAATTTCTATTATCCAACAAAATCAGTCTACCGCAAAACCTGCTTCCTTATAAGATTTCAGCTTGTATCTCAAAGCCCTTGCTGAAATTCCCAATATCTCTACGGCTTTTGTTCTGCTTCCATTTACTTCTCCAAGAACTTTGAGGATATGCTCGCGCTCTACTGACTCAATATCTTTGCCTAATTCATGATTAATGGCTGCAATTTCTGTGCCATGATCAATCAATTTAGGGTTTGAATCGGGAATAATTTCTACTTTTGGATGTGTTTCCGTTATTGCTGGATCGTGGCTTAGACGAGAGTCGTCTAATTCCAAATCCTCGGCATAAATCTCATCCCCATCGGCTAGTAAGACTGCACGTTGAATGATATTTTCAAGCTCTCGTACATTTCCCGGCCAGGAATACTTTTGAAGCAAAGCCCTGGCGGCATTGCTTAGGGTTAGCGAATCTCTCCCTACATTGATGCTGTAGCGTTTGAGAAAAAACTCAGCTAAAGGCAGAATATCCATGGGGCGTTTTCTGAGCTCTAGAACATGTATTGGAAAAACATTGAGGCGAAAGTACAAATCCTCCCTAAACTTACCCTGCTTGACTTGTTCTTGTAAATTCAAGTTCGTCGCCGCGATGATTCGAACATCTGCCTGAATTGATTCGGATGAGCCTATGCGCTCAATCATTTTGTCTTGCAGCACTCTCAGAAGTTTGGCTTGAAGTGGGGCCGGCATTTCTCCAATTTCATCTAAAAAGAGAGTGCCCCTATTGGCCTGTTCAAATTTTCCAACCTGTGCTTTGGTGGCGCCAGTAAAAGAACCTTTTTCATGACCAAATAAAATAGACTCTAGCAAAGTATCCGGAATAGCAGCGCAATTGATTGCCACATAAGGGCCCTTGGCGCGTTTAGAGCTTTGGTGAATGTGATTTGCAATGACCTCTTTACCTACGCCTGATTCACCAGTGATCAGGACGCTGGCATCAGTAGTAGCAACTTTTTCACATCGACCAAGCGTCGCGATCGTTTTGGGATCTACCGCAACTATTTGCTTCGATTTACTTTCAATATGCTGTGCTGTGTTGGCTCTATCAGGATTTCCTGCGGGTCGAGCATGGCTGGTATGCGCGATTTCAGACGATATCTCAACAATTTTGGATATTTGTGGAGTTTGATAACGCGAAATAATTTCAATGAGTTGTGAGGGAATAAATGGCTTTACCAAAAAATCTCTAGCGCCCGCCTTAAGTGCCTCGATAGCGAGTTTGGTGTCTGCAAACGCCGTCATGATGACAACCGGTAGGTCTGGGCATTCCTTTTGAGCAACTTTTAAGAGCTCAAGACCAGTCATTCCGGGTAACTTGTAGTCAGTAATGAGAATCGTATTGAGGCCCGGCTGTAGTAACGGAATTACCGTTTCTGCGCGCTGATGGGTGACAAATTCAACCCCTTTCATACGCATGGTCACCCCAATAGCTTCGCGAAGATCTTCATCATCTTCTACTAAGATAACTGGAAATCGAGAGTCAAGAAGATCATTCATGATTGGTTGCACTCACTGAGTTAAGAGGTTATTTTTTTGTCAAGATGGGTAGTCCTATCGTAAACACAGCACCTTGCTTACGATTTTCTACGGCAATTGACCCGCGGTGTGCTTCGAAAGTATTTTTAGCAATAGATAGACCAAGTCCAGTTCCGTTTGCACTGGTGGTGGAAAATGGCTCAAACAAAGAATCAATAATTGTCGAGGCAATTCCAGGGCCTTGATCAGCGATAGTGAGAATCATTTTTTGATTTTCAATATATGCATCTAGTTGTACTACATCATTCTCTTTGGAAACTGCGAGTGCATTTTCCAGGATGGCAATAAGGGCATTCGGGATTGCCTTGGGCTCAGCTAATAACTTGATATTGGGGTTGATATCCAAATTTATCTCTAGTGCAACATTCTTTTCATTGAATAGAGCTTGAATGCTGCTTACCGCTTCGCTTACTAGCAGCTTGGCTGAAGCTGCGATCGTTTTACTGGGGCGATTAGAGATAAAGCGCAACATATCTTGAGAGAGTTTTTCTAAGTCATAAAGTTGTTTGCGTAAACGCTCAGCAAACTCCTTAGATACTTCTGGACTTAAAGCATCGTCACAGAGATGGGAAGAGTAAAGCAATGCTGTTGCCAAAGGGGTGCGAAATTGATGAGCAATACCAGCAGCCATCTTACCCATTGCGGTTAGGCGATTCTCACGTTGAATTTGTTGGTGCAAGGCAATATTTGCGGTGATGTCTTGAATCTGAATAAAGCTACGCACGCCTTCGTCGATGCGAATCAGTTGTACTGTACGAGTTGGAGTTTTTGTATTCTCCGATTGATCTGCAATAACAAATTCATTGGGAGAAATAGATGTCTGCCAGTGTTTTGGTATGGCAAAAATCACGCCTTTTTGTAGCTTGGGCAGGAACTGAAACACTGCGGGGTTATGTAGTTGCACAACCTCGTTTTCAAGCAAGATAACGCCAGCAGGAATGGCATTTAAAAGAACGCCTAGACGCTGATTGGATTGTTGTAATTCTGCTGTGAGCTGGTGGATCTTATCTTGTAGGGCTATTTGCGCAACTTCAAGCTTTTGAGATTCAGCGTAGAAGATCGCAAATGCCTCCTCAAGCTGATTAGCAGCAACATTGGGGCCCATCGCTTTTGCATTGACACTCATCTCAGATCTCTATGGTTAATTTCATTGGTAAATGGCAAAACAAGGCGCAAAATATGAGGAGGAAGGCAGTATAAAAAGACGGCAATTTTTGCCTATAAATAAAAGATTTGACGCTAGGATATCAATATTTAGCAAAAAGTGGCAAAAATGTTCTATATTTAGTGCTATTATCGTTTCTATAATTTTTGCCAAATTCCTTTGAAAGCAGCATATTGAGCGACGAAGCCCAATCCGAAGTGCAAGCGAGTGAAAAGGACGCAGCAGTAGTCAGTATTGGCTCACGTTCTGCTTCTCCGGTCGCTGCCGCGGCACCTCCAGCAAGGGGTGGGGCAAAGCTTCCTCCTAAATTGGGTGAGCTTCAGCAGCGTTTTAAGGCGTTGAACATGCAGCAAAGACTAATAGTTGCTGCAGCTTTACTGCTCTTTATATCTGCATTAGTGTTCGTAACGATTACAGGCAGATCAAAGGACGACTATCGGGTCTTATTTTCGAGCGTAAATGAGCGGGACGGAGCAGCAATCGTAGCCGCCCTGCAACAGATGAATGTCCCCTATAAGTTCACCGAAGGAGGGGCGGCGATCTTAGTGCCCGAGTCAGCGGTTTACGAGACTCGTTTGCGTCTAGCAGGTCAAGGTCTTCCCAAGGCAGGTAATGTGGGCTTTGAGTTGCTCGAAAATCAAAAAATGGGCACTAGCCAATTTGTCGAGCAGGTCAATTACCAACGCGGTCTGGAGGGTGAGCTTGCACGCAGTATTAGCTCTTTGGCGCAGGTGAAGTCAGCGCGTGTCATGTTGGCCATTCCAAAGCAAACGGCATTTATGCGAGAGCAAGAAAAGCCAACTGCTTCTGTGATTGTGACTATGCATCCCGGTCGTTTTTTGGATCCACAACAAGTTGCCGCCATCACCAACTTAGTGGGTTCGTCGGTACCAAACCTTGGGCCGGCAAATGTCACCATTGTGGACTCAGATGGCAGTTTATTGGCTCCAAATCCACAGCGTTTAAGTGGTTTAGATAGTAATCAGCTCAAATATGTTGGTGAGTTAGAGGGGGCCCTGTCTAAGAGGGTTCAGGCAATTTTGGAGCCCATAACCGGCAAGGAAAATGTCCGTGCCCAGGTAACGGTCGATATGGATTTTGGCGAGCTAGAGCGTACTGAGGAGACCTTTGGGCGTAATTCCCCTCCCAATCAATCCTCTATTCGCAGTCAACAAACTCAGGAAGGGGCCACGCCAAGCGCAACTGCTGGTGGGGTGCCTGGTGCGCTCACCAATCAGCCTCCTCCGAATCCTACGGCCCCAATCAATACTCAGGCTGCAGGTAATAACGGTCCTCAAAATCTGAATGGACCCCCAACCAGCTCTAGTTCTGGTTCAACCAATATTAAGCGTGACTCTACTATTAACTACGAGTTGGACAGAGCGATTCAGCGCATGAAGTCCGAAAAAGGACAGGTGCGCAGAGTGTCAGCCGGTGTTGTTGTTAACTATAAACAACCACTCGGCGTGGATAAAGATGGCAAGCCACTTAAACCTACGCCCTATAACGCTAAAGAGCTTGACCAAATTAACAATTTAGTACGCGATGCAGTCGGTTACAGTGAAAAGCGTGGCGATAGCGTCAGTGTTGCCAATATTCCTTTTAAGCCTGAAACAGTTGATGAACCCCCGTTTTACAAGCAACCTGGGGTGATTGAGTTAAGCAAGGAATTTTTCAAATTTGCCATTATTTTGGGCTCACTAGGAATTATGTTCTTTGGTGTGGTCAAGCCCTTGCTCTTTCCGAAAAAGGTCGACACTGCGGCAGAAGAGCAGCGCATTGAAGAGGAGTTTGACGAGAAGATCAAAGCTGAGATGGCACAGATGGATCCAAAAGCTCGCGAAAAACGTCGCATGGAAATGGAGTTGCTTAAAGAGCGCCAGCGTATTGCTGAAGAAGAGGAGCGTCAACAAGCTGAGGCGGAGAAAAAGCGTATGGAGGAGGAGCGCCAGCGTCACGAAGAAGAGAAGAAGCAGGAGTATGACGAGCTTCTCAAATATGCCCAAGACTTTGTTGAAGAAAATCCAAAAGTGGTGGCCTCCATCTTTAAGGAGTGGTTGGCCGAAGATGCTGAGAAAACTAATACTGCTAACGCTGCGGCCGCCGCTAGCGCCCCTGCAGCTTGATATAAAGAGTAAGGATCATGGCTGAAGAAGAAGTTGCAGCACCCAAAAGTCTCTCGATTGCTGAGGCTCTTAAGGAAGGAGTTAAGGGCGCTACTCAGGGTGGAACCCTAACTTTTGAGGAGTTGGATGGGGCATCACGTGCTGCGGTAGTTTTGCTTGCGGTAGGGGCTGAATCTGCTGCTAACGTATTACGTGGCATGACCCCCTTTGAAGTCCAGCGCCTCTCCGGCAAGATGGCCGTTGTGCGCTCCTTAAGTAGGGATCTGGTCCTGCAGGTACTCCGTCAATTTAAGGATGTAACCGCCAATAATTCGCATGTAGCATTTGATACAGATTCCTTTATGCAAAACATGCTCACCAAAGCCATGGGCGCGGAAGGTGCGTCTGATTTGCTGGGTCGACTGGAGTCGACCTTGGATATGTCGGGTATTGAGACCCTAAAGCGCATGGAATCGGATGTTTTGTATGAAATGATTAAAAATGAACATCCGCAAATTATCGCAACCGTCATGGTCTTCTTGGAGCCTTCGCAGGCTGCAGCGGTGCTTAAATTATTTGCTGATGACTTGCGTAACGAGTTAATCTTACGTATTGCCTTGCTAGAGAAGGTGCAACCTGCTGCTTTGAAGGAGCTCAACGAAGTGATGTCTCGCTCAGCCGGTCCAGATGCCGACTTCCGCAGAAGCACTGTGGGTGGCGTAGTTCCCACTGCAGAGATTCTCAATATGCTCTCTGGTGGCTTAGACAAGGAAGCGCTGAATACGATTCGCAACTTCAACGAAGAGTTGGCAGATGCGATCCAAGAAAAAATGTTTGTGTTCGAAGATTTCAACGAAATCGAAGACCGTTCATTGCAGACGCTATTGCTTGAGGTTCCTCAGGAAACATTGGTCCTTGCACTCAAAGGTGCAAGTCCTAAGTTGCGGGAAAAACTCTTCAAAAATATGGCTAAGCGTGCTGCC
>Ga0214202_1000705_pt1 | contig 12327 bp, 17 predicted proteins | sample TroBogEpilimnion_9_FD_153040 | JGI IMG/M metagenome (GOLD analysis project Ga0214202, IMG submission 153040) | Freshwater microbial communities from Trout Bog Lake, WI - 03JUN2009 epilimnion | ecosystem: Environmental > Aquatic > Freshwater > Lake > Epilimnion/Euphotic zone | place: Trout Bog...
CCATTGCTAATTTAAATTCTTGGTTAAAACCTTCCATTTTTAGCTATTTTTATTTGTTGAGACATTTTTCTTTTGATATTTTTCATTATGGAGTGTCTCTAAGGATATTTCTACTTTTAAGTAGTAAAGTAACCTTTCTTTTTCTTCCAGATTTTTCATGTCTGAAATTCTGATTAGTCTATTAGAGATATCTTCTAAATAATACATTAGCGATTTTTCTTTTTTAGAAAGATTACCTCCTCTTGTCCAGTATCTCGTCCATTCCTGGCATCCTGAAACTCTTTTTCTTAAGGCTTGTTCCTGTGAATCAAACTGATTATAAAGTTTGTCTGTCTCTTCAACAATATTTTTAAGGCTGGCTAGGGTTTTTACGTAATTTTGCCTAGGTTTTCTTTCCAACCTTTTGACTATTATTTTCTTCTGATTAATAGGATTATTGTTCATTCAATTCCCAATTTGCTAATTTTTCAATAATCTCTTTCATTTCTCCAATGTCAGAGCTTGAAACTAAACTTGTTGTTTTTAATATTTCTGAGTTTAGTGCCTTAAGATTAGATGTTAAAATCGCATCTCCTTTATATCTTCGGTATGCTGTAATACTTTTGTTTTGGACTGTGTCCAACACTGCTTGAATTGCGGCTAGAATTTCTGTAAATTCTTTTCTCCTTCTATCCTCCTCATATACTAATTGAGTAATAGAACTAGTCAGCTCTTCTACAGCTTTTCGACCTTCATAAACGGTCTCTCTAGCTTCTTTCAAGGATTTTTCTAAATTATATCCTGTTTCTAGTTTAGATGTATCTGTATCTGGAGCATACATTCTGATATTTTATTTAGGACCCCTATCATTTCAGATATGGTATTACAGGCAGATATTTCATCTAGCTCCGTTAAAATAGTTATGAACTTAGCTACTAATGGCATAATATTCAGATCTTCTTGAAATATTTGTACCAATTTTCTGCTATTGGTTTGATTTACTTCGACCAATTTTCTTATTGAATTCAGTTTGAGTTTAAGATTCCTTAGTCGATTTGCTTCTTCTTTTACCAGACTAACCAGATGAAGTTTTAATACTTCTGCTGCTTCTAGTCCTTGAAAAAGATAATCTAATGGATGAATTGCAACTACTGGGTCTTCCATTATTGCATCATCATCTTTTTATCAACCCAAGTTAAAGCTCCTTCCATAAGGACTCTACTTTCTTTAATGTTCAGCTTAATTATTTGTAATGGTTTGATAAACTTTATCAAATCGTTTGGGTCAGGGTTGAAAACTATATTTTTAAGGTAAAGCATGTGGTTTAATAACGACATTACCCAAACAGTCATATCAGGTGTAATGGACTGTTCCTTATTGAGTATATTTAATACTTGATTGATGTGAGTATTCAACTCAACATCATATTCTACCATTGTTTCAAATCCTTGGCCATCCATGATTTGAATTTGTAAAATTTGAGCTGCGTTTTCTAAGAAACTACAACATAGCACATAACCTTCCATCCAAATTCTATTATTTAAATCAAAGGCCAGTGGTATCAATTTGGCTTGAGCTTCGTTAACTATTGGTGTCATTATTGTGTAACGATATTTTCTTCAAGTCGAAGTTCATTTAAATCAAGAACTTCTTTTATTTTATCGGCCATAATTTTAACAGCTTCTTTCGCTACCGAAATTTTGCCGTTGCTTGGATCAGCTTGGTTACGTTCACTTAACATTCTTTTGTGACCTTCCAATAAAGATAATAGTCCATTTATCATCATTATAGATTCTGCAAGTTTTCTTTTAGAATCTTCTATTTCTCTGCGTCTATTTTCACTAACTTGTGACATTACTTATGAATCTTCTGTTTCAGTTTCAATTACAAAAGTTAGTTGTAATTCGGTGAGTAGTTCAATGAGTTTATCAGTTGCTTCATCTACTTCATTTTCCACAAGTATTCTTTTTGATAGTGGAAACTTTTCTAATTCTTTGATCATTTCTTTTTGCTGAGCACTTATTAATGCTAGTATCTCACACATGCTTCCTTTGATAAAGGTAGCCATGGTTTTGTTAACTATATTTGTTAATGAATTAGACATTTTTAAACTTCTTGCTCAATGCTGCTCAACATTGACTCCTTTGAGTCTCTGTTAGCTACTATTAACATTTCAGTTAAAACTCTCCCCATTTGTGAATGAGGTTCACTTGGTGGCTCTCTTAGCTTAAGTTTTTCTCTAATTGCTACTGCCATATTGTCAAAAGTGTACATAATTTGTGACGTCATACCTTCACTTGGATCTATTGTTCCTAAAGCATAAAGCTGAATCTTATTTTCTCTAAGACTTATCAAAACGTCCTTAATGACTTTTAAACTAATATTGATGTCATCTTCTGCTTTTACTTCAGGAGGAATGTCATCTGGTGGACTAGGAATAGTAATTATATTACTATTTTCTCTAGTGTCTTCGCTTTCAATGCTGAAAGATAGTTCTACTCTTCTAACTAATTCATCTAAGTTAGCTAAGAACCATTTTATGTACTTATTGACTTGATTTTGTTTACTCTTTGGCAATCTGCTAAGGTAAATAGTTAGATCTTCTGTCATTATGTTGAGTAATGCAAGATTGTTCCTAATGAGACCTCTCAAATCTCTTTTCCGAAGTCTTATCTTTTCTGCTTCACTGACTAACTTTTTACTGATTGAAGTCATCATTTTAGTAAAGTTGTAGTTTATTGTTGGTGATTTTCTTTGGACTCATACTGATCCAAATCACTAGCTACACTACCTCTAGCAGTAACAGACATATTGTCATTATCTAGCTTCTTCAAGGTGTTAAATTGGTAACTGTGAGTCTTTCTTTCACGGTTTTCAATATCTCTATCTATTGTTTTGAGATTTGTCATTAAATGATCAACATTAGGATAGAGTGCTCTAGGTTGAGGCTGAGGTGCTCTACTGCCTTCTAAAGTAACATAGGTGTGAGAACCTGATGTTAGTTGAGTATCCCTTAGAGTATCTCTATGAAGGTCAGACCATCTCATTGTTGGTTCTTCCCTTTTGCATTTTCTATTCATGCGTTTAAGGCCTTTAAACCTTGGTCGCTTGACTGTAGGTTTTTTCTTTCTTTCTTCTTTCATCAACATTTTCAAGGGCAACGGTAATAGTCTTCTAAAAGCATTTCCTAACGGGATATGTGAGAGGGTTTCTCCCAACCTGCTCCTTAAGTTGTCTATTACTCCACTGATGAAGCTAATTTTGCTTCTTACCCTGCTTGAGAACCTAAATGTAATGTAGGCTCCTACAGCTAGAAGAATTATTATGGCTATAGAGCCAATAATAATGCCCATGATTGCTTGTTTTTGTATATTAAGCTTCATGTTGGTGATGCTTAGATCATTTTGCATTTGGCCTAAATGTTGTTCCAACATTTGATCTAGCAAAGTATGACTTTTGTTGGCTAGTCCAGCGGACTCCATAATAACACTGAGCGGCAACTTATCTACTAAAATTACCTCTTGAGCTTGAATAAAGTTGTGTAAAGGAGGTCCTTTCAACTTAGAATTTCGACCTTTGAGGTCAGTAACACTCAAGGTACAGCCATTTGGTATTTGCAGTACTCCAGTGCCTGAAACTTTTTGTATTCTGCCCGCTAAATTATTATCAGTGCAGAAAAGTTGAGCATCAATTGTCTCTTTAAAACTAAAGAATGCTCCGTCTGGTAATGCAGAAATGAGGTGAGCTTTATTGTCGTCATAAATCTCCTCATAAGCACATGCTTCTAGATTCTTATCTAGGTATTGTGGAATTCCACAAGTATTGTCATAGATGGACTTTTCCATACCATGAACATAGCATCTATGTAACAGACAATTAGTTTCTTCTTGTTCTGTTAAGACTACATAGGTACCAATCCATTGATTTAGAATGATAGTTTGGTAACTAAGAGAAGGTTTGACAGTTTTAGAACCACTGTAAACAGGAATTGGGGTCATTGTAATGAGATCAGTAGTGCTCTTACTGACTGCGGCTGCATTAACAATGATTAACAGTAATTTAGGATCATTAGGATCACTAACTACAATTGATTGCATTTTGGAAAAGTCTGTGTCTAAGTCTGCACTTGAGATTTTCTGAACTTCTCTCTGAACTATCTCAATTTGAGATAAGGGCAATACTTTTGGTGAAGTTTGTCCTAGGACTGAATAATGGATGATGTCTTCTAGAGTACCATACCCATCTCTCAGAATTTGTTCAGTTCTTATAATAAGGTTAGAAATAAGCTGTAATTTAACAGCGATTTCTAGTCTAGCTTCGTTAGAGCTAAGTCTATCTTGAAGAACTTGCATATCTTTTTCTAGTGCTTCAATTCTTTTCTCAAGATTGGCAGTCAATATTTGTAATTGCTGAACAGCTATTGACTGATTTTTCAGTGTCAGAGATAAATCATTGATCAACCTAGTGTTGCTTGCAGTATCTCTTTGATTTTTCACAATTTGTTTTTCCAGATTGTGAATTTTAATATCTTGTCGAATTTGTTGTACAAACCCAAAAAGACCCCAGATTGCTTTAAATCCAGTTCTAAAGATAACTTTACCTAAGAATGAGGCAGCTGCTCTCTTTCTTCTTTTGTCATCTTTCATTTGTTCCATGTGATATGAAATATCAACTAAGGCTAACAAATTATCTGTTTTCTTTTTGAGGTTCTTATGTGTCTCATTAGCATGTTCAACTATGCTATTGCAAGTCATCTGGTAGGTGTTTGCCATTTCAACAACTTCTTGGTTTCTTTGGTCGTACTGACTATTTTTATTTGAGAAGCCTTTATTTTGGGCAGCCTCAAAATTCTTTTGTTTTGCATACTCTGTGACAAAATCACCTTTATCGGCTGATGTGACATCAATCCTTAGGTCATTGCGTGTAATGTGCATTTGATCTGTTTTAGGATCAATCATTTCTAAGCCTCTACCATCCCATTTGTTTTCACAAATGACTGGTGCAGTAACTTGAGTAAAAGTAGCTACTTTGTCTCTCCAAGTACTGTCTCCATAAGCTCCTGCTGAGCCTGGTGCTCCGTCGTCTTTTACAGTGCACAAAGTTCCATTGTGTGTGTAAAGGAAAGATGATTCAGAATTGTCCATTAGGACTCTCATCGACGTCATTATTCCTTGATGATAGACTTCTAGTTTAGAGAAGCCTCTATAAATGGGCATACCTGTGCTTATGAATCTTTGCATAGCGGTGGTAGGTTCATACTGTATACCAGCCCACACAACTGTTAAGTGCTTATCTTTAATCAATGATGATAAGACCAACATTGAATAGTCGTCATAGATCTCTGGTAGTTGTCTACCTAGAGCTTGACATCTAGCTTTTGCCTCAATAAAAGTTGTATCTTTTATTTGTGCCAGGTGTATAAACCTATCAGCACCAATGTGAGTTTGACCTCTTAAAGTTTTAAACTCAGGATTTCTGAGTGTATAAACTCTGGATGGTATTCCAGCGCAATAGTCACTTAGCTTATCTGCTAATTGTCTAAGGGCCTCTATACCTTGTATTAACAAGGTAGTGTCCATTTTTCTTGAAATGAACAACTCTTGACTGACTTGCCTCACTTTCTTTTTAAAGTGATAGCCAATATTGTTCTTTATTTTGAGATTTTCAACTTTTCCAGTTATCTCATCTAAGTCTAAGCTTCCGCCACTAGCGGGGCTACAGGTAGTAGTAATAGAAATTAAAACCACCAATACTCGGCAACAACTTTTATGTTGTTCCTTTTTCATTTGAACTTTTTTACTTTTGTTCATTTTGGATATCTGAAACTAGGTTTCCTTTGCAACCTTGTACGAGTAGTAAACTCAACAGGTTGTTCTGTCGTAACAGAATCATTTTTGAAACAACAACATAGCGTGTTAAGCCATGAGTTTTTATTTTGTCGATCAGGATCTGAATGTGACTGATCTTTGTTTTTGGATCGACCAGGATCTAAATGTTGCTGGCCTATATATGCTTGTGCATAAGGGTTCAGGGTTACTGGCCCTTTGCAAGCTGAGTTTCGCCTTGGTTGCTTCATGGTTTTTATACCAACAACCTTTGGATCTGAAAATGAAGGAAATTCATCTTCATACTCTTCAGAACTAGATTGTTCATCCAAGTAAAAGAAGTTCTTACCAGACTTCTTCATGTGAAGATCTTTTAACGACTTACCCAGGTCGGTGACTTAACTAAAGTCATACCTTTTTAAGAATAATAATAAAAACTTTTTCACTTCTCGTTATCCAAGTATACTCTACCCCTTTCTGCTTGGAAATGAGCTTATTACTATTCTTAAGTCTTAATGAAAACTCTTTTTGCCAACGAGTGCGCTCTTTTTATTTGGTTGAACCTTTTCATTGGTTGTTTTTCGTCCGTAGTTTGCGCGACGGATCCTCTTCCTTAGGCTCCTCCCCTTTCTATTTTTATGGGTGCGCAACCATTTTTGGTGCCGTGACTTTAAATCGACTTGGCATTTCCAAAATCGTTTGTTTTTATGCTTTTTTAAGAAGAATCTTCTTTTTCGTTTTTCGCAATAATCTTGACATTTGTTTTCCTTATTTTTGCAAAAATTTTATCTTTCAGTTCTCTTCGAGACTTCAATCTTACTCTACCCCCCAAACAAAGTCTAGATTTTCGAAAAAAGATTTTATAATGGCTAACTATCTGCCTCAGATGAATATCCATGAAGTTGTTTTCCACACCTTCATTACTAAAGATTGTCCAACTTTCATGGCTGACAAGTTAATCAACTTGTTCAGGGTCACCATGATGGTGTTCAATGGTGGCAGCGTGAACTACAACGCTGTTATGATTTGTAACACCCTGATGGTTGATTTCTTCATGAGAAATCACCGTATTTTGGCTCGAGGTTTAGCTCTCGAGTTTGTGGACAAAGTCCTCTTCAGGCTGGTCGACAACGACAAGTTCTGGAGGTTCTTAAACACCTGTAACGTCCACTTGTTCTACTTAAACTACCGGACCAAAATGATGAACGTCATCTGTAGTCAGCTGGCTAGGATGTATGGCCATGAGAACTTTCAGGCCATCTTCAGCCGTCTCACTCCCGGGATTCGAGGACGTGAGGATATGGGTAATTTTTATAAACTACCTTGACATTACTTATTTTACTTCTCAAATTGTTCCTTATTGTTAGTGTTTCTATTCTTTTATTATAGAGACACTCAGATGCGCTTGGAACAACCGGATTACTAACTGGGTCAGCAAGATGGGGCCTATGTATCATCCTGGCTTCTACTTCGATGATGCAGTCTCTGTAAGTTTTCTCAATTTTCTAATTGTAGTTTTTCTTACAGTGCCTTTAGTATATTCCCATCTTTCTTTATTGTTTTTAGATCATTGTGGATGGTTTCAAAGGACTCCAGCCAACTGCTGCTTTGGAAATCCCTGCTTCCTACCTTCCTGTTAACCTTCCTCCAATGTCTGAACCTCCTGTCTCTGCTAGTAGCGATCCTGTCCCTTCCACTTCATCCCTATCGGCCCCTAAGGTCTTAGATAACCCTTTCGGCCCTAAAATGAAGTCTTCTTCTTCTTTATCTAAGAGACCTCGTGTTGTGAGCCCTAAAGCCCTTGATGCTTTAAAGGCTATTGTGTCTCGCGACAAGGGTCTTAGCCCTGTGGCCTCTACTTCTTCTACTACACCTTTTGATCTTCCTTTGAATCTATCAAAGTCTAAGACTGACTCCACTGGTGTTTCTTCTAATCCTGATCTGGCTAGAATGGCTCTACTATCCAACTTTCCTAACACTACTTTTTCCATCTCTGAAGCTTCTAGACTCCCTATTTCAGGATTCTCTCAGCCCGAAACTTCTAGACAGGTGGTAACTAGTGCTGTCACTTTGGAAGAGATCTCTACTGATGAACGTGAAATCAGTTCTGTTTTTAATTTTGCTCTCTTAGAGCCTAGGATCGAACTAGTCGAACTACCTTCGCCTGAAGTTTCTAATCCTGACGAATCTTAAAAAGGAATTCCCTTTTTTCAGTGTTTCCGTCTTTTTAAAGAGTTTTTATTCAAATTTCTTCGAACAATTTGTCTCTCTTCCCTTGATTTCTTTCTTTTCCGTATTTTTGAAATCATTTTCTTAGTCTTCAGTTATCCTTCGTCCTTAACTGATCACTTTTCTGAGATACTCTAGAAAAAATGGAAACTAACTTTGTTACTAATGTTCACGAAGTAGTCTATGCTAGCTTCCTTTCTAAAGACTGTCCTACTAATGAGGTTAGGATTCTCACCAGATTTTACAAGGTTTCCTTCGTTGTCTTTAAGGCTGGCAATGTATCCTACAATGCCATCATGGCTGCAAATACTATCATCACAGATTTCTTTGTGAGCCATCACCGCCTTTTTGCTCGAGAGATAGCTTTGGAGTTTGTTGAAAACATTCTAACTCTCCTCTTCAGCTATGACGGATTTTGGGACTTCGTTAATCGTCTCAACATCCATTTCTTTTACCTTTCTTATCGACCCCAGATCCTTCAGATCCTAAGTTACCATATGTCCCTAACCTACGGAAGTGAACATTATCTCGAGGTCTACAGACTTCTGCCTCCTTACGTTTCTGGAGCAGAGGATTTCTCCCGAGAAAGAGGTAAATTTTTCTGTTTTGTAACTAAAAAGAAAAAAATGTCTTCTCTTTCTTTTTCGAATCGGTTTTTGATAACGGAATTATTTTGATAGCCCTTTTCTCCCGACTCTGGAGGGACCAATTCAACGAAACTGATTCTGGTCGTTTCGCCAACATGGCAAAGGTACTAATAATTAAATAATTTATTCTTTCTTGTACCGACCTCATTTATTACCTTCTTTTGAAATTGTTTTCTTTACTCTTTTAGAGTATCCTTACTTCCTTGCACTGCATGGAACCTTCAGTCAGGGCTGCTCCTACACCTACACGACCTGGTGTGGATGAACGTCTGCCTCGAGCTGACCACCTCCCTCGTTCAGATGAAGCTATCATCCCTGAACAACTACCTGGAGTTGAGCTTCTGGCTGCTGGAGCATGCATCAATCCTTGTCATGAAAGGACGAATGTTTTTGGTAAGTTTTTACCCTTTCAATTGATTCTAAACCCTGATTGTTTTGATTTGATGTTGCTTTTATCTGAATATTTTTAGCAACTATTGTTTCTTATTTTCTAAGATTTTCTACCCCCCATTTCTAGTGGAGTATGGATCTCTCCCTCGTGTCCCTACCGGACTATTCTGTTGTGGTCGAAGTCACCTGTATTCACCTGCACAAGTGGTACCGGCTCCAACATCGTTTCCATCATCCAGGCCTCTTCAGACCGTGGATCCTGGCTTAATTGCCAGAAGCTTTGCTGTACCTTTAATACAGTCAGCTTATGGAGTTCCGGCTGTTAGACCTCCTATACTTCGACAAGATGCTCTACGATCTCTGAGTCCTGAGGTTCAAGTGGTGCCCCCTGGTGACTCAGACTATCAGGCTGATGAAGCAGGTCGGGTCGTTTCACCCAGGCCTTCAACTTCAACTGCCGCCAACGGTTCTTCTTCTTTCTGGTAAGAAGTTTCGTCAGTCGTTTTAAACCGTTACTGGAAGATGGATTCTATTCACATAGAACTATCTCCTAGATTAGGTTTGCTTATTGCAGCTTGGAGAAATTTCTTCACCAGGCTTCATAATCAATCTATACTGACAGATAATGGATTCCAATATCTGCTAGCTTTGCTAGTGGATAAGCTTCAAGAGGCTCTAGATTCAGAATTTTATCCTCTAGTCCTAGATTGGCTTAAAGAAACTTTACCCAAAGTAATGAGGTGTCGAGGAACTGTGAATTTAATCAACCAAGTTCCTGCACATTTATGGACCTCTAATCATATCTTCAGACATGATTATTTTGTCTGTTTGGAAAGAAGAGCTAATCGACTCTCTATTCCTTCCTAGGTATAATTTTTATTAGTCTTACTGACTTTTATTTTCTCTCACTTTTTAAAGTGTAAGTTTTCCGAATTATAAATTGAGGTTTTCCAACAATTTATTCTTCATTCATTTTCAGATGGTGCAGTGACTTTTCGCCAACCCGTCACCTTCTCCTGAAAAATCTTTCTTCGTAAGTTCAAAAACTTGTTTCAATTTTTGTCTCACGGTTTTAATTTATTTCTAATACAATTCTTAATTAACACTATCGCTATCAAGACCATACTGCCTCAGAAATCTCGTTCTGAGTCTATCCCAGAATCGTTCTGTTTCTTCAACTTGTTGTCTTAATTGCTGTCTGTCCCTTTGAACTTCTTGTCCATCAGGATTTATTTCTTGATTGTCTTCATTATGAATTGCTATCCATACTTGATGGACCTCTTCAGTATGAAGATACCAGTATAGTAAGGCTATCGGCATAAATGGGAAACAAACCATTGATATGATCATGGCTCTCGCGAATTCTACACAATGATCCCAATTTTCGCCCATTTAAATTTCCTTTTTCTTTACTAAGAAAACCTTCTAATCAGTGAGAGAAAGAAGAATTCGTTTGAGTTCTTTATCTCAACCGTTTGTAAAGCTGATATTCTCATAACTTGTTGTAAAAGAGAACAATTTCTCATTTTACTTCCATCCTTCATGACTCACGTTTTGACTTTGTTTGCTAGTGACTGACTTTTTACTGGTTGCACTGGCTGGCCTTTCTCGCCTAGTTTTCTTACTTACTGGTGTTTCAGTTATGCCTGTAGCTTTACTTTCTGTTTGTGTCTTAGGCCTTGTGCCTGTAATTTTAGTATCATACCTAGATGTACTTCCTTCTTCTGGGTTTGGTATTCTACTAGTATTTTGAGCTGGTGTAACTTGCTGATTTTGAAAATTAGCTTCAGCTCTACCTGCCTTATTACTCTCTTGTAATCTTTGTCGAGCTCTTTGTCTCAGTTCTTTTTGTCTTTCTTCCTCATCTTCTGGGCAATACCTAGTTCTAGGTTTAATAACACGACCTCTCCTATCTACCTGTGGAGTTATGGGTGTGTTTACTTGATGTGAAACCCAATCATACACATCTCTTCTAGAGCGACCTCTTATCTCTCTAGGCCTAGGTGGAGGTATGGGAGGAAGATTTTCAGGACTTACTGTTATTCTACATCCTGGAGTATCTATCTGAACTATCGACTGTCTTTGTCTATCATCCCTAGGTGGAGGTATTTCACTAGGATTGGGCCAGCTATCTTCTGGCTCTATAGAATAGACTGTAGTATGACTTTTTGCACTGGCCATACTTCCTTCGTCTGACTCACTGAGCTCGTTTTTCTCTGATATTTTAGATAAGCTATCTTCACTATCTAAAGGTTCAGATTTCTCTGAAACAGGAGAATCTTCTTTTTCTTTTTCTATCTCTTCCTTTTCTGATTCAGATTCAGAATTGTCGGAACTCTTTTTCTCCTGACTCACTTCTACTTGCTCTTGATCTTTCTTATGTTGATCAATAATTTGTTCTAGTTCATATTCTGCCTGATGCCTAATATCGTCATTAGGGCTAATGATTAGTTTTTCTAAATCAAGTAACTTTTGTCTGATGGTTTGACTCTCTGAGGAACTAGATGAGTTATCTTCTTTTCTGATTAGATCTCTCAATAATAGTTCATCTTCCTTGTTGCCTTCTACTAGGTCAAAAAGTTGACCTAACCTATACTCACTTGAGTCGTCCGATTCTGAGTCAGTATTTTCATCTGAACTAGAATTCATTTGGTCAAAATCGTCATCAGCATCTTGATAATCTGAGCTAGTTGAGCTGTTGCTCACTTCTCCAGCTGGTTGATCAATATTGTCTACTGGCTGATTTTGATTTAATTGATTCAGTATCGGTGCTTGTGGTTGGGCTATTGGTAAAGCTGGGTTAACTACTAACCCAGGATTAATCTGTACTGGATTCTGATCTGGATCTGAGTCACCAGAATCACTAGAGTCACCTTCAGAACTTCTTCTGTCGTGAAACAAATGCCGGTTGCTTTGATTAGACCTAATGCTGGTTTGAGAACTATAACTATCTTGGCTTGACTTGTCGTCAGACTGAATGTCTCTGACTGACAGTAATTCATCGTTGTCTGCTAATCTAAGGTTAGTCAGAAATTTGTTGAGTACTATTGGGTCGACGACATCCTGTCTCTTTACCATTGCTCTATAAGGTTTACAGTCTCTAGCTGATACTTGTTTTGTATAGAAAGGTTTAATATCCCCTCTATGCATGTATCTAAAAAGATTAGGATCTTTGTAGTATTCTTCTAGTCTAGCATTTTCTGTCCAAGGGACCACTACTAAGCTAGATGGATATGCTTTAATGATCCTAAAGGGAC
>Ga0214202_1000730_pt1 | contig 11968 bp, 9 predicted proteins | sample TroBogEpilimnion_9_FD_153040 | JGI IMG/M metagenome (GOLD analysis project Ga0214202, IMG submission 153040) | Freshwater microbial communities from Trout Bog Lake, WI - 03JUN2009 epilimnion | ecosystem: Environmental > Aquatic > Freshwater > Lake > Epilimnion/Euphotic zone | place: Trout Bog...
CTCCTATAGGTTCTGGATTTTGATTTTGATTAGGTTGTGTTGCTTGGTATCTATTTCCATTATAATAAACTATATCATCTGTATTGTAAAATGTGTATTGATTCCAAGTTAAATTATATTGATATTGTTGTAAAGTTAAAACATTAGGATCTAAATAACCTGCTGATAAATAAGTATTAAAATTAGATGTTTGTATATATATAGACCAATTACTAATTACAGTTGGAAAAACATTATTAGTATTATCTACTAAACATATATAATTATTACCTAAATAACTTACTATATTATTTTGTTGATAATAATATGATATATTAAAATCGGGATAAATTACTAAAGATATATTTACATTATTTCCAGTAAAAGAGAATTTATTATTTGAAGAAAGACTAAAACTAATATCATTAGGAATAAAAGGCATTGTTTTGGAAACTTGATTATTATAAGCCAAATCATTTTGAGTTGCTAGATTAAGTTGAGTTAATAAATCTTCATAAGAATTAAATGTTTGATTATATCCATATATTGAAGCATTATTTATTAATTCTTGTTTATAATAACTTGGTAATAATCTAATCATATATAAATTATTTATAAATCTTATATAAATTATTCATTAAATAATCAATTTAAATGTCTTATCCAAAATATGTTGTTTTTACAGATGTTATTCGTAATGAAACGCCTATATTTGAAGAAAATACAATGCATTTAATTAGGAATTTAGCATATTCATTTATGAATGCATTCCACAATAAATCAAAAATTGATCCAGAAACGAGTGATGGGATGGAAATTTTATCGCTTGAAGGTATGACAGGAATTAAAACAAGACATTTATATAATAATATTTTAGGTTGGTTTGGTAATGTTAAATATCTGGAAATAGGTACTTGGTATGGTAGTTCAAGTATAAGTGCTTTATATAAAAATTCAGATATTTCAAGTGCATTATTTATAGATAATTGGTCGCAATTTAATGGTAATGTTGATATATTTTATAATACAATGAATAAATTTAAAAATAAAAATGATATCATTTCTAATTTCAAGATATTAGAAAGTGATTGTTGGAAAGTTGATTTATCAAATATCAAGGAATCAGAATTTTTTAATGTATATTTATATGACGGTGGTCACACAGAATTAGATCATTATATGTCTTTAGCTTATTATTTACCTGTTTTAGAGGATACTTTTGTTTTTATAGTAGATGATTGGAACTGGCCTGATGTAAGAGATGGTACAATGAGAGCTATTAAAGAATTTAATTTAGATATTAAATTTAGACATGATATTTTTGTTAGTCCTGAAGATAATCTGGGAATGCCAAAAACAAATCTTAGTAAAAAAACATGGTGGAATGGTTGTTGTGTTTTTTTACTAAGTAAAACATTTACAAACAGAATTAATACTTAATTATCACAAATACTTAATTATCACAAATACTTAATTATCACAAATACTTAATTATCACAAATACTTTAAGATTTTTTATTTTTTGAAACTTTTTAATAGTTCTGTTCTTTAAAAAAATACAACGCCAATATCATTTGATTTTAATTCATTTTGAATAATATAGTTATATAAATAATAATTTAATGTTGTATTTGTTTTTTGAAAACCAACTGTATTTAATACATCATCTGTTGATTCCATTATATCTAAACATAATAGCATATCAAAATCACATTTTTTAGCTAATATACATACATCTTTTAATAAATCATTTATATTAATTAAATTTTCATCATATGCGTAATAAGTTAGATAACATGATTTAATCTTGTCATGATCTTTTTCATTTTTAAATAATATAGAACTATTTATATTTACAATAGTATATATACCTATAATTTTATTATCATGAGATTTTATTATATTTGTAATATTATTTTTATTATTTAAATAATATAAACAATCCTTTAATGTAAATACTTTATTTATTTTATATTTTTTTAAAAATTTATTAAATAATATCCAAATATTTCTTGTTGTATTATCATTTAAATCACTAAAATATTGAAATCTTGATGTATTCTTTATATTATAATGTAATTCAATATCATTATAAAACATTTCATTATACAATTCATTGTATTTTAATTTATATTTATTATTGATGATTAAATTTTCAGTTACAGAAGGTTTAATATTATCATCAATAAATAAACATTCTTTTAATTTTTGATTATTTAAATAATAAGAATAATAATTACATACCGTTAACGGTTTAGTTATTGTTTTTGAGATTGTGTATAATGCAATTTGTGTATCTTTAAATGCAACACGTCTTGTTATTTCACTTATCATTATAGGTGCTAACAATTTATTTCTTAAGTCTTTGTGAATACATAATAAATTAATTTCAGAAACATCGTATATTTTATCTATGATTTTTATTTTGTGTATAATAGCAGATATAAAACCTATTAATGTAATTTTTGATGATTCAGGACATACATATATCATACCTACATTTAAATCCATGCTTGATCCTGGATAATTTAACATTGATTTAATTAATTCTTTAGAATATTCTAATCTATACATACCATTTACATCTTCAACATAATGATCTTTTAAAAATAAATATAAAACTTCTAATATAAATTCATTATTTACATCTATATCAATCCATTTTAAATTATCTGGTAATTCTGTTTGTAATAACTGTTTTCCAAATAATTTTATTTGTCCATTTATATAATTAACTTGTGAATTATGTAAAAAATTTTCTACCTGATGAACTGGTTGATATTTCCAAAATCTAGATAATCGTTCATATGACATCTTTTAAAATTTCTTTTTATTTGTCAGTATTTTATTTTAAAAATACTAACAAATAATAAGTAAAATAACATTGTTTATGATACATTGGATAGATTATAATAAATCATTTTCACCAATAACAAATAGACGCGGTTGGAAATATATATGTTACCATTTACAAAATAAATTAAATGATTTTAATTACTTGTATAATTTCGACAATATTGACATATTAATAGATAGTTATATTGATATGACATTTAGAAATACACTATTTGATCCTGTTTATTGTGTATCATGGATAGGATTCATTCATTATTTTAATAAACAATTATTTAAAAATAAAAACTTTATAAAATCATTATATAAATGCGTTTATTTAATTGTATTTTCAGAACATTTGAAAAATAAATTAATAAATGCGTTTAAATTACACAATATAAAATTCGATATAAATAATATTATTGTAATATATTTACCATCTGAAACAAATAATATTACATATTGGACACCTTTTTCAAAATATTTATTATGGGTTTGGAAACCATCAATTTTATGGATTGGTGATAGATACAGAAATTTTGTTATATACAATGCATTACCTAAAAATAATTCATTATATAAAGATAAAATATGTATTAATAAATGTCATTCATATGACAATTTACTTGATTATAATATAGTTGTATTAAATATAACAGATTGTGTCATATCACACACAGTTGTTGAATGTATTAATAAAAATGTTCCTGTTATAATTAATCGATTACCCATTTTAGAAGAATATTTAGGAATAGATTATCCATTATTTTATGAAAATGGTAAAAACACATATAATACTATTAAAAATATAGAATATTTAATGACAACAGATAAAATATACAACGCATATTTATACCTAAAAAATAAAAATAAACAATTTATTAATATAAAGGCATTTATCATTCGATTTACAGATTTATTATCAAATATACCTACATATACTGTTAGTTACACACCAAATTACACACCGAATTACACACACTCTTATAAAAAAACAAAATTTTTATTAAAAACTGTATTTACAACATTACCAACTGAAATTTGTGACCATATCGCAATTTATTTAACAGATATATACGATATTGAAAGTATGAAACCATATATCAGTAATTATATTTATAAAAAATTAATTAAAATGACATAATATTTAAATTCATTTATTATAGATAAATTAATTAATTAATTCATTCATTTATTATAGATAAATTAATTAACCTGTTAAGTGATTTTATATTACTTTTTTTTAAAGTAATTAATTTGATTTAAAAATCGTCAGAATCAAATTTAATTTCCATATCTTCTTGTGTTGCTCCTGAATTTGATTTGATATAACTCGTGTTCAAAGTTTCGAAAAAGTTTGTTTTGCTATTCATACCAATCATTTCCATAAATGTAAATGGATTTTGTGCATTTGGATATAATTTAGAATATCCTAATAGAATTAACCATCTATTTGCTACATATTCAATATATTCAGACATTAATTTACAATTCATTCCTATTAAAGAAACAGGTAATGATTCTGTAATAAACTCAATTTCAATATCAACGGCTTCTTTAAATATTTTATGAACTATTTCTTCATCAATTCTTTCTTGTGACATTTTATATAATTCAATAGCAAATTCTGTATGTAAATTCTCATCTCTCGCAATAAATTCATTAGCTGTTGATAAACCTGGCATTTTACCATGACTTTTTAACCAATAAATAGCACAAAAACTACCACTAAACATTATACCTTCTACACAAATAAAAGCCAACAATCGTTGACCAAATGATGGTCTAGGTTTTAAGAAATAATTATATATTGATTGGATATCTTTATCTGAATCGGTAGATTTTAAATTTAATTTACGTAATCCGTCCATAACTTGTTTAGGTAACATTTCTACTATTGTTGAACCTTCTTCAATCCATTTTAATGCCCATTGTGCTTTTTTTTGAATACAAGGTATTTTTTCAACTGCATTGAACAATTTATCTCGCTCATTTTTATCAGTTTCATATGTATCTATTAAAAGAGAATATTGTTCGCTATGTATAGTTTCAATCATCATTTGCACAGCATAAAAAGCACGTGCTTCAGGAATTTGTACTTCATTATAAAAATTTAAAACTAAATTTTCATTTACAATTCCATCACTTGCTGCAAAAAAAGCTAATATGTTTTTTATAAAGTATTTTTCATTTTGATTTAATTTATTATTCCAATCATTTAAATCATCTACCAATTTCACTTCTGCAACAGTCCAAAAAACACTTAATTGTTTTTCATAAAAAGACCATAAATTCGGATATTTTATAGGGAAAATAGTATATCTAGCACTACCAGTATTTTTAAAATTAGACTTTTTTAAATCATTATTATTTGAATCTGTTATTTTATTATTATGTTCAGTCATTTTCGTTTCCTTGTTAATTTCTTTGTTAATTTCGTTTCTTTGTTAATTTCGTTTCTTTGTTAATTTCGTTTCTTTGTTAATTTCGTTTCTTTGTTAATTTCGTTTCTTTGTTAATTTCGTTTCTTTGTTAGTTTATTTCTTTGTTAGTTTATTTCTTTGTTAGTTATTAATCTAAGAATATAAAAAAATTAATTAAAGACAAACAATTTATTTTTAGTTTTAAATTCAATTTAATTAACTTTTTAATTTTTATTCAATTTAATTAACTTTTTTCGTTTTAATTCAATTTACATATTTTTTTATTATTATATTATAATATACCTATGGGCAAATTTATAGTAATAGGATATTATAATCAAAACAATATAGGTGATGAACAATATAAAAGGACTTTTCAGTATTTATTTACATCCATTGTAAAAGAATCAATAAAAGAATCTGATAAAGAATCTGATAATAATAAAATAAATTACACTTACTTGAATGATAGAATGTCTGATGATATAGTATTTATAAATTGTGATAATTTAGATGATTATATAATTAAAAATGCGATATCTGATACCGATATCATTATTGTAGGTGGTGGTGATATTTTAAATAATTATTTTTTAGATACTATTATTCGAGTTTTCAATTCTAAACATAATAAAATATATGCTATATCCGTTGGAATTCCATATCTCGATATTATCATTTCAAATAAATTAGCAATATTCGACACAATTTTTTTAAGAACATACCAAGATATTGATTTATTAAAACGTATTTATACGAAAATTAATATACAATATATACCAGATATATCATGTTTATCATCTAAATATATTACACTATCGAATACATCAAAAACGCAAAGTGATATTTCAATAACACATTCTATTACACCTTGTATACAAGAATTAGATAAACAATTTGAAAAGACATTAATATCACATAAAATAGACATAAAAACAGATAAAAAGAAAATAACAATATGTTTATCAAGACATTTTTATAATGAAAAATATATAAATAATTATAATAATATCATAAAACAAATAACATTTTTTATAAAATATTTGATATCATTAAATTATTATATAATATTATTACCGTTTGATACATGTGAGTCAAATCCAAATGAAAATGACATATTAATACAAAATGATGTTTTAAATCAATTGAAAAAAATAAATCAAACAGGTGATGCTAACAGTGATTTAATTAATAATATAATCAATATACAATATACATTAAATGAAAATGATATTATGGATTTCTTTTCACAATGTGAATTTATAATTCCTATGAGATTTCATGCGTGTTTATTTAGTATTTACACTAATACACCATTTTTACCAATATTTTCAACCAGAAAAATTACTAATTTATTAAAGGATATATCATGGAATTACGCTTATAAATTACCTTTAAACAATGATGATATACCAACTGATATTAATTTAAATGTTTTAATATTCCGATTTAATAATTTAATAAATGATTATCAAGAATGTACTCAACATTTAAAACAAACAAATATTATATTTCAAAACGAATTAATGAAATCGTTTAAATTATTAAAATTTGATAAAGAATATCGTGGAACTTTATTTATTCAAAAAAATACAATTATTGAAAAAATTCAATCAATAATAGATAATATTAACGATTATTTAATAGAATCTAACAAAAATAACAACGAAACAACGCATATACCAGTACATATACCAGTGCATATACCAGTGTATATATCGGTAGATGACAATAATTTATATTTGATAACAGATAAAAAAATACAATCAAACATTGTACAAATTGTTTCATATTATATAACTGAAGGAAATATGAATTCTGTATATAATTATGGATTACAAACTAAAATGTTCAAAAAAGGATACAATATTCAAAATGAATGGGCATGGATTTTTGAAAACGAATTAATAAATAATAAAAAAACAAAATTAATAGATAATCCAAATGGGTTGTTTAATATTAATTTTACTGATCAAAATGATTATTCTGGTGTGCATCGTTCAGGATGGGGCTATGTTTATGATAATTTAAAACAATTTCATACATCAAAATCAAATTTATTACTTGATTTATATATAGATAAAACATTTCATTGGAATTGCGAGATGAATAAAATATTAAAAATAATACCATATACGAAATCATGGTGTGGATTTATTCATCATACATTTGGTACAGATTTCAGTGAATATAATTGTGTAAATTTATTAAACAATGATCTATTTATTGAAAGTTTAAAATATTGTAAAGGATTATTTGTATTATCACAATATTTAAAAACACAACTTGAAAATAATTTAAAACCAATATTGACTAAATTAAATATAAATGTACCTGTTTTTAATTTTATTCATCCTACTGAAATGAATACTATAAATAATAGTAATTCTATACCAGAATTTACATTATCAAAATTTTTAAATAATCCAGATAAATCTATAATTCATGCAGGAGGATGGTTAAGAAATATTTATAATTTTTACAAATTAACAATACCAGACAGTATATTAATCAGTACAGTATTTAATAATATAATAAATAATAATAGTAATAATAATACAGTAAATAATACTACGGTAAATAATAATACGGTAAATAATAATACAATTGTATATTTATACAATAAATATAGATATGGGTTTAGAAAAATAATAAATAATTTTAAAATAATATCTTCACAAAAGAAAAAATATAATTTAAAAAAAACAGCATTAATAGGTAAACATATGTCAAATTATTATCCTAATGAATCATTCGTTCAAGATATACATAAATTATTAATTTCTAGTAATGGAAATGACAATGTGCATGGGAACTTAATACCAAATTGTAGTTCCAATATTAATTATAATCAAGACAATGAAAACATTCAAAATAATTGGTATAAACATTTTCATGATGATCTTCAATCCATTATCAATTCTATAAACATAATAACTCATATAGATAATCAAAGTTATGATAATTTATTAAGTAACAATATAGTATTTTTAAATCTAGTTGATGCATCAGCTGTTAATACATTAATAGAATGTATTGTTAGAAATACACCTATTATTATTAATAAAATACCAGCTGTTGTAGAATTATTAGGAGATAAATACCCATTTTATTATAATAATATTAACGAAATCCCATTATTATTAAATGATGTAACAATATATAACACATACATGTATTTATTAAATATGAATAAGAATATATTTTCTATACATTATTTTATCAATTCATTTATATTAACAATAAAAAATATACAAAATTAATATAAAATATACAAAATTAAATAAAATATACAAAATTAATAAAAAGAATAATCTTATACTGATTTTTGTGTATTAGTTACTGGTGTTACTGAATCAAGTTGTTTAGATGATTTATTAACTTTTAACTTTTTATTACCTGATGAATTTATTGATATAGACATTATTATACTTAAAACACATAACGAACATATAATAGAAATTATAATTATAATTAAATTAATATTACTTTTACCATTACTACTTAATAATGAAGTGAATAAATATGGATTTGTAGATTGTGTACTTTTACCATTACTACTAAATAATGAACTGAATAAAGATGGGTTTGGAGTTGGAGTTGGAGTTGGAGTTGGTTGAGATTTTATATTATTTATTGTTGAACCTAATTGATTAATACAATTATTTGCTTGATCAATTGATGTTCCTGAAACATTAGATCCAACAACAGTAGAAATATTTGTACAACAATTTATTTGAACAGGTGTTGTATTTTGACTTTTCAATGCACCTTCTATTGGTTGTTGAGGATAACTTTGATAATTTGGTTGAGGACATTGTTCATTTACTATCATGTTTATTTGATCCTGCGTACGTCGACATAATCCCTTCCCCTGCCCCAAAGCACAGCCATATTGTCCAGAACCTATTTCATTCCAACTTCCACCTAAATCATTTGAACACCAATCATCATGACCACCTACATTATTCCACAGTATACAATTGTTCCAAACATGTGTATCATTATATAAATTATTATTGGTATTATATCTGCAACTATTATAATTTGCTGTAGCATTATTATTATTTTGATCTACTTGCGTTTTTTGTTGATTCCAAGCTGCCAGAGCCGCCGCATATTGAGTGTTTATATTATTATTATAATCAACTACACCTTGATTATATTGTTGCATTGCTTGTAAGTCAGATAAACTTTTTTGACATAAATTTAATGATTGTTCAGCATCTTGAAGTGTTGATGCCATTATTTGATTACAATTATTTGATTGCAATTATTTGATTGCAATTATTTATTATACTAATTACTTTTAAAAAATTAATACAAAATTACTTTTTTAAAAGTAATTAGTATAATAAAATATATAATACAAAACAAATGTTTAAAAAATTTTATGGAATTATATTGATAACTATATGTTTAATTATATTATATCATATAACACAATCTTCAAAACCAAAGAATAATATAGATAATGATAATATAGATAATGAGTTTGTATCATTAGTATATAATTATATTATGACACACGATACTAGAGATACTAATTACATTGATTATATAGAATTTTTAAAATCAATAAAAAATACAAATTTAAATATCATAAGACAAGAATCATATCATACATTTAATGCATTAAAAAAACATAATTTATTTACAAAAACATCTATATTAGATGAAATGAATGAGTAATTCGAACGCAATTTCGCGTTTAAATAATTACGCAATTTCGCGTTTAAATAATTACGTAATTTCGCGTTTAAATAATTAAGAATTATTTTCATTAAAAAATAAAATTGAATATTAATTTAAATTAAATTAATAATCAAATTAAATTAAAATCAAATTACTTTAATAATTATGTATACATTACCGAGAGAAAAACAAAATAAAATTATACAGAAATACGTATTTACAAATATACATCCTATTGTATGTTGTTTTTGGATTACATTTCAAGTATCATTGATTATTTATTTCTGTATTGTATTATCAAATAATATAAATTTAGATAATTTAATGAGTACTATAAGTTATGGTTTTATTATCGCAAAAGTGTCTGCATTAATGATTAATATAAATTTTTTAATATTATTTTTAGTAATGAATAAAAGAATATTATCCACAATTTCTAATATATCTTATTTACTTCCTATTAACTATCATATTCAATATCATATTTATATAGTATATTTATTATTATTTTATTCATTTGTACATGTTTTAGCTCATTTATATAATTTTTACATTATTGATAATGGTACATATATGTCATTAATAAATACAAGTGCTGGTGTAACTGGAATTATTCTTATTATATTATTTAGTATTATATGTATTTTTTCTATAAAATACATTAGAAATAATTATTTTGAACTATTTGCAATTACGCATTTATTATATATTTTTATTATTATTACTATAATCTTTCATGGATCTTTTTGTTTTCTACAAGATATTAATGAGAACTGTATAAGTGGACAATTTTGGATGTATATTATCATTCCATTCAGTTTATTTATTATTGAACGATGTTATAGAGAATATAATAGTTATCAAAAAACTATTTTTTTAGATATTAAAAAATATCATGGTAATTGTAATGAAATTACATTCTATAAAACATTTTTTGAATATAACCCAGGCCAATGGGTATTAATAAATTGTCCAACAATATCAGCATTTCAATGGCACCCATTCACCATCACTTCTAACCCTATTGAAAATGGATTAATACAAGTTGTCATTAAAGAACGAGGTGATTGGACAAAACAATTTATTAAATTACTTGATGATGATATAAAAATTAAAATATCATATCCTTATGGATATAGATATGATGTTATTACAAAATATCGTGTTGCTGTATTAATAGCTGGTGGTATAGGTATTACAGCATTTATGGGATTAATTAAAAGTTTATCATGTAGTTTAGGGCATGGTAATAAACACGTTTATTTAAAAAAAGTATATTTATATTGGACTTGTAAAGATATAAAAGATTTTCATTGTTTTGTTGACACATTAAAAAAAATAAAATTAGAATTAGATAAATATGGTGACTTTTTTATCATTGAATTATTTATATCTGGATTAAGTATGTCAAATAGACTTTCATTATATCCACCTGTATTCAATTATAATTATGGAAGACCTAATTTTGATACAATTTTTTCAGATTTATGTAAATTACATCCATCAAACAATATAAAACTTTTTCTATGCGGATCCAAAAAAATGAATGATGATTTATTACATATTGTAAAAAAATTCAATAATACTAATTCTAATACTACACAATTTATTTATCAACCAGGTGAAATATTCACTTAGTAAATTACTTTTTTAATTAATTAGTAAATTACTTTTTTAATTAATGAATTACTTTTTTAATTAATTAATAAATTACTTTTAAATTAATTAATAAATTACTTTTAATTACATTTAAATATTATCTTCTAAATACATTATTAAATTTTGTTTTATGTTGTATTTATGTAAAAAATTCAATGGTGTATATTTATATCTATATTTACCAATACTTCCATTATTAATATTATTATTTTCTTTCCAATAATTAATTTGATTATTATAATGTTGAAATTTTTTATTTAAAAATCCATGTAATTCCAATAAATAAAAATTAGATAGATAATTATCTGTATTATAATTTTTATTATACATATTATAATTATCTGTATTATAATTTTTATTATACATATTATAATTAT
>Ga0214202_1000737_pt1 | contig 11890 bp, 10 predicted proteins | sample TroBogEpilimnion_9_FD_153040 | JGI IMG/M metagenome (GOLD analysis project Ga0214202, IMG submission 153040) | Freshwater microbial communities from Trout Bog Lake, WI - 03JUN2009 epilimnion | ecosystem: Environmental > Aquatic > Freshwater > Lake > Epilimnion/Euphotic zone | place: Trout Bog...
AAACAAATAAACACTTTACACTTTTTGAAAAAAAGTGTCCAAAAACAACAAAACACTGTACACTTTTTGAAAAAAAGTGTCCAAAAACAACAAAACACTTTACACTTTTTGAAAAAAGTACCAAAACAAATAAACACTTTACACTTTTTGAAAAAAAGTGTCCAAAAACAACAAAACACTTTACACTTTTTGAAAAAAAGTGTCCAAAAACAACAAAACACGTTTCGAAATGTATACGAAATGTATACTAATTAATTAGAAAGTTTTTGAGTATTTTACATAACTTTTCTTAAGACTTGTATAGCATCTTCTTTCATTTTACATTCAAACATAACATCAATTGGAAATTTGATTGTTAATAATGGTTCATGTATATATGAAATATAATCAGAATGTTTTCTACGTTCTGTTTTATTATTTGTATTATCAATCCCTGGTATACTATTACTTACATGTACTTTTGGTTTTATATTACGATTATTCCATACAGTAAAAACTCGATCAAAATAAGTATCAATTGAGTGTGATGACGGATTAATATCATCATGATGAAAATCAATAATTAAAGGAATTTGTAATTTTTCACTTATAGGTAATAAATCTTCAATTGTATAAGCCATTTCACAATTTTCAAGAACAATGCGATCAAATGTGTTTTTTGGTAATGATAATAAATTTTTTTCTAATCTCTCCAATGATTTATTTTTATCACCATAAACACCACCACCGTGTATAATGATAACACTATTTTTATCTAGACCCATTCTATCTAAAATATCACAATGATGATTTAAATCAGAAAATGTATTATCTAATATTTGTTGTGATTTAGTAGATAATACACAAAATTGTGCTGGGTGCATTGTAAGACGTATCTTGTGTTCTTTTGCATAATTTCCAATTTCTTTTAATAAATCATCAGCAAAATCAAGCGAATAAGAATAATCAATTACAGTTATATTTCCAAATTCATCTTTTTTTTCTTTTTTATATGTTGCAAATGGAAACATCTCAGAACTCATTCTAAAAAATAAAATATTATTTTCTTTATTCCATTTTAAAATCAATAATAAATTTTTTAAATTTTGAATAGCTAATTGTTTTGCATATTCAATACCATTTTTTTCCAATGTTGCTAAGCGAAGAGTCTTTGATGAAATTATTTTTTTCTTTTGTAATTTCGTATTTATACACGCATACCCAAGATTAAAATTAGATGGAATACAACAAGCCATAATTATAAAGTTATAAAGTTATAGAGTTATAAAGTTATAAAGTAGTTATAAAGTTATAAAGTTATAGAGTTATAGAGTTATAGAGTTATAAAGTTATAAAGTTATAAAGTTATAGAGTTATAAAGTAGTTATAAAGTAGTTATAAAGTAGTTATAAAGTAGTTATAAAGTAGTTATAGAGTTATAAAGTAGTTATAGAGTTATAAAGTAGTTATAGAGTTATAAAGTAGTTATAGAGTTTAATTTATAACTTTAAATAAATTAAATTCAATTTACAATGCTTCACATAAAAATATCATAACAATTTTTAATATAAATAGATTTTGTTATTCATGTTCCATATTTATTTTATATATTTACTTTTTATATTTATATAATTATATAAAGATTTTATAAAGTAAAAGGAATATATTATAATAATGTTGAAATCATCTACTAAAAAACAGAAATCACCTAAAAGAACTCGTATCACTTCGATAAAATTATCAAATGAAATGCGTAAACATAGTCCATTAAAAAAGGGTCTTATCGTAAAAGACGAAGATGAAGCATATGAAGATTATAATAAAATTATGCCAAGACTATATTTAGGAAATAAACAAGCTGCTAAGAATAAGGATTTTATAAATGAAAATGGTATTAAGGCAATATTAAATTGTTCAAAAGAAAAAGATATACCTAATTATTTTTGTGAATCAAATATAGAATATATGCGTGTTCCAGTTGATGATAGTTTAAAACAAAAAGACTTTGATAAAATGTTTTTATTAATGCCAAGTATTGTTGAATTTATTCATAAACATGTTGATATTCTTAAACAACCTTTATTTGTACATTGTTATGCTGGAAGACAAAGATCTGTATGTAGTATCGTATGTTATTTAATGGCTAAACACAATATGACACCAAGTGAAGCATGTAAGTTTGTATTAAATAAACGGAAAGAAGCATTCCACTATGGATTATCTGTTAATTTTGATCAAACTATTAATAAATATTATAAAGAATTACAAAAATGTAAAAAGTAATTTAATTCTTTTGAGTAAATTACAAAATTAAATAAATAAATCAAATTACTTTTATAATAAATGAAGATTAAATTTATTTAACACAAACATTACTTAGACGTTGTTTTAATGATTTTAACTTTTCTAATTGTTGTAAATTGCGTTGTTTACGTTCTTGCAATCGTTCATATACATCCTTGATCCCAGCAATACCAATTGTAAAGATAGGTGTTTTAGATAAAGTGCAGAAATCAGTGATTTTAGTTCCATATACAAATATTTTATCAGAATCAAGCGTTTTATCAATAGTTATAGTTGTTTGATTATTTGATGTTTCAACGTTCGTAATATTAACTAATATTTGTTTCTCAGTTTCATCGTATAATTTCAAATTGTCATTGATATTAATATTGTAATGTAAAAGATTATTTAATAATAATTGACTTCCAGATGTTGTTAAATTTCCAACTGTTGCAATTGTATATATATTAGGAATAAAATCACTTTTCGTTGTGACACCATAACCAACTGTATCTTTTACTTCTTGAGCAATAAAACCATACGTAGGTAATTTTGTATCAATATCATCAATATAACTAAATTTAACAGGATTTATTTTATTAAATACAGCACGTGTATATTCTTTAGTTAAAGTTTCAATACTCTTTTTAACTCTTATATCAGACACTAATTCAAATTGACCAGAGACAATGGATGCATCAGCACCTATACTATAATAAGCACTATTGCTTGGGCCTAACGTACCACTATATCCTCCAACCGCACCTGCATTATTAAAATATGTAACATATGAACTTGCATATGAAAAGGATGAAGAAGCATTATTAACAGTTAATGGATAATTTATACTACCATTTGTTGATGCTCCTATACCCATATAACCTAATCCATTAATATACATTTTAGGTTTACCTTGTATACCAAATGATAATGTATTTGTGGTACTTCCAGATGCACCAATTGTAAATAATATTTCAGCACAATTACCGTTTGTTGTATTAGTAGATCCAAATACAAAACCAGTTGAACTTCCGGCTGTTATATTTGGATTTGATATAGATATAGATGCTTCTGTATTATATGTAGTTCCTATAATTAATCCAGGACCTGCAGTATTATTAGTGTATACAGATGCTGAAGATGTATTTCCATATACCCCTATAGCATAATTTGATGAAGTACTATTTATGCTTAAATTACCAGATGAAAAATTGATATTATTGATAAAACGTCTTGACATTTAAATTAATTTATTATATTATTACAATAAATTAATTTTTATCTTTATCTATTTATATTGGATATATCTATTTATATTTGATATATCTATTTATATTTGATATATCTATTTATATTGGATATATCTATTTATATTGTATATATCTATTTATATTGGATATATCTATTTAAGACAACAAAAATATTAGATAATAAACTATTATATTAAGCAGATACACTATTTAATCCAATATTAATATCTGAAATCAACGATTCTATTTCTTGTTCGATTAACATATTTTCTTGAATTTGTTTATCTAATTCTTTTAATGCAGCAATACTAACTGAAAATAAACTATTATAATTTATTACATTAAAATCTGATTTTTCAGTTCCGAATACAAACACTGATGTATCATCAATTGTTTGATCAATACGTATAGTTGAATTATCTATTATTTCTGTAATTTTAACAATAATAGATGAATCATCTGATTTATATAATTGTAATTCATCACCTACATTTACCTTTGTATCATATGTATTTGTTTCATATGTATTTGTTTCATATGTATTTGTTTCATATGTATTTGTTTCATTTGTAGTTTGATTAATTTGATTTTGTAATATTAATACATCATTCTGGACTTTTGCGAGTGAAAATATATTAGGTATGTAGTCTTTTACCTTTGAAACTACATTTGAAACGATAGAATCTACTTCTTGTGCAATAAATCCCAATGTTGTCTCTGATTTTCTTACTTTATCAATGTATTCATATTTTACAGGATTTAATTTTGTAATTGTATCTAAAGCAAATGATGTATCAATCGATACGATATCCTTTTTAATACGTTTATCAGAAGTGGCTAAGAAATATGTATATGTTAAAACACGTTGATTAGCATATACACCATAATTACCAGCACCACCACCAGTCCATTGATTACCTGTTGTAGCACTTGAAACAGCACTCATATAATATACAGGAGGAATAGTCTGTGTCATGTATGTCCCTATATGCAAAGGAGCTATAGGAGTTGCTGTAGCGATACCTACATAACTATTGGCAAGGAAAGCAATTTGATTTGAAGCACCATACGTACCAATTCTTATATTATTACTTGTAGACCCGTCCGCAACATTTGTATAATATATTTGACCCATGTTATGTGTTGATAATGGTGTTTTACCAATTTCTATTAAAGAATTTACATTATTTGCTTTTATAGAGCTTTGAAGAACTGATATATTTGTTGTTGCATTTGTTTGTACACCAATTGACAAAGATGTAGCTGATGTGTTATTACAATATAATACACCTGATGTATTATTAATACCTGTTAAATGAACAGGATATAATGGATTAGTCGTATTTATTCCTAAATTACCACTGGTAATACATATATTATTTATTAATTTATTTGACATAATAACCTAATATACTACTATACTTTTTATTTATTATATTATTAAAATAAATAAAAAATTAATAAATCAATAATGTAATTAGACTGGATTAACAAGTTAATTCTAATTGATTGATTTGATTTTCCAATGATGTAATAATAGAATCACGGGTATCGATATCTGGCAAAGAATCCATTTGTTGTATCAACTCTTTTAATGCAGAAATACCATGGGTGAAAATACATTCTTCATTTAAAATATGAAAATCATTTACTTTATTACCAAAAACAAAAAATCCATCTTCTGTTAATTCTTGATCAACGACAACGGTATTATTATCTTTAATTTCTTTAACATTGACAATAAACTCAGTGTTATTTTTATTATACATACGTAATGAATCACCTGATTTTAATATATCATTTAAATTTATAGAATTGTCATTATTATTTAAAGTAATCATTGTGTTATCATTTGGATCAACTGTTGCATTAGTATATATATTAGGTACATATTCTTGTATTAAACTACTACAATAATCGATAACATCATCTACTTCTTGTGCAATAAAACCGTATACAGGATTATCTCCTTTTTTAATAACATCACGGTATTTGTATTGTACTGGATTTATTTTACGAATTAAATTTAATGATATAAAATTATCAAGTGGTATGATATCTTTTTTAATACGAATATCAGATGCACATTCTATTTGAGATGTTAAAAATCTATCAGCCGTATATATACTTACATTTTGATTACCTGCACCAGATTGAACGAATTGCGCACCTAAATTACTTGGTTCCATATATCTACACGATCCAATTGATGAAGTACTACTACCATGAACATACAAGGGGATTCCTGCTGGTGCAGCTGAATTTGAGCCGATACCACAAAATCCGTTTCCATCTATTACAAAATTATTAAGACCCCACCCAGTAATAGCAAAGGAGTTTGTAGTATTATTATCAGATATATGTGTGTAATTTAATCCAAATGCATTTTGAGCTGTTGCTGATTTACCAACCCATAAACCTGCTTGAGTAAACCCTGATGAGTTTTTATTTAATGCTACTATAGATCCACCATACGTATTATCAGCTGCTGTACCTGTTGCACTTCCTAATAATACAGCTGCACCAGACGTTTGATTTATACATATAGATGGTGTAGTACTATTATTATTTATATGTAAATAACTTAATGGTGAATTTATATTAATACCTACACTACCTGTTGTAATATATTCTGATTTTAAAAATCTTCTTGACATAATGTTATTTATTTAGTTACATTAATTCAATAAATTTAATTAATGGAATTTAGTTACATTAATTCAATAAATTTTGTTAATATTATTAGTTAATTATTTTAAACTTTATTGTGGTTAGAAATTAAAAATTTATTCATATGTCAAATTAAAGACAATTATTTTAATCATGTCAAGAAAATTAAATATTTTATTTGAAGGTTGGGTTAATATAGGGCATTCATATGCGATTGTTAATTGTTTTCAATTAATTCATTTATGGAAAAACTATAAAGACCGTATTAATTTTTACGTTGATGAAAAGGAATATTATCGTCAAGAATGGAATAGTAAAAAAAAATTAATTTATACAACAGAATATAATAATTTATTATCAAATGAAGATATTTTTAAACCATTCAATAAAGAATCACCTCCAGAAATAGACATGATTTATAGAATTACATACCCATATGATATTACATTAGTTGAATGGAATAGAAATATTCCTATTTGTGTTTTTTATACATCTGAATTTAGTAAATTGGATATTAATTATTTTAAAATTGGTGTACCTCCAAATTTACAATTAGATGATAATTATATAAAAACATATTTATCACATTTTAAAAACATTGCATTTACATCACCGTCGGTGTGGTCATCTTTAGGTATGAAAAAGTATATTAACGAGTCAGATAATGAAACTACTCAAAGAAATGTTATTATTTCACATGGGGTTGACACTACATTATTTTATAAAGAATCAAATTCTGTCAGACAATCTGTACGTAAGCATTATAATATTAAAGAAGATGATATATTATTATTGAATATGGGTGCAATGACAAAGAACAAGGGTATTATGTATATCTTACAAATTATGAATATTTTAGTAAATAAATTAAATAAAAAACATTTTAAATTGTTATTGAAAGGTACATCTGATTTGTACCAAACAAAACAATTTTTAGAATCATATTTTGAAGAATTACAGTCGGGTAATGTTATTACAAAGGATGAAATGAATTATTTGCTTACAAATAATATTATTTTCACAGAAAAGACATTAAATTTTAAAGAAATTCGTTATCTGTATAATGCAGCAGATTTATATGTTTCACCGTATATTGCGGAAGGATTTAATTTATGTTGTTTAGAAGCCTTAGCATGTGGATTAAATGTGTTAGTTCCAAAAACAGGTAGTACAAAGGAATATATAAATGATATTTACATGAATGGTGGTAAGGATCATATTTATTATGTTAACAGTGAGGAACAAATATTGAATGAAGAAGGAATGAAAGTAAATAATATAGATGGTAATGATTTATTAAATGTATTTATTCATTTTGAACAACAATATAAGCAACCAAAAGATAATAAAGAAATGTCAAAATATATAAGCAATACTTATAGTTGGAATAATATTAGTCATCAATTATATAATCATTTTTATTCACTTATTAAACAAAAAGCATCTATTTAAAAAATTAATATAAAAGTAAATTAATAAAACAGTAATTTAATATAAAAGTAAATTAATTTAAATGTCAGAACCAATAGATAAAAAATTATATACAAAAGTAAAAAATATGGCAAGTAAAAAATTTAAATCACCCACTGGTGTTTATAGATCTAGTTGGATAGTTCGTAAATATAAATCATTAGGTGGTAAATACAAATCAAAGACAAAGTCTGAGTCAAAATTAAAAAGATGGTATAAAGAAAAATGGATTGATTTAAATAGACCAATTAAACATAAAAATAAAATAATAGGATATGAATCATGTGGTCGAAAATCATTATCTTCAAAATACAAATATCCATTATGTAGACCAAGTATTAAAGTATCAAGTAAAACGCCAAAAACATATCATAATCTTTCAAAAAAAATAATAAGTAAAGCAAAAAAAGAAAAATCAAAATATAAATACAAAAAAAATGTTTCTTTTGGTAAAAGAAAAACTAGTAAAAGAAAAACCAGTAAACGAAAAAGTGTAAAGAGAAAAACTAGTAAACGAAAGAGTGTAAAGAGAAAAACTAGTAAACGAAAGAGTGTAAAGAGAAAAACTAGTAAACGAAAGAGTGTAAAGAGAAAGTGAGTTGTTAAATTTATAAATTACTTTTAAAATAACAAGAAATAAGTAATGATGGATTGTGATAGAAAAACCTACAGACACAGACCACACGAGACACGAGAATTTATTAAATCATACGGAGATAAAAATATTGAAATTGAGAGATTTTTATATTAATAAACGAAATTTATAAATTCACGTTTTAAATTAATTTTAATTAATTAATTATTATTATTTATTAATAATAATAGAATTAATATGGATATTGTTATATTATTATTGTTAGTAATAGGTATTATTTTTGTATCTATATCATGGTTCAAGAATGAATTACATTGTCCGCCACCACAAATTATATACCGCTACGTCCCATCAAATACATTAGATGTACAATTTAGTAAAGAAAACTTACCAAGCAATTTATACAATGACATGTTTAATAATGATAATGTATGGATTGGTGGTATGAGTATAAGTATGGGTAAAACAGCTGGATTAAGTATTCCAAAAACAACCCACGCGCCCATTGACAGTGCTTATCAAATAAAACAAAATCAATTCACACCATTCATGTCAATGACAAACGCACCTATTATTAAAAATTCAAACACTGGACCATCAAGTAAATAATAAATTTTTCAAAAAATGCGAAAAATTATTACTTTTATCTAAAATTATATTACCAATTTAATTTTAGAATTAAATAAATATATTAAAAAGTCAAATTTATTAAACAACAACAGATGTAGTTAATGCACGGAATTTCATAATATCAGAATTAAAATCTGAAACATTTGTTGACGTATATTGAATTTGTCCAGTTGTATTAATAGAAAAGGTAATTCCAGTATTGTCACCTATGAATGTACTGTTTAATGACCAATAACCATTCTTTTGAATACCTTTCAAATTGAAGTTTGCATATAAATTAGATCCTGAATTTACATTAATATATACAGATACCATAGCATCAAAACTACGAACATTTGAATTATCAAATACAAAAGAAGTAACATCTTGAGGTATAGATTGATTATTTGCAGCATAAAATGTTAATTCTTTACATATATCACCTGCACTTGGGGTTACATCACGACCATTAATGATCATATTACCAGCAGTTACATATTGTAGAATTGTATCACCTGTAGCATAAATATTTCCAGCAGTGACACCACCATATAAAATAGATGATCCTGTAATATATAATGCACCACCTGTGATATTACCGTTAAGAATACTATCACCTGTCACATTCATTGTACCAGTTGTTACACCCATTTGTAAATAACTTACACCAGTAACATTAAGGGCACCTGTTGTTACATTACCATTCATAACACTATCACCTGTGATATATAAACATCCACCAGTCATACCCATTTCCAATATACTTTGTCCAGTAACATCAAGTGCCCCTGAAGTAACAGTTCCATTAAGAATACTTTGTCCTGTGATAAATAATGATCCACCAGTTAAACCTATTTGTAAAATACTTTGTCCTGTCACGAACAATGAACCACCTGTCATACCATACTGTAAATAAGTTTCACCAGTGACATTCAATGCACCTGATGTTACATATCCATTAAGTAATGTATCACCAGTAACATTTAATGTACCAGCAGTTAAACCCATTTGTAAATTACTTGCACCTGTAACATTCAATGCACCTGTTGTTACATTACCATTAAGAATACTATCCCCTGTCACAAATAATGATCCACCTGTCATACCATATTGTAAATAACTTGCACCAGTGACATTCAATGCACCAGTTGTTACATTTCCATTGAGAAGTGTATCACCTGTAACATTTAATGTACCAGCAGTTAAACCACCTTGTAAATAACTTGAACCAGTAACATTCAATGCACCAGTTGTTACATTACCATTAAGAAGTGTATCACCTGTAACATTTAATGTACCAGCAGTTAAACCCATTTGTAAATTACTTGTTCCGGTGACATTCAATGCACCTGTTGTTACATTACCATTAAGAATACTATCAGCTGTAATAAATAATGAACCACCTGTCATACCATATTGTAAAAATGATGCTCCAGTGACATTCAATGCACCTGTTGTTACATTACCGTTAAGAAGTGTATCCCCTGTAACATTTAATGTACCAGCAGTTAAACCCATTTGTAAATTACTTGTACCAGTGACATTCAATGCACCTGTTGTTACATTACCATTAAGAATACTATCAGCTGTAATAAATAATGAACCACCTGTCATACCATATTGTAAAAACGATGCGCCGGTGACATTCAATGCACCTGTTGTTACATTACCATTAAGAAGTGTATCTCCAGTAACATTTAATGTACCAGCAGTTAAACCCATTTGTAAATTACTTGCGCCAGTGACATTCAATGCACCTGTTGTTACATTACCATTCAATGTAGTATTACCAGTAACAGTCAATGCACCACTATAAACATTACCATTTAATGTACTACTTCCAGTAACATTCAATGATCCTACTGTAGCTAAATTGGAAATTAAATTTTGTATTGAAGCCATATCAATAATAGCATTTGATAAACCAAGATTAGCAGATGTTAAGTTTGTTACTTTTAAATTAGTAATTGTAGAATTAGTAGCAAATAAACTATAACTTTTAATATCACCATATCCAGTTGGAGGTAAATGAATTTGTATATCTGTTAAATTTGCAACATAACCCACAACATATTGTTTTTGTTCTGATTCAAAATAACTTCCAAAATAACATCTATTATATAAATTAAATGAATCTCCATTATTTAAATTATTTACAGCTGAACTTAATGTCGCAGTTAATGTACCTACATTATAACTTTTAATTAATCTAGCTTGATTAACACCACTACCTGATGTAATTAATATCCACCAATTTGTTACATCCACAGTTGGATCAGATGAAAATGTTATTGTTGTACTCGACCATGTTGCAATAGTACTTGTAAATGCAACTGGTTCTGTATTTGACACAACATCACCATCTCCAGTATTATTATCTACTTGATAACGTTGCACAAAAACACCACTATCTCTACTACCAGAAGGTCCAGCGTTTAATACTAATGTATTATCTGTTATATTTATAGTTGTTGTATTAACACTTGTAGTTGTACCATTAACAATCAAATCACCTGTTATTGTAGTATTACCACCTATATTTATATCACCACCTATACCAACACCACCTTTCACTATTAAAGCACCTGATAACGTATCTGAACTTACTGTTGACGCATTAACAGTAACATTGTCTGAAAAATTTGCATTCACACCGTTAACAGTTCCTTGGATACCTAATCCACCATATAAAACAACTGATCCTGTACTTTGATTAGTACTATCTACTGTATTATTTACATTTAAACCACCATACAAAACAACTGAACCCTGCGTTTGGCCTGTTACAGCTGTTGTATCAAGAACTATAAGCGCCTGATTATAATATAAAGGTGATGTATAACTGGACATTTAATATAAAAAAATATTACAATTTTTAATTTTGAACAAATTAAAAATTATTTAACGTAAAATAAATTTCTTTATAAATTCTTTATAAATTAACCCGTTGAGTGGGTCGTTCTGCAAATATGCAGAAATTATTTATTAATTATTTTAAGTAAATTTTAAATAAAATTTTAGATGATATTTTGTG
>Ga0214202_1000739_pt1 | contig 11861 bp, 7 predicted proteins | sample TroBogEpilimnion_9_FD_153040 | JGI IMG/M metagenome (GOLD analysis project Ga0214202, IMG submission 153040) | Freshwater microbial communities from Trout Bog Lake, WI - 03JUN2009 epilimnion | ecosystem: Environmental > Aquatic > Freshwater > Lake > Epilimnion/Euphotic zone | place: Trout Bog...
GATAATGCTTATCCCGATTCATCGCCTTCTTCTATCTTCTTTTGCGCTCGCTTGAGTTCTTTTTCTAGCCTATGTCGATGTTCAAAGGCTCCCTCCATACTCATGAAAAACCCTAGGGAGGTCGTAGATCTTTGGAGATTGGAATACGAAGCAATGCGTGATGAAAATGCTTGCTATGTCTTAACAAATCATCCGTTTCTTAGTGGACGCCCATCTCGAGCAAGAGCACTCGAAGGACTAATCAAGGAAATTATTGCCGACTCTTCAGTCTGGGTTGCCTCGCTAGCGGAAATCGCGACCCATGTTCGGACCTTGAGTCTCAAGCCACGCATCATGGTGCCACCAGTTGTAAAACCAGAATATAGAAATTCGTAGTATTTTTTTCATCACATCGTTTGCTTTTGCTTTGAACTTTACCACTTAGCAAGTACTCTTTCTAAATGCCGAAAATAATGACTGCGATTGACACAAAATATAATTCGCCAGCTCAGGTTGCGCCACCAACACGGGGAAACCTGCGGATAGCTTTGATTCAAGAAGCGTGGGAGGGCAGCCTTGAGAATCAAAAAAGTGCATACTTATCAGCGATCGAACAGATTAAACCATTTTCTCCTAACTTAATAGTTTTGCAGGAGTTATCGCTTTACCCATATGCATGTACTCAGCCAGATGCGCAGGATCGATTTATGGCGGAAAAGATTGATGGCATGAGTTATAGATTTGCTTCCGAACTCGCTGTAGCGAGTAATGCCTGCGTTGCTATTTCATTATTTGAAGATGCTGACGATGGAAAATTTAACTGCGCAATAACAGTTAATCCTGATGGTGAAATTATTCTTAAAACTAGAAAAACCCATATACCTGTAACAGCTGGATATTATGAAGATAAATACTTTGATCCAGGCCACAGCACAGTCTCAAATGTCTTGCTTGCAGGAGCGTTAGTTGGAACTCCAACGTGTTGGGATCAGTGGTTTCCAGAATTAGCCCGTGCGTATGGGCTTCTCAATACAGATTTGGTGTGCTACCCCACGGCCATTGGTACCGAACCTGATCACCCCGATTTTGATACCCAACCACTGTGGAAAGAGATGATGGTCGCACATGGGATTGCCAATGGCATGTTTGTAGCCGCGGTAAATCGGATTGGCACAGAGGATGGAATCACTTTTTACGGTTCGTCTTTTATCAGCGACCCCTATGGCCGCACAATCCTGCAGGCTCCACGTGATGAATCCGCGATTCTGGTTGCTGATCTGCACCTTGACTATAAAAAAGATTGGCTAGATCTCTTTCCCTTCTATTCAACCCGCCGACCAGAAATGTACAGTTCGCTAACCAACAAAGGAGATTAACGGCAAATGGGATCAACTCTTTTTACTAATGGACTGGTCTGGCCCGGCACTTCAGGGGCTGCATTTCACGAGGCGCTAGCCATCGAAGGTTCGAAGATCATCGCAGTTGGTAATGACGCGCTTAGTATGAAATGTGACCGAGTTGTTGACTTAAAAGGGGCATTTGTTTCCCCGCCTTTTGCAGATGGACATGCTCATCCACTCTTTGGCGGTCGCCAGTTCTTTGGTCCACAAATAACTGGTTTAGAAACTATTGAAGAAATTTTGGCAGAAATCAAGAGGTTCGCCGATGCGAACCCGGACCAAGAATGGATCATTGGCGGCACATACGATCCAGCTATTGATCCCGATGGATTTTTCGATGCAAAGCTTCTGGATTCTGTTGTTGCAGATCGTCCGGTTGTTTTAAATGCGATGGACTATCACACCATTTGGGTGAACACAGAAGCAATGCGTCGAACAGGTGTAGATACTTTCACCGGTGAATTAGAGATCGGAACCGTTGTTCGTCGGCCAGATGGAACAGCTATGGGCACTCTGCGCGAATGGGATGCGGTTAATTTAATTATGAGCAAGGCGCCATTGCCATCAAAAGCTCGTGAGATCAAGGCGTTGGAATATGCGAGCAAGCGATATGCAGCCGATGGAGTCACGTGGTGGTTAGATGCCTGGGTTGATCGTGGAATGGCTGAAGCGTATTTAGCTGCCGAAGAAGCTGGAGTTCTATTGCAAGGTGTAAATCTGGCTTTTCGTGCAGATCCACGCTCATGGCAAGAGGATCTCCCTTACTTTTTAGAGCGTCGTAAAGACATTGAAAGTGCACCAAAAAATAGGAACTTAACTGCCAAGACTGTGAAGTTTTTTGCCGATGGCGTCATCGAAGGTGGTACGGCGGCGCTTTTGGAGCCCTATTCGAATGACCCATGTTCACACGGAATGCCGGTTTGGCAGTGGCCAGAAATGACTAAAGCCGTAGTGGCGATGGACAAGGCCGGTTTCCAAGTGCATATTCATGCGATCGGTGATGCAGGGATTAGAGCAGCTTTAGATGCGCTGGAAACTGCTATCAAAACCAACCCCGCATGGGATCGTCGTCCAACAATTGTTCACGTTCAATTGCTAGATTCTGTTGATCTACCTCGTTTTACCGAACTTGGAATTATCGCGAATTTTGGACCACTTTGGACACGACAAGATCCAATGCAAGCCATCTCTAGTGCTCCACGGATTGGTCCAGAACGCGCCGATCGGCAATATTTAATGCGCTCTCTGCTTGATAATAAAACACGCGTCGCCTTTGGTAGCGATTGGCCTGTCACAAGCGAGATCCCATTAGAGGGGATTGCAGTGCCTGTTCATCGCCAAACTCCCGATAGAAAGCCGGAAGGTGGATGGATGCCTCATGAAGCAATTACTATCCAAGAAGCATTTCAGGCATATACACATGAAGTCGCTTATCAGGCATTTGAAGATTCTTCATGGGGAACTTTGGCGCCAGGATTCAATGCGGATTTTATAATTCTCGATACAAATCCATTTGAAATTGATCCGCACGATGTTCCAAAAATTAATGTATTAAATACCTATCGAAACGGAGAAGCCATTTACTCGCGATGAGTAAATGGCTTCTCTTAGTTTTTAATTGCTTAGTGCGAAGTTAGATTTCCTTCATCAGCGGCCATCTTTGCTTCCTTGCCTAAGTCGATTCCGCGAGCAAGAATCAAATAAACTATTGCACTTACAGGAAGTCCGACAAAGAGTGAATAATCAACACCCGATAGGCTTTTTGCGATTGGGCCTACATAAGGTGTCGTTACAAAGAATGGAATCATTGTTATAAAACCGACGATATAAGCGGTATTACCGCGCCATCCCCATCGGCCATAAATTCCATCCTTCTTGAAAATTTCACCTATGACATAAACGCCTTTACGCACCAAGAAGTAGTCAACCAAGTTAACGGCTGTCCATGGTGTGAAGAGGTAGGCCAAGAAGACCAGTGCATTTCCATAGAAAGTATTGAAACGAGCTTCGCCCACGAATTGAGCGATACCCCATACAGAGACACCCATAACAAAGAGCGCAATTACACGCAGCTTTTTAGTTGGTTTAATCTTCTTAAATGAATCCAGCATTGAAATCAGTGTCAATGAGCCACCATATGCATTTACTGACATAACAATCAGTAAGCCAAGCAACAAAAGAATCAGAAGTATTGTTCCAAATCCTTTGAAGATTGAATCACCAACGGACTTAAATGCTGCAACCGGAGTTAATTTTCCATCCGGTCCAGATGCAAGTGCACCAAGTGCAAAGACCCAAACACCCGACAGTCCACTTGCAAGATACGTTACCCAGAAGGTTGAGCGAACCCCAACTTTACCTGGCAGATAACGTGAGTAATCAGAAACATATGGCGCCCAACCAAGTTGGAAACCAGCAATGATCACGAAGGCGGTCATAAATGGAGCCAATTTAAATGTCCCAAGGTCCCAAGCACCGGCTGGGAAGTGGCCACGAACTATGACACCGATGGTCATTACAGCAAGGGCAACAATAGATGGCCAGAAAAGTACCTTGTTCACAAAGTGGATTTGGCTATATCCATAAATTGCGATAACGGTTGCGATAGCGGCGGCAATAAAGAATCCAGCTTGTGCTGGCACCTTAAATACTTCATGCATCGCAGATCCGGACAAGATTGCATCTGAGGTGTTATAGGCAACATAGTTAGCGAGTGCAAAAACCCAAACAGTTAGCGCCGCGCCGATATAACCAAATTGAGCGCGAGATTGAACTAATTGTGGAAGTCCTAACTGAGGACCCTGCGCTGAGTGAAAGGCCATAAAGAAGGTACCAAACAAAGAACCTAGGACCACCGCGATGATTGTCCAGATTAAGTTACATCCGAGCGAAAGGGCAACAACACCTGTCGCCATAGCCGTTAAGTTAACGTTGCCAACGAACCAAACGTTTCCTAAGTCGCGAGCCTTACCAAAACGTTCTGAGTGGGGTACCCAGTCAACACTTCGAGTTTCTACATCAGAAGGTGCGAGTGCTTTCTCTGTCGAACTCATACATGCTCCTTTTCGCTTCGGAATCTCCGAAGTATGCGTAAAAGGGTAAAGGGAATCGTCACAAAAATCACTCATACCCAGGAGTTTTTTAGAAGTTTTTAGGTCAGACATCCTTTTCTTGTGCGCGCAAGGCCCGCGCTAGGTGATCGCGATTTTCACTGAGATACCGAACCAGCGCAGCAGGTGCATCCTTGTGAGCAGATAGCCAATTCTCCGTTTTCTTAAGCACCTCATCAGTAATGACGTAATGAGGATACATCTCCTCAACTATCGAACCAGCGATCTCAAAGCTATGTTCTTCCCATGTTGATAGCAAGCTATCAAAATAAGGATCAACAAATTCTGCAAGTAGCTCACGCTGCGAGGCGAGCTGGAATCCCGCAATTTTTGATTGACGGACCTGGGTACCGGTTTCTACTTCGTAGATATCAGCCCACGCCTTCTTCTTCGCAGTGATTGTTGGTAACGCTGCTAAGCCGCGCTGGAAAGCGGCATTTCCCGGGATCGTATTATCTGTATCAAGCAGTTTTTTGAGATCAGATTCCCCAAAGGTACCTTTCTCGGATAATGCAATTCCTAATGCCCAAAGTAGATCGCTATCAAGAGTTAGTCCTTTGAGTGAACCATTGAAGATTTCGAGAAGATTCTTGACTTGGTCTGCAGTAGTGGCGAGTGATGCAAAAATTCTGGTTAGCTGCAACTGCTTATCACTGCCATCCTTTTCATTGACTAGCATTGCATAAATTATTTGAGCAGCTCTCTCTTTAAGAAGCTGACGATGAGCGGGTGATGCGTACGATTCGATTGTAAGCGAGATTTTTTGACCAGCGCCCGTGATAGAACTGATGTGCTTTTCATCAACTAAACCAGCAAGTGCGATATCAACCCAATCAGTTGTCGAAATTTCGGCGTCGCGAGTCATATCCCAGACTGCTGACCAACAGATTGCGCGCGCAAGTGAATCGTCGACCCATCCAAGACCAGACCGGAGTGTCTGAAGTGAACGCGGATCAAGTCGCCATTTTCCGTAAGAGAGATCTAGATCATTGATTAGTACAAGATCTGCGACAGGTTGCCCAGTAAGGGCTGGAATATCGGTAGATGCACCAGCAATATCAGCAGGGATAGATGTGCGACGAACTAAATGATCACCGCTGACATCGAAGAGACCTATTGAAAGACTATGGGGACGTACTTCGGTTGATCCAGCTGGAATAGCAGGTGCTTCTTGCAAGATCCTAAAAGATGCATATTTTTTGCCAGCGGCATCCAGAGTTATTTCTGGACGCAACGTGTTTACACCCGCAGTACGGAGCCAGGTATCAATCCATGGCTTTAGATCCCGACCACTGGATTCAGTGAGAGCTGAAAGCAAGTCATCTAAAGTTGTATTTCCCCATGCATGTTTCTTGAAATAGTTTCTAAGCCCCGCCAAGAATGCTTCCCGGCCGCAGTAATGAAATAGCTGAGATAGAACTGATGCTCCCTTTGCATAGGAAATTCCATCAAAGTTAGCGGCCGCGGTCTCAATATCAGACATATCGGTAATGATTGGATGAGTGGTGCTTAGTTGATCTTGTTCGTAAGCCCAATTCTTTGAGTCAATGTTGAAACCTGTCCATGACTCTTTGAATCGAGTGCACTCAGATAGAGCCAGAGTGGATGCCCATTCCGCAAAGGATTCATTGAGCCAAAGGTCATTCCACCACTTCATGGTGACTAAATTCCCGAACCACATGTGTGCCATCTCATGCAAGATTACATGGGCACGTCGTTCGAACATGCGGTCTGTTACCTTGGAACGAAATACGAGTAATTCTTCTAAGAAAGTTACGCAGCCAGAATTTTCCATGGCGCCCCAGTTGTAGTCCACAACCGCGATCTGGTCATATTTTTCAAAAGGATATTCGATGCCAAAAACCTCTTCAAAGTAAGCAAAACCCTGTTTTGTAACCAGGAAAACATCTTCCGGGTCCATGAATTCGGCCAGCGATTTACGAGCATACATGCCTAGTGGAACGAATTTTTTACCACGGTATTCATCATGAACATGTGCATATGGCCCGGCGACCATGGCGGTTATATATGTCGAAATTCTGGGAGTATCTGCAAATTCCACGACCTTCTTATCGCCAGCAATGGTGCTTGCGAATACTGGACTATTGGAAATGACTTCCCAATGTGCCGGCGCTGTGACACTAAGAGAGTAGATCGCTTTGAGGTCTGGCTGATCAAAACATGGATACATCTTCCTAATGTGCGCTGTTTCGCCCATTGAATATAGGTAAACCTCGTCATCAACCGGATCGATAGAAAGCTGTAGGCCTTCACCAACTTTTGAGTACGGCATTTCTGCTTCGATGGACAATTCATTCTCAGATGCAAGCCCATCGATAAAGAGGCTTTCTCCATCAAATTTGGACGGGTCGATAGAGATACCGTTAAGTTCTGCTTTGATGATGCGATTAGCGACGACATCGATAAAAGTAGAATAACCAGGTGTTGCGCAAGAAAAAGTCACCAAGCTGCGGGCAATGAAGTGATCGCGCCCAGTCGTGACATCCAGATGCACGAGATATTTATCAATCGAAAGATGAGTGGAACGCTCGGTCGCCTCGGCGCGGGTAAGATTTACTCCAGACATGGAATTTCCTCACTTGTAGGGAAATAACCTATCGCGACTTCTCGTTATTAGCGCATTTGCAATTGAAGCAGATATAAGCCTTTATCAGCAACGAATATTAATTGCATATAGTGAGATTGTGGTGGCCTAAGTGCCAAAAATTACCCCTATTGCCAGGAGCTTTGAGCAATTTTACTGAAAGGGACCATTGTTGGAGTGGACCTGACAGGACAATTTGTCGGTCTCATGCCAGAGTTAGGTATGCAAAGAAAGCTGCTTATCACAGGCGGATCTGGTTATGTGGGTGGCCGCCTAATTGAAGAATTGCTACACAAAGATGTCTCTATTCGAGTCATGGTTCGTGATGCACGAAAGATTACTGGGCAGCGATGGTTTAGTCAGGTCGAAGTGGTAGAAGCCAGTGCCGAAAATCCTTTGCAATTAGATAAGGCGCTTAATGGGATTGATACCGCCTTTTATCTGATTCACTCGATCAATACTGGTACTAATTTTGATGAAACTGAAGCGCGGATCGCAAAAAATTTTGCAGATGCTTCTGAACGTCAAGGCGTCAAGCAGATTGTTTATCTTGGTGGAATTGCAAACGATAAGCAAATTAGTAAGCATTTAAAATCAAGAGCTCAGACGGGCATATCACTTGCCTCCACGACCGTGCCTGTTATGGAAATTCGTGCCGGAATCATTATTGGATCAGGTTCGGCAAGTTTTGAAATGTTGCGTCACTTAACACACCGATTACCGATAATGACAACTCCAAAATGGGTTTTGAATAGGACTCAACCAATCGCGATCCGTGATGTGCTCTGGTATCTGGTGAATTCTGCTGAGATCAAGGAACCAGTGAGTGGAATTTTTGATATCGGTGGACCAGAAATTCTGACATACGAAGAGATGATGCAGACATTTGCAAAGATTTCTGGACTACGCAGACGATGGATCGTAAAAATCCCAGTACTGACTCCTGCACTATCTTCACTCTGGATTGGTCTGGTCACGCCGGTCCCGACTTCGATTGCAAAACCGTTGGTTAACTCCTTGATAAGTGAAGTTGTTGCAGATCCAAAACATTCCATCGATGCGATTATTCCCAAGCCCACGGAAGGTTTAATTCCACTTGCAACGGCAATTGAATTGGCACTTTCTAAGATCTCTGCAAACGATGTCATCACCCGCTGGTCTGACGCCAATGCGCTAACTGCTCCATGGGCAAAAGCTCAAAGTGATCCGGCATGGGCTGGCGAAAAGACATATCTGGATCATCGTGAGAGAGTGACAGAACTTCCCGCTGCACAAGTATGGGCGGCGATTGAAAAGATTGGCGGAGATCAGGGCTGGTACGGCGCTGGATTTCTCTGGTATCTACGGGGCCTCTTAGATCGAGTGCTTGGCGGAGTTGGTTTACGGCGAGGACGTCGCGACCCGGTTCATCTACGGGTTGGCGATTCGCTAGACTTTTGGCGCGTTGAAGAAATTATTCCTGAGAAAAAATTACGACTTTATGCAGAGATGATTTTGCCTGGTAAAGCATGGCTGCAATTTGAGGTATCAGAAAAAGGCGGGAAAACGACGGTGGTTCAAGAAGCATCGTTTTCACCCCGTGGATTAGGTGGCCAGCTCTATTGGGGTCTTGTCGCACCATTTCACTCGTTAATTTTTCCAACTATGTTGCGGAACCTTGTTAAAGCGGCTTCGAAAGTTCCATAGCCCCGTTAGCAGGCGCCGTAAAAAGTCGCTAGATTTGGTTTATGACCAACGATACTAATGCAGCCAAATGCCCTGTTGTAGGGCATGCCGTGACCAATCAAGGCACCACCAATACTGAATGGTGGCCCAATCAATTGAATTTGAAAGTACTCCAACAGAGTTCGCCGTCAGCAGATCCCATGGACAAGAACTTTGATTACGCAAAAGAATTTAAAAAGCTTGACCTCAATGAATTGAAAAAAGATATCAATGTCCTAATGACAACTTCACAAGATTGGTGGCCTGCAGATTACGGTCACTACGGCCCATTCTTTATTCGTATGGCTTGGCATAGCGCTGGCACATATCGCACATCAGATGGACGTGGTGGTGCGGGTGCGGGTATGCAGCGCTTTGCTCCTCTTAATAGCTGGCCTGACAATGTAAACCTTGATAAGGCGCGCAGACTTTTGTGGCCGATCAAACAAAAGTATGGCAAAAAGATTTCTTGGGCTGACTTGATGATCTTGGCAGGTAACTGTGCCTTGGAATCTATGGGCCTCAAAACTTTTGGCTTTGGCGGCGGACGTGCCGATGTTTGGGAACCCGATGAGACATATTGGGGCCAAGAAGCAGAATGGCTTGCCGACAATAGGTATAGCGGTGACCGTGATTTAGAAAATCCATTAGCAGCGGTGCAGATGGGTCTTATTTATGTGAATCCAGAAGGTCCAAACGGAAAACCAGACATCCTTGCGTCAGCCAAAGATATTCGCGAAACTTTTGCTCGAATGGCAATGAATGATGAAGAGACTGTGGCGCTGATTGCGGGCGGACATACCTTTGGAAAGGCACATGGTGCAGGAAACCCTGGTGATTATGTAGGTCCAGAACCAGAAGCCGCTGGCATTGAAGAGCTTGGCCTTGGCTGGAAGAACTCGATGGGTACTGGAAACGGATCGTCAACGATTTCTAGTGGGCTAGAAGGCGCTTGGACTGCCACACCTATTAAATGGGATAACGAGTATTTCCGAACCTTATTTGCATATGAATGGGAACAAACTAAGAGTCCTGCTGGGGCAACTCAATGGATTCCAGTTGGCGGAGCTGCCTCACAGTTGGTGCCGGATGCTCATGATGCCTCTAAAATGCATGCGCCAATCATGTTCACGACTGATTTAGCGCTGCGCACAGATCCTGCTTACGAAAAAATTTCTCGCCGCTTTGCAACAGATCTTGATGCATTTGCAGATGCATTCTCTCGCGCCTGGTTTAAGTTAACCCATCGCGATATGGGCCCTGTTGCTCGCTACTTGGGCAAGCTGGTTCCAACGGAAGATTTGATCTGGCAAGACCCAATCCCGGCGGTCACACACAAGTTGGTGAGCAAGGCAGATATTGCACTTTTGAAAAAAGAGATTTTAAAATCAAAGGTGAGTGTTGCTGATTTAGTGAATACGGCATGGGGATCCGCATCGACATTCCGTGGAACTGATAAGCGTGGTGGAGCAAATGGCGCACGCATTCGCTTAGAGCCACAGCGCAATTGGGAGGTTAACGATCCTGAGCAATTAGCAAAAGTCCTTAAGGCGCTAGAGAAGATCCAGCGATCTTTCAATAAGAAGAGCGGTAAAAAGCAGGTTTCACTCGCCGACTTAATCGTACTTGGTGGAGTAGCTGCGATTGAAGCAGCTGCTGCTAAGTCCGGATATAAATTATCGGTGCCGTTCGTACCCGGTCGCGGTGATGCAACTCAAGAACAGACTGACATCGCTTCATTTGCGGTGCTTGAACCAAAAGCAGATGGTTTTAGAAACTACGTTGCTAAAGGAGTCACGCAACCAGCAGAAGAGTTACTCATAGATAAGGCAGCCTTGTTGACTCTAACTGCGCCAGAAATGACAGTTCTTGTAGGTGGAATGCGGTCCTTGCAGGTAGGCAAACTTTCCAATGATTTCTTTATCAAACTCCTAGACCTTCAGGTTGGCAATATCCCCGCAACGGCAACTCGTGCAGATCTGGTCTTTGCTTCGAATTCGCAGTTACGTGCGGTAGCAGAAGTTTATGCAAGCAAAGACGCGAAAGATAAATTTGTGAAAGATTTTGTGGCCGCTTGGCATAAAGTCATGCAGCTAGATCGCTTCTGATTAGTAGCTTAAAAACCCCTGCCGAATTCTTCGTCAGGGGTTTTTAATTGCATTTTTTATTTTATTCTTATTTTATTCTTATTAACCGAGTGCTTCGCCAGCCGCTTCCTTCATTGCTTGAGCATGTTGAGCGCCAGTCTTAAGTGGCGTCGCTTTGAGTGCCAACGCAACCAAGAACCCAATTGCAGTTACTGGAGCAGCCGCATAGAAAATAACATGGAATGATTGTACGTAAGAATGGATCACAGTTGCCTGTAATTCTGGCGTGAACGCCTTCATCACAGCAGGATTGTTCTTAAGTTGTGCGAATGCTTGAGGAGTTGCACCCGCTAGCGCTGCCGGATTAGTAGCAGCAAGGTGTTTTACTCCACTTCCAATATATGCGGTCAACTTACTCGCATAGATTGATCCGAAAATCGCTACGCCAAGTGTTCCACCAATGGAGCGCCAGAAAGTATTGAGCGCTGTTCCAACACCCATATCTTTAACATCCAGGGAGTTTTGCAAGGCGATGACCAAGTTCTGTAAGCAGAACCCAAGACCCATCCCTAACATCGCTGCGAAGATGACGATGTGCCAATAAGGTGTGGTTTCACTCAGAGAGACCATCAAGAGTAGGGCAGCTGTCATCAAGACCATTCCAATTACTGGGAACATCTTGTATTTGCCGTGCTTGGTGATCCACTTACCAGAGAAGATCGACATCGAAACGATTCCGAACATCAAGGGAAGTAGTTTTAGGCCGGAAAGTGTTGCGGAATTGTGCTTAACCAATTGGAAGTACAAAGGCAACATAACTATTGCACCAAACATGGCGGCTCCCACAAGGAAGCCAAGAAGAGAGGTGATGTTAAATGTGTGATTTTTGAAGAGTCTTAACGGCAGAATTGGTTCTGTCGCTTTTGCCTGATTCCAAATAAAAATAGCGAACAAGAGCAGTCCTGCTCCGATCCCG
>Ga0214202_1000743_pt1 | contig 11818 bp, 8 predicted proteins | sample TroBogEpilimnion_9_FD_153040 | JGI IMG/M metagenome (GOLD analysis project Ga0214202, IMG submission 153040) | Freshwater microbial communities from Trout Bog Lake, WI - 03JUN2009 epilimnion | ecosystem: Environmental > Aquatic > Freshwater > Lake > Epilimnion/Euphotic zone | place: Trout Bog...
AAGCTGGGTGATGACATTCAAGTCTTAGGCCAAAAGGCTTTGCAATTAGCGCAATCCTTTCCGGGTATGTCTGGTTTAGATTTAGCAAAGGTAGTCACTACTAAAAAAGCATACCCATGGCGTGAAGCTGAGTGGGAGTTGCATGGCCCGGATGGTAAGCCAGCTTATCGCCACTTAGATCAGACTAAGCCCCTGAAAAAAGTAGTGGCCTATGACTTCGGCGTGAAGTCCAATATTTTGCGCATGTTAGCTGAGCGGGGTTGCGACTTGACCGTTGTTCCTGCACAAACTACCGCAGCGGAAGTGTTTGCGATGAATCCCGATGGTGTGTTCTTCTCTAATGGCCCTGGCGATCCTGGCCCATGTAACTACGCTATCACTGCTGCTAAAGAAATCATTGAGAAGGGTGTGCCGACCTTTGGTATCTGCCTAGGACATCAAATCATGGGATTGGCTGCAGGTGCGAAGACCCTAAAGATGAAATTTGGTCACCATGGTGCTAACCATCCCGTTAAAGATTTGGATAGTGGACGCGTTGCGATTACTTCCCAGAACCACGGCTTTGCAGTCGATCCCAACACCTTGCCCGATACCGTGCGCGTGACACACATTTCTTTATTTGATGGTTCATTGCAGGGTCTTGCTTGGAAAGATAAGCCTGCTTTGTGTTTCCAGGGTCATCCAGAGGCTTCGCCAGGCCCGCATGACATTGCGTATTTATTCGATCGATTTGTGGAGCTCATGAATGCTAGCAACAAAGGAGGCAAATAATGCCTAAGCGTAGCGACATTAAGAGCATTCTGATTATTGGTGCCGGCCCGATTGTGATTGGCCAGGCTTGTGAGTTTGACTACTCAGGAGCGCAGGCATGCAAAGCATTGCGTGACGAAGGCTTCAAAGTCATTTTGGTTAACAGCAATCCTGCGACCATCATGACCGATCCTGAGATGGCTGATGTAACGTACATCGAGCCGATTACCTGGGAAGTGGTAGAGCGGATCATCGCTACTGAAAAACCTGATGCTATTCTTCCAACGATGGGTGGTCAAACAGCATTGAACTGCGCTCTAGATCTGCATCGCCATGGCGTGCTTAAAAAGTATGGCTGCGAGCTGATTGGCGCTTCTCCTGAAGCGATTGATAAGGCAGAAGACCGCCAGAAATTTAAAGATGCAATGACCAAAATTGGTTTGGGCTCAGCGAAGTCGGGGATTGCCCATTCTTTGGATGAGGCTCATGCCGTTCAGCAGCGCATTCAGCAAGAAACTGGTAGCTCTGGATTTCCAGTAGTTATTCGTCCATCTTTTACGATGGGTGGTTCGGGTGGTGGTATTGCCTACAACCGTGAAGAGTTTGAAGAAATCTGCAAACGCGGTTTAGATCTTTCGCCAACCCATGAGCTCTTGATTGAAGAGTCGCTCTTGGGCTGGAAAGAGTTTGAGATGGAAGTAGTGCGGGATCGTGCAGATAACTGCATCATCGTTTGCTCAATCGAAAACTTAGATCCTATGGGTGTTCACACGGGCGACTCGATTACAGTCGCGCCTGCACAAACCTTGACTGATAAAGAATATCAACTGATGCGGAATGCATCGATTGCGGTCTTGCGTGAGATCGGTGTCGATACTGGTGGTTCAAATGTCCAGTTCTCCATTAACCCAGTGGATGGGCGCATGATTGTGATTGAGATGAACCCTCGGGTATCGCGTTCATCGGCTTTGGCTTCTAAAGCAACTGGTTTCCCAATCGCTAAGATCGCCGCCAAGCTGGCGGTTGGCTACACGCTGGACGAACTGACCAACGACATCACCATGGTCACACCGGCCAGTTTCGAGCCGACCATCGACTACGTGGTCGTGAAAATCCCGCGCTTCACCTTCGAAAAATTCCCCGGCACGCCCGCGCTGCTGACCACGTCGATGAAGTCTGTGGGCGAGGCGATGGCGATCGGCCGTTCCTTTGCCGAGGCCCTGCAAAAGGGTCTCCGCAGCATGGAAACCGGATATTCCGGCCTCGACGAAATAGAAGCCCCGGGCGATGGCGGGCCGGATGCATTCCGAGCGGCGCTGTCCCAGCCGGCGCCCGATCGGTTGCTGATGGCGGCGCAGGCGTTGCGCGCTGGCCTGACGGTGGAAGAAATCCACGAGACGACAAAATTCGACCCCTGGTTCCTGCGCGAACTGGAACGTATCGTCCATGCCGAACGCGAGGTCTCCGCTAACGGCCTGCCGCGCGAGGCTGGGGCATTGCGTCGCCTGAAGGCGCTGGGGTTCTCGGATATTCGCCTCGGCGAACTGACCAAAACCAGCGCTCTCGAGATCCACAAGGCACGCGCGGCCTTGGGCGTGACACCGGTTTACAAACGCATCGACACCTGCGCCGGGGAATTCGCCTCCAAAACTCCATACATGTATTCGACGTTCGAGGGCGGCTACGGCACTCCGACCTGTGAATCCGATCCGACCGACCGCACCAAGATCATCATTCTCGGCGGCGGCCCGAATCGCATCGGGCAGGGGATCGAGTTCGACTACTGCTGCGTTCATGCCGCCTACGCCCTGAAGGACGCCGGGTTCGAGACCATCATGGTCAACTGCAACCCGGAAACCGTCAGCACCGACTACGACACCTCCGACCGGCTGTATTTCGAACCGCTGACCGAAGAAGACGTCGTCGCCCTGATCCGCCGCGAGCAGCAGAACGGCACCTTGCTCGGTTGCATCGTGCAATACGGCGGCCAAACGCCGTTGAAGCTGTCTCAGGCCCTGTCGCGCGAAGGAATCCCCATCCTGGGCACCTCCGCCGACGCCATCGATCTGGCCGAGGACCGCGAGCGGTTCCAGCAGCTTTTACAGCGCCTCGGCCTGCGCCAACCTGACAACGGTCTGGCCCGCTCGGCCGAGGATGCCGAAAAGATCGCCGACCGCATCGGCTATCCGGTCGTGATCCGCCCCAGCTATGTTCTTGGCGGGCGCGCTATGGAGATCGTGTATGACCGCGCCGGCCTGCAGCGCTATATGCGCGAAGCTGTGCGCGTGTCGGGCGACAACCCGGTCCTGATCGACCGCTACCTGAACGATGCCATCGAAGTCGATGTCGATTGCATCTGCGACGGTGAAAGCGTGTACGTCGCCGGCGTCATGGAACATATCGAGGAAGCCGGCATCCATTCCGGCGACTCGGCTTGCTCGCTGCCGCCGTATTCGCTGTCCCCGGCCATGATCACCGAACTGAAGTCCGAAACCGAGGCGCTGGCCAAGGCGCTGGGCGTGGTCGGGCTGATGAACGTGCAATATGCGATCAAGGACGACACGATTTATGTGCTGGAGGTGAATCCTCGGGCATCCCGCACCGTGCCGTTTGTCGCCAAGGCCACTGGCGTGGCTGTCGCGAAGATCGGTGCCCGCGTGATGGCCGGGGCCAAGCTGGCGACCGACTTCAAGTTGGACGACGACTCCATCGCCCCGCATGTCGCGGTCAAGGAAGCCGTCTTCCCGTTCGCCCGGTTTACCAACGTGGACACAATCCTGGGACCGGAGATGAAATCGACGGGTGAGGTGATGGGCCTCGATTCCAGCTTCGAGCGTGCCTTCGCCAAGGCGCAACTCGGGGCTGGTGTGATCCTGCCGATGGCGGGGCGTGTGTTCCTGTCGATCAAGGATGCGGACAAAAAGGGCCTGCCGTCATTGGCTCGCCGTCTGACCGAGATGGGCTTTTCCATCGTCGCCACCCGCGGCACCGCCGCCCGGATTCGCGAGGCCGGCTTGCCGGTCACCGTCGTGAACAAGGTTCTGGAGGGGCGGCCGCATTGCGTCGATGCGATCCGTTCGGGTGAAATTCAGTTGGTTATCAACACTGCGTCCACGCCGCAGTCAGTTGCCGATAGCTTCGCGATCCGCCGCGGCGCGCTCACTCACGGGGTGCCACATTACACCACGTTGGCAGGCGCTCGGGCTGCCGTACACGCAATTGCGGCATTAAAAGCGGGAACGCTTGAAGTTGCGCCGCTTCAGTCCTATTTTCGCGGTTCGTTTTAGCCAATGCGCCGCGGCAGGGAAAATTCCTGGCCGCGGCGGTGCCATATGACATGGTTGCGTTGACCAAGCTTTGAAGGACCACGCCGTGCAGAAGTTTCCGATGACGGCCAAAGGATTGGTACGCCTGGAAGAAGAACTCCGGACCCTGCGTTCGCAGGAACGGCCGGCGGTGATCCGAGCCATCGCGGAAGCGCGGTCGCATGGCGATCTGTCGGAAAACGCCGAGTATCACGCGGCGCGCGAACGCCAGTCGTTTATCGAGGGCCGAATCCAGGAGCTGGAGGAGGTTGTCGGCGCCGTTGAGGTGATCGATCCCGCGACCCTGAGCGGGTCCCATGTCAAGTTCGGTGCTCACGTCAAGCTGGTGGACGAAGAGACGGACAAGGAAGCCACGTATCAGATCGTTGGCGTGTATGAGGCTGACATTAAACAGAAGATGCTGTCGGTGTCCTCACCGCTGGCCAAGGCGCTGATCGGCAAGAAGGTCGGTGAAACCGTGTCGGTTCCGGCCCCCGGCGGCGACAGGTCGTACGAAATTCTGGAAGTCAGGTTTATCTGAGCGTAACGTCCGCAGCAGATGATCACGCTCGAGGACGTTGAGCGCGCAGCCGAGCGGATCGCCGGCCGTGTGTTACGGACGCCGATGCTGCCGTGCGATGCGTTATCGCGGCTCACTGGTGCCGAGGTTGTGCTGAAGCTGGACAATCTCCAGGTCACCGGCGCGTTCAAGGAACGTGGGGCGGCGAACCGGCTGTCGTTGCTGACCGCCGAGGAACGCGGCCGCGGCGTCATTGCCATGTCGGCCGGCAATCACGCGCAGGCGGTGGCGCGCCATGCCAGCCTGTTGGGCATCTCCGCCACGATCGTAATGCCGAAATTTACCCCTTCGACCAAGGTGACGCGCACGGCATCCTGGGGCGCGACGGTGATTCTGTTTGGCGAAACGCTGGCGGAATCAACCGCGCACGCTCGGGAACTGGCGGCGGAGCAGTCGCTGGTCTTTATTCATCCGTTCGATGACGTTGGCATTATTGCCGGGCAGGGCACGCTGGCGCTGGAGATGTTGCAGGACGCGCCCGATCTGGAAGCTCTGATTATTCCAGTGGGCGGCGGCGGCTTGCTGGCTGGTTGTCTTGTCGCGGCATCGGCGATGAAGCCTGGCATTGCCGTGTATGGCGCTGAGGTCGAAACCTATGCCGCCATGGCGCAGCGCCTGGCCGGCCGTTCTGTGTCGGTTGGCGGTGCCACGATCGCCGAGGGAATCGCGGTACGCGATATCGGCGAAATTCCTTTCGAAATGGTCCGTCGGCGCATTGCCGGCATCCTGGTCACGCCCGAACGCGCTATCGAGGAAGCGATCGGGTTACTGGTCGAGGCCGCGAAAACGGTCGCCGAGGGGGCGGGCGCCGCCGGCCTCGCCGCGCTGCTGGCGCATCCGGAACGGTTTCGCGGCAAGAAGGTCGGCGTCGCCATCACCGGCGGCAACATCGACGCCCGCATTCTGTCCAACGTGCTGCTGCGGGATCTGCTCCGTGATGGCCGTCTGCTGCGGCTGCATTTGCAAATTCCCGACCGGCCCGGTGTGCTGGCCGATATCGCGGGCAAGATCGGCGATTCCGGTGGCAATATCATCGAGGTTTCGCATCAGCGGCTGTTTGCATCGTCCTCGGTGCAGGCGGCGGAACTGGAAGTGATGGTCGAGGCCCGCGACAAGGTGCATGCCAATGCCATCGTCGAGGCTTTGGAGAAGACATACACCGTCCGGCAGGTGTGACGGGCGCCCGGCCATGCCGCCGATCCCGTTCGATTGGACCACAGAGTCGCAACGCCGCCGGTGCCGACCGATGGATGCAAGCCATAACGATACCCTCGCTGCTGCCGCGGACGAAGCCCTCGCGTGCCGCCTCTGCGAGTCCGTCCTCCCGCTCGGACCGCGTCCGGTGTTCCGGGTGTCCGACACTGCCCGCGTGCTGATCATCGGCCAGGCGCCCGGCACCAAAGTTCACATGACCGGAGTGCCCTGGAACGACGCCTCGGGGGATCGCCTGCGCGGCTGGCTGCTGATGGACCGGGATCTCTTCTACGACGCCACCCGGATCGCCATCGTGCCGACCGGCCTGTGTTACCCCGGACGTCTGCCCAACGGCGGCGATGCTCCGCCCCGGCCCGAATGTGCCCCGCTGTGGCTGGATCGATTCACCCGTCTGATGCCGCAAGTCCGGCTCACCCTGCTCGTCGGTTCCTATGCGCTGCGGCATCGTCTCGGAAAGGGCGCGATGACCGATCGCGTGCAGCGGTTCCGGGACCATGGGCCGGCCATCATCCCGCTGCCGCATCCCTCCTGGCGCACCACGGGGTGGGAGCGGCGTAATCCCTGGTTCGCCGAGGATCTGTTGCCGGCATTGCGGCAGGCCGTGGCGGTCGCGCTGGAGTAGCTCGGGTTGGTGGCCCTTCGGGATCGTGCCATGCTCGCGGCGACATTCAGGGAAAACGCCATGATCCGCACCGCCGTCCTGCTGACCGGCCTGCTGGGCATCACGTCGGCCGTCGCCGCCGAACCGGTCAAGATCGGCATTACGACGATCCTGAGCGGGCCGTTCGCCGATCGCGGGCAGTCCGAACAATACGGCGCCCAACTGGCGCTCGACCAAATCAACCAGGCCGGCGGCGTGCTCGGACGCCCGGTCGAGGCGTTCTACGCCGACAACGCCTGCAAGCCCGATATCGGCGTGCCGGCGACAAAACGGCTGATCGAGCAGCAGCACGTCCCGGTCATCATCGGCGCCCTCTGCACGCCGGTGACGCATGCAATCGAGCCGGTGATGCAGGCCGCCAAGGTGCCATTGCTGATCGCCACCTCGGCGGGGCAGGATTTCGTCGATGCCTCGGGGGTTGGCGGCAATGACTACCTGTTTAAGACAATTCCGTCAGAGGTCGATATCGCGCGCGGCCTGATTCACTTCCTGGTCGGCAAAAACGTCAAATCGGTTGCCATCGCGGCCGAATCGGGCGGCTTCCCGCAGGCGGGCGCGATTGCCTTCGCCAAGGCGGCGGACAGCGCCGGCATGAAGGTGACAGGGCAGGAGATCATAACGCCGGGACTCACCGATCTGGCTGCCATGCTGGTCACGCTGAGGGGCGGCGCCCCCGACATCCTGATGGTCATGCCCGGATCATCCACAGGGGCGTTTTTCAAGGCCTATGAGGCCTCCGGCTGGAAAGTTCCGGTCAGCGGCCGCTTCGATCCGGGTGCTGCTACGGGCGCGGTGTCGCCGGCCTTCCGCGAGGCCGGCGGGCTGAACGATCTGACCACGATTTCGCCGTTCACGCCGCTGATCGACACACAAGGCGTGCATGACTTCGTTGCTGCCTATCAGGCGCATTACGGGCTGATGCCGACGCAACGGTCGTTCTTTGTGTATGAGGCGACCTGGCTGGCCGTGGACGCCATACGCCGAGCCGGCATTGATGAACCGGCGGCGATCCAGCAGGCGTTGAAAACCACAGCCATGCTGTCGCGACTCGGCGGCAGTTATGCCCCGGACGACCACAATCACGCGCATACGCCGTTGTTTGTGGTTGGATTGATTGGTGGAAAGCCGAAGGTGATCGCGACAGAGTAGAACCGGGGATGGTGGTGGAGCTGAGGGGAATCGAACCCCTGACCTCCTCATTGCGAACGAGGCGCTCTCCCAACTGAGCTACAGCCCCATCGCCGGTTGACTGGCATTTTGGAAATGCCGGTCGCGAGGCGCCTCTAATGATCGGCGCGTCGCGGGAAGTCAAGCGGTGTTAACGCGTCGAAAGCGTCTCCCACACATCGCCGGCGGGTGGCAGGCCGAGAATGTGCCGCCGATGCCACAGGGCATAGAACAGCAGCTTCCAGCAGGCGAACCCGTGCCGCCACCGGCGGATGTTGCCGAACAGGGCTATCACCATATCCGGGTGCGCGATTTCGATGATGCCGGGCTGCGCCGCCACCAACGGGCCAAGCCGGGCGCCCTGCGCTTTAATCCATGCGCCGACCGGGACGGTGAAGCCGGATTTGGGGGCAAAAGGCTGCGCGGCGGGCTGATTCTCTTCCAGCCATTTGCGGAGAAGCCACTTGCCCATGCTGCCGCGCATCTTCATCGAGTCGGGCAGGCGATAGCCCGCCGCCATGACGCCCGAATCGAGAAACGGCGTCCGCCCCTCGATCGCGTGCGCCATCATGCAGCGGTCCAGCTTCAGCAGCAGGTCGTGTGGCAGCCAGTCCGCCATATCCAAAGCCTGTGCCGCCGCCAGGGTGCTACGTCCGCCCTGTGCGGCCCGTATTTCAGCCGCCGCCATCCCGTCGCGCCAGCAGGTCGGTTTGGTGCGCAGAACCGGGACTTTGTCGAAGCTGCCGCCGGCCCACATGGTCCGGCCGCCACGCCACCATGGCAGTGTCGCCTGGCGATAGCGCTGGTAGCCGCCGAAGATCTCGTCGCCGCCTTCGCCGGTCAGCACGACCTTAACGTCCTGACGCGCTCGGCGGGCGAGGAACCAGGACGGAATGATGGCATAGTCCATGGTCGGATCGTCCATGGCGGCGACGATCTCGGGCAAATGCTGCCAGACCATTTTCTCAGTGACCTCGATCGACTCGTGCTTCGCCCCGACAGCGCGCGCGATAACGGCGGCCTGTTCGCGTTCGTCCGCGGCGCCCGGGGCGTCGAAACCGGCGGTGAAGGCCAACACGGGTTGGTCGTTCAGGCGGGCCATCAGAGTGATCAGGGTGGCGCTGTCGATGCCGCCGGACAGGAACATGCCATAGGGCACATCGCTACGCTGATGCAGATCGACGCTCTCCATCAGCGCCCGGTCCAGGCGGCGCATGGCGGTGGCTTCGTCGATCTCTTCGGGCGGTTCGGCCGGGATGGCCTCGATGCGGCGGCGTTCGATGATGTGGCCGTCGGAGCAGGTGATGCTCTCGCCCGGCAGAACGCGCTGGATGCCTTCAAAGATGGTGTCGGCACCGGTGGTGAACTGAAGCTGTAGCAACTCCTCTACCGCCGCCGGACGCACGGCGCGCTTGACCAGGCCGGCTTCAAGCAGCGCCTGGGGTTCGGAGGCAAAGGCGAGCCCGCCTTCGATCTGGGCGATATAGAGCGGTTTGATGCCAAACGGGTCGCGCGACAACGTGACGGTGCGCTGCACGCGTTCATGGATCGCAATGCCATACATCCCGCGAAGCTGACTGGCATAGTCAGCACCGTCGCGCAGCCACAAATGCAAGGGCGGCTCGCAGTCGCTGTTGGTGGCGAAGCTTACGCCGGGCAGCGAGTCGCGCAGTTCCCGGTAATTATAGATCTCGCCGTTGGCGACGAGTGTGGCGGCGCCAGCGAAAAAAGGTTGGTCGCCGGTGACCAGGTCGATGATCGCCAGGCGGTTATGCAGCAGTGCAACCCGTCCCATCACGGCGTGGCCGCTGCCGTCGGGTCCGCGGTGGTGCAGGGCCCCAATCAACTTCGACAAAACGGCCGGATCCGGTGGCGCGGCACCGGAGGACAGGATCAGCCCAGCAATTCCACACATTATAGAGTATCTCTCCGAAAGCCGATCCGGGCGTGTCCCGTCTCAACCCTAACCTACCATGATCGCCGACTCGTCGCGAAGCCCCAACGGACCGCCCCAAAGCCCGGTGCGGCGACCTATTTTGCCCGCCGAATACGAGGCATGCACGAATCTGTAATACACCCTGCCATCGACGCTTGACTCGCGAAGGAGGGGCTTCTAGAGATCGCGCCCTCGGACGACCCAGGGTTTACTCACCGGGACGCTCGTTGGTTCGCTGGCAAACGACGCACGCGGCGCCGCCCTTCTTTAGTTGGGCTTAGGCCGTCTGCCCATCGTCACCCCGCAGGATGGGCGCTATCCCATGCCGGCGGGCTTTGCCTGTTAATCGACGATCGCCCCAAGACCCGTGGCGAAGCCCAGTGCGGATAGAGCGTACGGAAAGAGAAAGAGGTCCATGCCGACCATTAACCAGCTTATCGCCCAAGGGCGCGAGCGGCCGAAGAACCGGAACCTTGTTCCGGCCCTGCAGGGCTGCCCCCAGAAGCGCGGCGTTTGCACGCGCGTCTATACCACGACGCCGAAGAAGCCGAACTCGGCGCTCCGTAAGGTTGCGAAGGTTCGTCTGACCAACGGCTATGAAGTGGTTAGCTACATTCCTGGTGAAGGTCATAACCTTCAGGAACATTCGGTGGTTCTGATCCGCGGCGGACGCGTGAAGGATTTGCCGGGCGTTCGTTATCATATCCTGCGCGGTGTGCTGGATACTCAAGGTCTGCCCAAGCGTCGTCAGCGTCGTTCGCTGTATGGCGCGAAGCGGCCGAAGTAAGAGGGCGCTCGTATGTCTCGTCGTCACCGCGCCGAAAAGCGCGAAATCCTGCCGGACGCCAAGTTCGGTGACATCGTCATCACACGTTTCATGAACGTGCTGATGTACGATGGCAAGAAGTCCACGGCCGAGGGTATCGTTTACAGCGCCCTGGACGTTATGAAGCGTCGGGGAGGAGCCGCCGCCGATCCGGTGCGCATGTTCCATGAGGCGTTGGACAATGTGAAGCCGGCCGTCGAAGTCCGGTCGCGGCGTGTCGGTGGCGCCACCTATCAGGTGCCGGTCGAAGTCCGTGCCGAACGCCGTCAGGCGCTGGCGATCCGCTGGATCATCGATGCGGCCCGCAAGCGCGGTGAGCATACGATGCAGGATCGCTTGTCCAACGAGCTGCTGGACGCGGTGAACAACCGTGGTTCGGCGGTGAAGAAGCGCGAAGATACCCATCGGATGGCCGAAGCCAACAAGGCATTCAGCCACTACCGCTGGTAAGGCGAAACGCCGGAGCGCGAACCTGTTTCGCGTTAATCTGTCTGAACAACGGTTTAACCCACCAGGTCTGGTGCTGGATCTACGGAGATTACGATGGGTAAGGCAAAATTCGAGCGGAACAAGCCGCACTGCAACATTGGCACGATCGGCCACGTCGATCATGGCAAGACATCGCTGACAGCCGCGATCACCAAGATCCTGGCGAAGACCGGCGGCGCCACCTACACGGCGTACGATCAGATCGACAAGGCGCCGGAAGAGAAGGCGCGTGGCATCACGATCTCGACCGCTCACGTTGAGTATGAGACGAAGAACCGCCATTACGCTCACGTCGATTGCCCCGGCCACGCTGACTATGTGAAGAACATGATCACCGGCGCCGCGCAGATGGACGGCGCGATCCTGGTTGTGTCCGCCGCCGACGGCCCGATGCCGCAGACCCGTGAGCACATCCTGCTCGCCCGTCAGGTCGGCGTGCCGGCCCTGGTGGTGTTCCTGAACAAGTGCGACATGGTCGATGATCCGGAATTGCTGGAACTGGTCGAGATGGAAGTGCGCGAGCTTCTGTCCTCTTATCAGTTCCCCGGCGACGATATCCCCATCATCCATGGTTCGGCCCTGATGGCGCTGGAAGACAAGAACCCGGAACTAGGTGAACTTGCGATCTTGAAGCTGATGGCCGCCGTTGACGAATACATTCCGCAGCCGGAGCGCGCGATCGATCGTCCGTTCCTGATGCCGATCGAAGACGTGTTCTCGATTTCCGGCCGTGGCACCGTGGTGACCGGTCGCGTTGAGCGCGGCATCGTCAAGGTGGGCGAAGAAGTTGAAATCGTTGGCATCACCAACACCGTCAAGACCATCGTGACGGGCGTGGAAATGTTCCGCAAGCTGCTCGATCAGGGCCAGGCCGGCGACAACATCGGCG
>Ga0214202_1000752_pt1 | contig 11645 bp, 9 predicted proteins | sample TroBogEpilimnion_9_FD_153040 | JGI IMG/M metagenome (GOLD analysis project Ga0214202, IMG submission 153040) | Freshwater microbial communities from Trout Bog Lake, WI - 03JUN2009 epilimnion | ecosystem: Environmental > Aquatic > Freshwater > Lake > Epilimnion/Euphotic zone | place: Trout Bog...
GGCATCGGCTTCGCGATTCCCAGCGAGGCCGTCAGCCGTATCGTCGCCCAACTTCTCAGCAAAGGCTCTATTGAGCGCGGCTGGCTCGGTGTTTCGGTCGATGAGCGGAATAACGGCGTGACGATCGCCAGCCTGGACAGGAACGGGCCGGCCGCCAAATCGGGGCTTCGGCCAGGCGACGTGGTGTTGGCGATCAACGGTGAAAAGATCGATAGTTCCCGTGGACTGATCCGAGCGGTCGCGGCGGTGGCACCTGGCAACAGCGTTCGCGTGACCGTGCGGCGGAACGGTCACGACCTGGAGATCGCGATCAGTGTCGGCCGCCGGCCCAATGAGCAGGCCGGCTAGCGTGAGGCGGTGGCGCATTGTTCGTGCGGCGCGTAGAAGCGGATGTTTCGGTAATTAAGGAGAGCACCATGCGCATCCTGTTGGTAGAGGATGACAGAGACGTCGCCGCGTTCGTCGTGCGCGGTCTGCGTGAGGCCGGCCATGTGGTGGAACACGTCGATAACGGCCGCGACGGCCTGTTCATGGCCGCCAGTGAGACGTTCGACGCCATGATCCTGGACCGGATGCTGCCCGGTGGCATCGACGGACTGAAGATTCTGGAGACCCTGCGCGGGCAGAAAAACTCCGTACCGGTGCTGATCCTGTCCGCGATGGCCGAGGTCGATGACCGGGTCAAAGGCTTGAAAGCGGGCAGCGATGATTATCTCACCAAGCCCTTCGCCTTCTCGGAATTACTCGCTCGGGTCGAGGCATTGAACCGTCGCGGTAAGGCTGAGGGTCCGCTGACCAAGCTGGCGGTCGAGGATCTGGAACTGGACCTGTTGTCGCGACAGGTGAAGCGGGCCGGGCAAAGGATCGACCTGCAGCCGCGGGAATTCCGACTTCTGGAATACCTGATGCGCCATGCCGGTCAGGTGGTGACCCGAACAATGCTGCTGGAAGGCGTTTGGGACTATCATTTCGATCCGCAGACGAACGTGATCGACGTGCATGTGTCACGCCTGCGCCAGAAAGTGGACAAACCGTTCCCGACCGGCCTGATCCATACGGTTCGTAACGCCGGCTACATGTTGCGGGCGGAACAACCGTAGTAGTCAGTCGTCTCGTCGTCACAAGCGGGCCCGGCCGCATGGGGATCGGGGCGAGCGACGGTGGGAGAAGAATGTGAGTCAGCGTACCGTCCGACCATGACATTGCCCCATCGTCCTGGCCCGGCTGTTATGTCCGTTTTCAAGGGGTGTGGGGGCAAAAAATCGACCGTCATTTGCCGTTCGGTGTTGGCCCCTGCGGATGGGGCCACGCGCGGTGTGGGGCCTGCGCTTGGTGACGGTGGATCATGCTGTGATGCGCGGGTTGGTTACCGCAAGATCATGAACGTCGTGGGCCTGCCTCTGTCTTGTCGCGGAAGTCGCGTTCCAAAGCCGGGCTCGAGGATCGCCCTGACCGTGGCCCGCCCTCCGCCGCGCATGCCGGATGGAGTGCATCCACCGTTGTCTCCGCCGCTCGGCGACGAGGAGCGATCCTGTCGTGATGCAGTCAATGGCCCGGACAAGTCGGGCCATGACGATAAGTGGTGGGAGTCGGCCTCAAAGGCGATTGGTGTGGCATGATCCCCTGCGGCATACTCCGCTCCGCCGGTTTCCGGTTCGGGGCGATCTACGCCATACTGCTCGCCGTCAGCGCGATCGCTTTGACCGTCTTCCTATGGTGGGCAACCGTCGGACTTCTGAACCGCCAGACCGAGGCTGCGATCAACACCGATGCCCAAAGCCTGGCCGAACGCTGGACAAGCGGCGGCCTGCCTGCCCTGGTGGTGACAATCGAGGAACGCCTGGCGCAGAACATCGACGACGACGCAATCTATCTTCTGACCGGCCCGAACATGAACCGGATCGCCGGTAATCTGGCAAGTTGGCCAGCCTCGGTGCGCATCGCCGGCCCCTGGTACGAACTTCCGGTCATGCGAGCCGGGATGAGTTCCCTCGTTAACGTGGAACGCTTCGACCTTCCCGGGGGCTTGCATCTACTGATCGGCCGCGACATTCAGGTGCGGGCGAATCTGCGCAAAATGTTGACCGATGCGCTGCTATGGGCCGCCGTCGTGGTAATTCTGATGGCAACAGCCGGCGCGCTGGTCGTGCGCAACCTGTTTCGCCTCACCCTGGCCAATATCTCCATCACCGCCACCGCCATCGCCGGCGGCGACTTCGCCCAACGCGTCAGACTAACCGGACGCGGCGACGAGTTCGACCAGATAGCGGACGTGATCAACGAGATGCTGGACCGCATCGGCCGCCTGATGGACGGAGTGCGTGGAGTCTCCAACGCCATCGCCCATGATCTGCGCACCCCGATAACCCGTGCCCGCACCCGTCTGGAAGACGCCGGGCTTCATGCCATATCCGAGGACGAGTTGCGCGCGGCCATCGACCGCGCCATCGCCGATCTCGATGGCATCGTCGCCGTGTTCCAGGCACTGTTGCGTATTGCCGAGATTGAGGCCGGATCGCGCCGTTCCTCTTTCGCGCATTTCGATCTTGCACCGCTGCTGGTCGAAGTCGCCGATCTCTACGGCGCCGTCGCCGAGGACCACGGTATCGCTCTCACGCTTGATACACCGAGCGCGGTGCCAGCATACGGCGACAAGGCGATGATCCATCAGGCGATCGCCAACCTCGTCGATAATGCTGTCAAATTCTCACCCCCGGGGAGCTCGGTGCGTCTCGCAGCCTCCATTTCGACCATGGTTTCGATCACGGTCAGCGACCAAGGTCCTGGTATCCCGCCTGCGGATCGGCAGCGGGCGACGGAACGTTTCTATCGTGGCGAAACCGCCCGCAGCACGCCCGGATCGGGGCTTGGTTTGTCGTTGGTGCTGGCGGTCGCCCAATTACATGGTGGCGAACTGCTGCTGCGAGATAACCGCCCCGGACTCCGTGCGATTTTGTTGCTGCCGCTGCCCAATGAGAGCGAAAGGCGCGACGTCAATGTTTCGACTATAACTTGAAACGTGTTGTGATTGCACGCGGCACGCCTTTGTGACGTTTCGTAACCCTTTAGCGGATAGTAGCGTGCAGATGATCACCAGAGTGGAGCTACTGTGATCGGCCGCCTCTTTTGCGAGCGACCGCTCAGGATCAGCCCCAAGTGTCTCGCCCGCCGGCCTTTTCAGATCATTACACCTCTGGCGATGCATCAGCCTTAGCGGATGCCGACGGATCGTGGGCCAACCAAACCGAGATGACGCGGGACAAGCGGCAGATCGTGTTCACGATCGATCATCGCTTTGCGTTCAGCGATACGATTGTGCTGAGCGCTCCGACCGAAAACCTTCGCAGCCTATGCCCTTCGATCCTGTAGCACGGTCAGGTCAGCCGACGGCGGTGTATCCAAGCGCGAGGCCTCCGAGTCGAACAGCCCGCCCGCGCCTTCCGGTCAATGATCCGGTCCGAATGAACGTCGAACTGCCGCACCAATTCGGCCAGCGCCTTTTCACCCTTCATTAAGGACCGACGAATGCACCGCCGTTCACATCCAGGATTGCTCCCGATAGATAACTCGCGGCCGAGGTACACAAAAACGCGATCGGCCATGCCAATTCGTCGGCCCGCCCGATCCGGCCCATTGGCAAGGTGGGTCCGAGGTTAAAGCCCCGTGTCATCGGGGTCTCAACCGGACCGGGCGCCACGGCATTTACCAGCACTCCGCGTCCCACCGCATTCCGTGATAGCCACTTAACCAACGTGTGGACCGCGCCCTTGGATGCCGCGTAGTCAGGCGGCGTGGTCACGGATGTTCCACCGGTCTTACCCGCCACCGAACCTACCATGACGATGTGACCGCCTCCGCGATCGGCCATATGGTCAATTGCCGCCGCGGCCAACTGTAGCGGCACCCGCACATTGACATCCATCACTCGATGAAACCGCTCATGCCAGGCTGTATCCTCGTGCCAGGGCCCGCCCACCAAGATTCCCGCACAATGCGCCATGGCGTGGACCTGTTCCCCGCCAAATAAGGAGGCGAGAAAGGTATCTTCGGTCAAATCGCCCTGCGCCAGAGAACACGCGGCACCCCGCGCCTCAATGGCATCCCGTGTTTCGTCCATGGGCGATCTGTCGCAGATCACGACGCGTGCGCCCAATTCGGCCAGCACCAACGCGGTTGCTCGGCCAATGCCACTCGCCGCGCCGGTTACCAGGGCGGTTTTGCCGGCCATCGACAAGGTGGCAGGAAGGGGTATCGCGATCATGGGTTTGTCCTCGATTTGATTATCCCGATGATCCTGCCTGAATGAATTTCTGTCCATCGCTGCCCGATTTGATCGTTCCGATTGACCTGAAGCGGCCCGGTCCATAGCTTCCGGCCCATGTCCGATACACTGCGCAACATCCCGTCCGAAATCCCGAAGGCATGGCCGTTCGAGGAAGCGCGCAAAGTCGCCCTGCGCCTGGCGGCATCCGGCAAGGACCATGCCTTGTTCGAGACTGGTTATGGCCCCTCCGGCCTGCCGCACATCGGCACGTTTGGCGAAGTTGCGCGTACGACCTGGGTCCGCCGAGCGTTCGCCGAGCTGACCGGATTGCCATCAAAGCTGCTGGCTTTCAGCGACGACATGGACGGATTGCGCAAGGTTCCGGAGAATATCCCGAACAAAGATATGCTCACCCCCTATCTCGGGATGCCGCTGACACGGGTACCCGACCCGTTCGGCACCCACGATAGTTTCGGGGCGCACAACAACGCCCGGCTGCGAGCGTTCCTGGATTCCTTCGGCTTTGAGTATGAATTCGCGTCCTCAACCGACTACTACAAGGCCGGCCGCTTCGACGCCGCGCTGATACGCATTTTGGAATGCTACAAACCGGTCATGGCAGCGACCCTGCCGACGCTGCGCGCGGAGCGGCAGGCAACCTACTCGCCGATTCTGCCGATCCATCCGCACACCGGCATCGTCATGCAGGTGCCTATGGAGCGTATCGATGCCGCCGCCGGGACCGTGACATGGAAGGACCCTGACACCGGCGAGATTTTCGAAACATCGGTCAAGGGCGGACACTGCAAGCTACAATGGAAGGCCGACTGGGCGATGCGCTGGTATGCGCTCTCAGTCGATTATGAGATGTCAGGCAAGGACCTGATCGATTCCGTTAAGTTGTCCGGCCGTCTCTGCCGCATCCTTGGCGGACAACCGCCGGAAGGCATGACCTACGAATTGTTCCTGGATCAGGACGGCCAGAAGATCAGCAAATCCCGCGGCAACGGCCTGTCAGTCGAGGAATGGCTGACCTACGCACCCAACGAATCGTTGTCGCAGTTTATGTATAATCAGCCGCAGCGGGCCAAGCGCCTTCATTTCGACGTCATCCCGCGCGCTGTGGACGAATATGTCGCTAACCTGGATAAACTGCGCATTCGATCGGAACCGGTCAATCCGGCTTGGCATATCCACGGTGGCAATCTGCCCAACTACGCAGGCAGTCCAATATCATTCGCGATGCTGCTCAATCTCGCCAGCGTCGTGAACGCGGAGCAGCCGGATATGCTGTGGGGATTCATTCAACGTTATGTACCAGGGGCGAGTCCCGATACCGAACCCCTGCTTGCGCATCTGGTCGATCACGCGGTGTCTTATTACCGCGATTTTGTTCGCCCGGAAAAGCACTACCGCCAACCAACCGACATGGAGCGTCTCGCCCTCGAAGATCTCGCCGCTACGCTGGGCACGCTTTCGGACGGCACCGGCGAAGCCATTCAAAACGCAGTGTTCGAGGTCGGCAAGCGCCATCCCTTCCCTGACCTCCGCAGCTACTTCGCCTGCCTGTACCAGGTATTGCTCGGCCAACAGGAGGGTCCCCGGTTTGGTGGTTTCGTGGCGCTTTACGGCGTGCCTGAGACAATCGCGCTGATTCACTCAGCCTTGGCTCGCCAAGCCAACGCGCCTGTGGCCTGAGACATGGCGGGCGGTTCGGGGCGCTTTTTGAAAAAATGGGTCCGCCATCTGCCGGCGATCCTCGGCGTCGCATTGCTGATCGGGGCGATCTATGTCGTTCAGTGCGAATTTCGCCACCTCAAGCTACAGGATATTGAGGAGGCGCTATCGGCCATCCCACCTTACGCACTGGCGTTTTCATTCGTCTGGACGATCCTCTCCTATTTTATCCTGACTTTTTACGACCGGCTGGGTACGATCTACGCCGGACACAAAGTGTCCTACGGGCGGGTGGCCTTCGCCTCATTCTGTGCCTACGCGCTCTCCCACAATCTCGGCTTCGCGGCCGTCTCCGGTGCTGCCGTCCGTTATCGCCTGTACGCTCATTGGGGTCTGACACCTCTCCAAATCGGCAAGACCGTAGCGTTTTGCAGCCTGACCTTTGCACTGGGAGGAATGGTGCTGGGTGGGGCGATCCTGTTCCTGGAACCCCGAGCGATTCCGTTCTTCGGGCCACACCTGCCGAAGATCGCGCTTTATGCGGTCGGCGTCCTGCTATGGGTCCTCGTGTTGGCCTATGTGACGTTGTCCAAAGTCTTCGGCCGCATGAAGATCCTGGGTCACGACATAGAGTTGCCGGGGTGGCGCATGGCAATCGTCCAGGTTCTTCTCGCCACCGTCGATGTCGCCGTCACAGCCACAATTTTCTATGCCTTGCTGCCGCACGCACCGGGTCTGACGTGGCTGATCTTTCTCGGCGTTTACGTTGCGTCCTACACGGCCGGTCTTGCTGCCAACTTGCCTGGTGGCATTGGGGTGTTCGATACCGCAATGCTGTTCGGCCTGGAGTCGTACATGAGCGCGCCGCATATCTTCGGCGCCATTCTGGTCTTTCGCTTGTACTACTATGTCATTCCGCTCTTCCTGGCGGGTTCGCTGTTCGCCGGCAACGAGATCCTGTTGCGTGGCGGTGGCTTCCTCAACCATTTTGGTCGCCTCGCACCGGTGCAGGCGATTGGACGTTGGAGCGAGCCCGACTTCGCGGTGACGGCGGCCACTGGCGCCGTGGGACTATGCGGCGTTCTGATGCTGTGCCTCGGGGTCCTGGCGCCACAGGCCGATTTTTCGTGGATTGATCCCGATTATGGCGAAATCGCCAGTCAGGCAGGCCAGTTCGTACCCTCCCTGATCGGAGCCGGCCTTGTGATGATGGCGCTGGGCCTGTCCCATCGGGTAAACCTCGCCTGGGGCCTGACGATTGGCTTGCTGGTGTTAGGCGCTGCCTTTACCGCGACTCAGGACAACCGACTTTGGGTGGCCGGTGTCCTGGTTCTGACGACACTGGTACTGGCGCCGTTTCGGGCCTGCTTCTACCGCCATGCCCATCTTACCGCAGGGCCACTCGCACCGGGCAGTGCCCTGACGCTGGTCGTGTTGGGATTGTGCCTGTTTTCTCTGGCGGTAAGCCGCTCACACACGCATGTGTTACAGAACAACGCGTTTTGGGCCGTGATCATATCACCCGACCTACCAAACACGCTGCGATTGACCGTAGCAATTACCATGCTGCTGGGTCTGATTGCCATGTGGTTTCTGTTACGCCCCGGTCGCGTGCGATTCCTTCCCTGGGACAGTGACACCCACCGACTGCTCGTGGGTTTGGGCGGGACGACAGCACAAGCGGCTGATGGCGTCATTTTGGGCGAGTCCTACCGCGCTGCAATTCCATTTCGCCGCTGTGGCCGGGTGTTGCTCGGTCTTGGTGATCCGGTCGGCGATGATACGGATCGCGTATCAGCCATCTGGCGTTTGCGCGATCTGGCGCAGCAAGAAGGTATGGATGCCGCGGTCTGGCACGCAGGGCCAGAGTTTCTTCAGATATATGGCGACCTTGGCCTGACAGCTCTGCCCTTGGGAGCGGACGGCCTGCCAATTCCGGAATCTCAGGGAGACACGCCGGCAGCCTGCCAATATCTGGTTTGCAAGGCGGAGCGGGATCTCAATCTGCTACTACCTATCCTGCCGAGCCTTGCCCTGGAGATTCGTGCTTCTGAACTGGTTGCTGGCTAACGCAAGAACGGCTGTTTGGACCGGGCACGGGAGAAGTATGCCGGCGATATGAAGATGACCGAAGCCGGAGACAGCGCCCCAGTTTGGACCGTCATTCGAAAAAACGCCCAATCCCGACCCATATGAAAGCCGCGAGTCTGAATAACAGCCGACTTTCGATCAACGAGCGAGGAACTTTTTCGCCATTGACCAATTTTCTGCCGATTCGCTATGGGCGAATGCTCGACCTGCCGATATAGTCCAACGCCTGATGAGACGACTGATGTTTGGTATGCAATGCTCGCGGAAGTTGCTATAGCTTCCTGGGTTCTGCATTTCCTTACGGGAGCAAACCGGTGATCTGGCCGCGAGGCATTGGTCACTATGAACAACGCGTATGATAATAGGGACGATTTTCTCTTGAACATGACCAACCGCGGCCGCGGACGCCCGAGCCGGCGCCGCGGCTTCGACGACGACTTTAGCTTTGATCGTGCCCCGCCAGGCGACATGCCGCGGGCCGCACCGTCTTGGCCTTCCTCCGCCGGTTTTGGCCCGGAACATGACGCGACCGTCAAGTGGTTCAATCCTGAAAAAGGATTCGGCTTCGTGGCGCTGTCCGACGGTTCCGGCGATGCTTTTTTGCACGCCAACACCCTTAATCAGTCCGGCCATAATGCTGTCAGCCCGGGGGCGTCCCTACGTGTACGTATCGGCCAGGGCCAAAAGGGTCGGCAGGTGTCGGAGGTACTTTCCGTTGACGAAAGTACAGCGACTCCGACCGCCGGCCGCGCTGTAGGTCCGAGCGCTGGTGTGGTACCTCGTAGTCCCGCGGGTGGCGGTTACACCGACCACAGTGCTGGTGGCGGATTCGGCGGTGATCGTGGCTCCGCACCACGTCGTGGCGCACCAAGTGGCCCGGCCGTTGAAATGCAGGGTACTGTTAAGTGGTACAATGCAACGAAGGGCTTCGGTTTTGTCGCACCATCCGAGGGCGGCAAAGACGTATTCGTACATGCATCAGCTTTGCAACGCGCCGGAGTGACGCAACTGGCCGAAGGCCAGACAATTTGGATGGACGTCGTTCAGGGTGCCAAGGGGCCGGAAGCGTCTTCTATTCGTATCGACTAAGCCAGGTGGCAGCACCTGACTGACATGAAAGACCTGAGTGCGGTTCAGTCGCATTCAGGTCTTTCTGATTCATCGGGAGCGGTATCAGATAAGTGCGCCGCTGCGGGCGGGGCGTCGTTTGCTTCATCCCATGGGACATCCTCGCACTGCCGCCAGGGTCCGCCTGAAACATGGACGGATGATATGATTGCATGATTAATATTGTTACATGGGTATCTCTTTGATATACCGCTCCGGTCGGTTATAAACTGCACCGATCGACGCCGGGTCGTTGACAACGCAGAGCCAGGGGCAAGTTTGGGCACCGAATGACCGCGCGTATTTTGATCGTGGATGATGTGCCTGCGAACACGCGCTTGCTCGAAGCCAAGCTTGAGGCGGAGTACTATCAGGTTACGTCTGCCCGGGATGGGTTTGAAGCCTTGACCATCGCGAGTGATTGGCAACCCGATCTCATCCTGCTCGATGTCATGATGCCCGGCATGGACGGCTATGAATGTTGCCGACGGCTCAAGGACAACGCACTGACGTTACACATCCCGGTTGTGATGGTGACAGCTCTGGGTGAACCTGGCGAACGTCTGCGCGGTCTTGATGCCGGTGCCGACGACTTCCTGACAAAGCCGGTGGACTACGACACTCTGATGGCGCGTGTCCGCAGTCTGGTGCGCCTGAAGCGATTGCTCGACGAATGGCGGGCGCGCGGCGATACGGTTCGAACACTGGGTCTTAGTTCCGATCGTACGTTGGCTCCTCTGATCGCGGGGGCCCGGGCGTTAGTGGTGGATGACTGGGATCAAAGTGCTCAAACCATCCAGGATGCCCTCGCTGAGGACGGCGTGATCGCGGCCACAGCTCAAAGCGGCGTCGAGGCAATCCGCATGGCGTTTGCGGTGGACTTCGATCTGCTGGTCATCAATTTGTCGCTGGCTGACGAAGATCCACTCAGACTCGTTGCCATTTTACGCGCCTCGGACGCGACCCACGAGACACCCATGCTGTTGGTTGGCGAGCCTGGTGGAAAAGACCGCATACTCCGCGGCTTCGAGTTGGGAGCGAGCGATTGGTTGGTGCAGCCGATCGATCCACATGAACTAAGAGCAAGGGCTCGAAACCAGATCAGGCGAAAGTTCTACCAGGATCGGCTACGCTCTGATCTGGGCGCCGCATTGGAAATGGCACTAACCGATCCTTTGACCGGACTGTATAATCAACGCTACCTCCGTCGGCATCTCAGCGGCTTGGTTGAAGGCGGCCAGGGCAAGCAACTGTCCGTACTGATGATCGACGTCGATCACTTTAAGTCGGTGAACGATCGTTTTGGTCATCCGTCCGGGGATCGAGCTTTACGCTTGATCGCAGATGCTCTCCGAATCAACACCCGCGTGTTCGACTCGCTGGCGCGTTACGGCGGAGAAGAATTTGTCGTCGTGATGCCCGGAACGGGTCCGGACGAAGCACTCGCAGCCGCGGAACGTCTGCGTTCTGCGGTCGAGGCGATCGAATTCGTGCCGCTCGAAAGCGGTCGGGTCCCGCTGAGTGTTAGCATAGGGGTAGCATGTGCCCTAAATGCGATCGGGTCCCCGGAACTCTTGCTTCAAGCTGCGGATGCCGCCCTGTACGATGCTAAGCGCAATGGGCGGAATCGCGTCGAAATGGCGCGGACAGCGCCAGTTACTTAATCTTGGCTTCCTTGAACGGAACGTGCTTCCGAACCACGGGATCATACTTGTTCAGCTCAAGCTTCGTGGTTTGCGCACGCGCATTTTTTTTTGTCACATAGAAGAAGCCCGTATCCGCCGTGGAGACGAGCTTGATTTGAACGGTGTTCGATTTGGCCATTAGCCTGATCCTTAAAAGGGCGACGTGTCTGTATATGCCCAGAGACGAGGGAAAATGCGCAACAAGTCCGTCCGGGTCAAGCGTTCGATGGGTTAGTTGCCGACTAAACCACCCATTGCAGCATGTTAGCACCGGATTTGACCCGTCGGCCGTTTTGCATTGCCAGCATTAAACTGCTATCAGCCCTTCTGGAACCGGTCAGCGAGGTCCGGGCTGGCAACCGCCTGGAATTCGATCTTTCACGGACAAGATTATTCCAGCAGGGAACTCCAGCGAGTAGGCTCGTGGATTACTCCTCCGGCGTCGCCTGGTCCAGCGTCTCGCGCGGCCCGGCGTTCAGGCTGCCGGCGACGGCATTGAGGTCGGCCGGATCGAACCCCGACAGGGGCTTTCCTTTCGCGAAGTACTGGCACAGCAACCCGTTCGTGTTCTCGTTCGCACCGTGCTGGCAGCGAGTGTGCGGGTCGGCGAAGTAGATCCAGCGCCAGGCCAGCGTGGCCCGCCATCTCCTTGACCTGGTCGCGGCTTACTCAGCGACCCCGGGATACCGTTCGGCGCGCCCGCGAACGCACTGGCGGCGACATCGGCCTTGCGCGTCGGCATGTGGACCAGAACGACGAAGCGGCGCGTCCGCTCAACCAGTGTGCCAATGATAAGGTTGCCCTCCCAGTGGCCAGGAACC
>Ga0214202_1000774_pt1 | contig 11493 bp, 8 predicted proteins | sample TroBogEpilimnion_9_FD_153040 | JGI IMG/M metagenome (GOLD analysis project Ga0214202, IMG submission 153040) | Freshwater microbial communities from Trout Bog Lake, WI - 03JUN2009 epilimnion | ecosystem: Environmental > Aquatic > Freshwater > Lake > Epilimnion/Euphotic zone | place: Trout Bog...
TGAGAACCACCTGCGGGCGATCACCGGATTGCCACTCGGGTGCACGGACGCACGCGGACACGCCGGGATGGTCAACTTTGTCGGCTACATGCCGACGCGTGAACGAGCGCTCGCGGTCGCCGGTCTGCATTGCCACGACTACGGCAAACGCGAAGCGCGTCCTGGTCGCAAACTAGGACATGCCACGGTAGTCGCCGCCTCGGCTCGCGCGCGGGATGCTGCGCTCGCGCGGGCACGTCGACTGAAGAAACCTAAATAAAGAGCGGGGGACCCGCGACTCCTCGGAGTGCGGGCGGAGCGACAGCATTCTGGTGCCAAGGGATGGCGTTCGATGTATTTGCAGCGGCTCGGTTTACGAACGCTGCCGTTCCGGTTAACGCCGGACGCAGCGTTCTATTATCCCGCGAGGGGCCATACGGCGCCGCGCGCCGTGCTGCGCGAGGCCCTCTCGAACCGCGGCGGCCTCACCGCGCTGATCGGCCCGAGCGGCACCGGCAAGACGCTACTGTTGCAACGGCTGCGGCAGGACCTGCCGACCGACCTCTCCACCGCCCATTTCAACCAATCCCCCGCGACGACGAGCGATTGGGTACACGGCCTCCTCGTGCAGTTTGGGCATCGCGTCATGCTGACCGGTGCCGCACTTGGCGATGCGTTGACCACGATCCTTCAGAGTCGCGAAGCCGTCGAGCAACGTACGGTCATTAGTATCGACAACGGCCACCGCTGCAGCCGGCCGGTACTGGCCGCGCTGGTGGAGCATATCTCTGCCTTCCCGCACGTGACGGTCGTGCTCGTCGGTGAGCCCGCGCTGCAGCCACTGCTGGACACCGCCACAGCCGGCCGGGCGTGTGCCCCACGCATCGGCATCGTCGAGTCCTTGCACGCCGATGAGGTGGATCCTTATCTGCAGCACCGGCTCGACGTGGCCGGCGCTGGGGGACGCCGCGTGTTTCAGAGCGCCGCCGCGGACATGCTCATGCGGGTCACGGATGGCGTGCCGAAACAGATCAACCGCTACGCTGACGGCGCGATCAGCGCTGCGTTCGACGCGATGCGTGACACCGTCCTTGTTGAGGATGTGCTGTCGGCCGCCCGCCTGCTCGGCAGCATCGATGCCGCACACGAGCGCCAACGCGCTGCACCGTTGGCGGCCGTTTCTGTCACACCGCCAATCGATTCCGCCATGCCGCCCGACGCAACCGACGACCCCGCGGCGCCTGAGGATCCGTTCGATGCCGTGGTCGCCTCAGGCATTGAGTCCGCGCACGCGAACTGGCACGCCGCGGTGGTCGCCGATCTTGACCTCATCGACACCGACCGTCCGACGACGGTCATCGACGTCAGCGCCGATGGACTCACCGATGCCGAGGACATCCGGCCCATCACGCCATCTGGTGAGGTCTATCGCCTTCACCTTCAGCACGGTGGCGTACTCGAGCGCACGATCGAACTCGGCGAGGGCGTACTGACGATCGGCCGTTCGAGTGAAAATGCTCTGCAGATTTCCTCACGGTACGTGAGCCGCCTGCACTGCACGATCACACGCGACGGGCCGCATCTATCGATCGAGGATCTGGATAGCACGAATGGCGTGTACTTGCGCGGCGAGCCCATCTGGCGCGAGCCACTGCAGCCGGGGGATGTGGTCCAGATTGGAATGCACGAATTGCGCGTCGAACGAGTCGACGCGCCGCGCTGAATCAGCCCGTCCCGCCGACCGTCAGTCCATCGACTCGCACGGTCGGCAAGCCGACCCCCACGGGAATCGACTGACCTTCTTTGCCACAGTTGCCGACGCCGGCGTCGATCTTCAGATCGTTGCCTAACATGCTGACACGTTGCAGCACCTCGGGTCCGGAGCCAATCAACGACGCCCCTTTGACCGGCCGAGTGATTCGGCCGTTTTCGATCATGTACGCTTCGCTGGTGGAGAAAACGAATTTGCCGCTGGTGGTGTCGACTTGTCCGCCACCGAAGTTGACGGCGTACAAGCCTCGGTCGACCGAGCGAATGATTTCCTCCGGATCGTGCGGACCGGGAAGCATGTAGGTGTTCGTCATGCGGGGCAGCGTCGCGTGCGCGAAAGACTCCCGTCGTCCGTTGCCGGTGGAACCGGTCCCCATCAGGCGACCGTTCAATCGGTCCTGCATATAGCCCGTCAGTACACCCGCCTCAATCAAGGTCGTGCAACGCGTCGGTGTGCCTTCGTCATCGATGCTCAATGAGCCGCGTCGACGCGCCAACGTGCCATCGTCGACCACGGTGCACAACGGGCTCGCCACCGTTTCGCCCATCCGCCCGGAAAACGCCGACGTCCCTTTGCGATTGAAGTCACCCTCGAGCGGGTGACCGACCGCTTCGTGCAGCATGACGCCCGGCCAGCCATTCGCAAGGACCACTGTCATCGAACCAGCGGGCGCCGGGATGGCCTCAAGATTGACACTCGCCGCGTGAATCGCCTGCCGCGGGAGATCGTTCACGTCGGGATGACGCAGCAAGTCTTCGAGCGAGTAGCGTCCACCCATGCCGACGTAGCCTTGTTCCCGGCGTCCGCCAGACTCGAGAATCACCGACACGTTCACCCGAACTAAAGGGCGCACATCAGCCGCCAGCACACCTTGCGAGTTCACCACGAGCACGATTTCGTAGGAGCCTGCCACACTGGCCATGACTTGACGCACGCGCGGATCCAACGCGCGAGCCGATCGGTCCAGCGACTGCAAAAACTCGATCTTGTCCGCATCAGCAAGCGAGGTGATCGGATCCAGAGGCCGATACAGCGACGGCACCACAATGGGACGACCAATCCGTATACCGGGGGCGCCTGGGGCAGCCGAATCACCACCGTGTCGCACGATCGCGCGCGCAGCCCGGGCCGCTTCCATCAATGCCGCTTCGCCCAACTCATCCGAATAGGCGAGGCCGGTGCGTTCGCCGGCCATGGCGCGCACCCCGACACCTTGGTCGATGCTGTGCGAACCCTCTTTGACGATCCCATCTTCCAGCGCCCACGACTCGTCGCGCGACCATTGAAAATACAATTCCGCCTCGTCGAGAGCATGCTCGTGCATCAGGCTGAGCGCGTGCTCGAGCTTCGGCAGCGTCAATCCCGCCGGCTCCAAAATCGTGGCTTGAGCAAGCGTATACGGATCCAGTTCAGTCACGGCGTTCAAAGCAAACCTCACGCGTCCAAGACGCGATTCGAGAGAGCAGGAAATTCGGCGCGCACACGCCGCAATGCGTTCAAATCCACGTCAGCACAGACGACGCCACTGCCGCGCGGCAAGCGCCGTAGGACACGCCCCCACGGATCAATCGCGATCGTATCGCCATAGGTCTCACGCCCATTGGGGTGCACACCAGATTGCGCCGCAGCGAAGACGTAGCTCAAGTTCTCAATGGCGCGCGCACGTAACAGCGTTTCCCAATGGGCACGTCCCGTCGGCACGGTAAACGCCGCCGGCATGACGAGGATCTCGGCACCCGCCACCATCAAGCGGCGGTATAACTCGGGGAACCGCATGTCGTAGCACACCGACAAGCCGACGCGACCGACCGGTGTATCGACCGTCACCACCTGCTGACCCGGCGCGACGTGGCTGCTCTCACGATAGTTCTCGCCAGGCTTACCCGGCACGTCCACGTCGAACAAATGAATCTTGTCATAACGCGCGACGCAGGTGCCGCGAGGATCGTAGACCAGCGTCGTATTCGTCACACGACCGTCCTGCGCATCGCTCCGCAAGGGCTGCGTCCCGCCGATGAGCGTGATGCCGTGCCGCTGCGCAGTCTGCGCGAGAAAGTCTTGCGTGGGGCCATGGCCCAACGCCTCGGCGACTTCACGCTTATCGATATCTCGCCGCCCGATGAAGTTGAAATTCTCGGGCAGCAGCACCACCGCGGCACCCGACTGCGCCGCTCGCGCAATCAAGGGTTCTGCGGTCGCTAAATTGGCGGCCACGTCCGGACCCGAGGTCATCTGTACCGCTGCAAAAATACCCATGCATCAATCCTTCTGTCGTGGACCGGTAGGCGCGCCGGATTCCGGCGCCGGTGGCACCGTCTCCGGGCTCACCACACCGTCTCGAGTCTCAGTACTCGGTTCAGCACCCACTTCCGCCGCCGGCGCCTTACCGGTGACTTCGCGGGCCTCATTCGCGCCGATGCGATCGATCGTGGGCTTGTCCCAGCTGCCCGTGATTCGATAGTACCCGCGGGCGATGCCGCCGAGGGGTTCCTTGAAGACCGTCGAAAACACCAACAGGGCCGCACCGATGGCAGGTCCTGCCGCTAACGCACCCGCCGCGGCCAACGGGCCACCGACGTGGCCGGTAATTTTCGCGGTCTGATCGTAATCGCGGGCCAGCAAACCCGTGCGACCAACAATGCCGATTTCGGCGGCTGGCCCCTTCAAAACCAAATTTTGTGTGTAGGCGTTGCCACCCTGAAAGGAGAAATCGCCCCGAATGTGGTCAAACGCGAAGCCCTTGTCGGTCAAATCCGAGAAGTCCAACGTGAGACGGCGCGGTAAGGCGGCGATCGACATCAAGCCCAGCACGCGACCGGCACCGGGGTTCACGCCCAAGACTTGGCCTTGTTCGACCGCAATGTTCACGTTGCCTGTCGCACGGCTAAACAATCCGAGATCCAAGCTACCCGGCCAGCCCAGCACGCCAGAAGCGTGTGCCCGCTTGCCGGTCAGCGTCTGCTGGAATCCCCACGCATTGAGCGTATCTTGCACGTCGGTGCTATCAAACACGAAGTTCAAGGTACTCGACTGACCGGACGCGCTCTTGATCCAACTGCCTTTTGCCGTTGCCTCGAAAGAATTTCCATGCAGGACGCCGTGATCCAGCGTGAGCCCGTCCGCACGGCGCGACAACGTGGCCTCCAGCGAACCGAAACGCCGCTTCTGGATCTCCAGATTGCGAACTTTGATTGCAATCGGCGGCAATTGCGTGGGATCGAGCGCCTCGTCGTCGGTGGACGACTCGCCCTCGGCGTAGTCGCCGAGCAGCAGGCGATCCAAATCCAGCGTCAGCGGAGTGGTCCCACGAAGATCGTACGGCACCACGATCACACCGCGCGCGGCCGGACTTTCAACCGCCACGCGCCACGCACTGTCGCGGTTACCGAGCGTTAGCGAGACGTCTGGGAAATGGAAACCGAAGATGCCGAAGCGATCCACGTGCAGCGTGCTGCCCGCCAACATGTCGCCCACAGCGCTGCCGGCTTGCTCCTTCAGACGGACTCTAAGCCACGCCGACAAATCGTAATCCGGCAGTTTTCCTTCCAACCAGACGCCGGGCCCGTCGCGCAGCAACGGCGCACCGGCCCCGAAATGAACGCTGCCGCGCACGAACTTCGGCAGATCATCGCTCCCCTGCCACTCAAAGACCGCACCGTCGCGTCCCAATTGACTGCGCAACATCAAACCGAGCGGTCGCGGGGAATCCCGCTTCATGCCGGGGGGCACCGGCGTGTCCTCCTCCACTGGAAAGTCGATCGCTAAGTCCAGATTGAGAGGCCATTGGGCGTCCGCATTTTTTGCGAGCGGCGCCGGGAATGTCGACGTCAGGCCCACAAGATTGGACTGCAACTGCACGCTCGCAAGGCCCCACCGCACCTCCACCTCGTGCACGTTCGGACGTGTGTCCGGCGGCGCATCGGCCGGCACCGGATCGGGCGGCAATTGCCATTCCAGACGCGGGAACCGGGCCGAGAGCGTCCAGTCGGCGGCGCCACCCAACCAACTGCCATGGTCTATGCCGAGCGCCGCCTGCACATGATCGCCGAGCACACGCCCGTCGCCCGTCACAATCAGCGCATGCTCCGATCCCTTGCCGTTGATCGTCTTGGCACGGAATCGAGCCGGGCCCCCGAGCACTACGGCCGACAGTTTCGGTACCGTCACCTCGCGATTGCGAATCGTCAGGCCACCAACGACATCGCGCGCCGGCTCATCCAAGCTGGGTACTTTGATGACGTCATGATCGAGGCGGGCATCCACCGCGACCAGTCGATCGGCGAAGTGACGGAACGGCAAGACGAGTTTCAGATCGCCACTCAAGGGCCCCTTGCCACCGAGCTTCATGAAGATAGGTCCGAGTTTGGGACCGACCATTGACGCCTGCAAATACGTCAGCGCGTCATGTACGTCCCCGTCGAATTTGGCATCTGCCGTCAATTCCGCTTCTTTAAAATCGGTCATACCGGCGACGGCCTCGCGCACGTTCAGACCGTGCACGTGCGCCTGACGGGTGCGCGCCGTGAACCCGTTGTTCTTAAATTCCGCGTCGCCGTCCAAGTCCTCAAGATCACCGAATTCGTCATGAAAGTGCAGGCGCAAATGTTCGAACGCGAAGGTGATTCGAAACAGTCCTCCGCCATCGCGGAACGGAAAACGCCGAAGATCACCCGACAACTCGGCACGTCCGGACGGCACCACGCCAGCGACGAACGCGTGATCCAACCAGTCCATCGTGTGTTCGGGGATTTTCTTGCCCGGCAGATAGCGCGGCGCATTTTCGGCATGGATGCCGCCAAAGCGAAAATCTAAATCAATGTCGGAGGGGGTCTCCGGATCCGACGGTAAGAAAAACCCGGCGTGCCCTTCCGCATGGGCACCGAGAGATGCCAGCGACGCGTCGGTGAGTGCGAAGTGCCAGCCGTCGGGTTTCCATGCGATGTCGTAATGGGCTGAGAGCGCCTCCAGAGGGATGGGCGCGCGCATGGCGCGCGCCAGATCCAGCGAAAGGCCATTGGCGTGCAGTTCGCCGCTCGCGTGATCGCCCAAACCCGCGATGACACCCGAGACCCCCGTGATGCCTGGGATGGCCTCAAACGCACCGATGCCCACATCACTGAAGCGCGCGCCACCATTCATGCGCCAACCGTGCTGCGCATCGTGTGTCACGGACACATCAACACTGTTGAGTTGGCCGCGGGGTGCCAGCGCCAGTCCCATCTCGCGAGCGCGTCCGGCGGGCAACAGCGCCGCCAACGCAGCGATCGCATCGAGGTGTATCGACGGCGAACGTAGCCGGAACACACCACCGTCAGCCGCACCCGGGGCAAAGCGAAACTCGAAGTCGCCGCGGCGCCACGGGTCATGACCCGGGTCGATGGTCAGATTCGAGCCCTTCGCACGCCAGCCCGTGCCGTCGCGATCCACGGTTACGCTACCTTCGAGCGTCGCAAAGCGCCGACCGTCACTGCCCTCCAAATCCGACGGGCCGGTCACGCCGGTCAGCGCCAACGTGGTCGCGATGTGTTCGACGGACGAGCCTTGTCCACCGACGATGGCCGATAGGTCGCCGTGTCCCGTCAGGTGGGCGCTCCATCGAGGGATCAAGGCGGTCCAACCCGCGAGCGAGGCCTGCGTCAATTGCAAGTGGCTCGTCCAGCGCAACTGTGTCGGATCCGCCAAATCGCCGTCCAAGGCCACGTCGGCCGATACGCGTGAGGCCAGCGCTTCGGGTAAGCGCACTTGTGCGGATAACCACAGCGAACGCGGGTCACGCTCCAGATCCAGCGCAACGCGATCCACCTTCCACGATGGATCCATCGTCCGCAGATCACGCACGGTGACGGTGCTGTCCTCAATCTTGACGTGACCGATCGGTACCTGGTCGAGGGGGATGTGCGTGTCGTCGTCGGACATCGGACCGCCACGCAACTCAATGCCGTTCTGGGTCAAGAACACATAGAGCTTCGCGCCATCCAATACCACACGGCCGGACAACGGGTGCAGCGTCCGTATCGCACGCCAGAAATCAATCCCCACACGACCCGAGCGGGCCGCCACGACGGCGTTGTGTTGTCCTTTGAGCGTGATGCTGGCGTTAGTGAAGACCAATTCCGGCCCATACAACCCGAGCCGTGCCGTGAGCGAGTCATACGAGAAGCGCAGTCCCGTCAGCGCTTCGACGCGAGACACCAACTGCGGGGCGAGTTCCGGGGAGCGCGACAGCCATAGATCAAGGCCCGCGACCGCGCCACCCAGCAGCAGCAGCAGGAGCGCTAGTGCGATCAACAGCCATTTTGCAATCCGCCTCATTTTGGACATGAGGATCCTAGAGCAGCACCACGTCGTATTGATCCTCAGCGTAGAGGGCTTCGGTCTGCAGGCGAATCGGCTTGCCGACCAACACCTCAAGCTCACCCAGCGCGGCCGACTCTTCGTCGAGCAGCATTTCGATCACGTCTTGATGCGCCAGAACCATCAATCCCTGCACCTCGAACTGGCGCGACTGACGCAAGGTCTCACGGAAGATTTCGTACACGACCGTTTCGGCCGTCTTTACAAAGCGGCGCCCTTCGCAGGTCGGGCACGACTGACACAGCAGATGTTCGAGGCTCTCGCGGGTTCGCTTCCGCGTCATCTCCACCAAACCTAAGGGGGAGACTGAGGAAATTTGGGTGCGCGCATGGTCCGTGGAGAGACTTTTCTCGAGCGCCTGGAGGACTTGGCGACGATGATCCTCGTCGGTCATGTCAATGAAATCGATGATGATGATGCCACCGAGGTTGCGCAGGCGAAGTTGCCGCGCGATCGCAACCGCGGCCTCGAGATTGGTGCGGAAAATCGTGTCTTCGAGATTGCGATGCCCGACAAATGCGCCCGTGTTCACGTCGATCGTCGTCATCGCTTCCGTCTGATCGATGATCAGATACCCACCCGATTTCAAGGGAACTTTACGATCCAACGCTTTTTGAATCTCATCCTCGACGCCGTAGAGGTCGAGAATTGGTCGATTCCCGCGGTATAACTCGATCTTCTCAAGACTCTCGGGCATGAAGGTGCGAGCGAATTCGAGCATCCGCTCGTGCGCCACCGGCGCATCGACTTGCACCCGTTCGACGCCCCGCCCGAGCAAATCACGCAACATGCGCACGTCGAGCGGTAGATCCTCGTGCACCAGCCCGCCGGAGGGCGCGCGAAACCCGGCGTCCGAAACGACGTCCCAAAGACGGCGGAGGAACAACATGTCCGCGCGCAATGCCTCCGGATCGATGCCCTCGGCGACGGTACGCACGATATAACCACCGGGGGTGGTTGAAGCGACCGATTCCAAGTAGGTCCTCAGGCGCGTTCGTTCGGCTTCGTCTTCGATACGCGCTGACACGCCCACCCCACGCCCCTGCGGCATGTACACCAAGAAGCGTGATGGCAACGTGATGAACGTCGTCAACCGCGCTCCTTTCGTACCGAGCGGATCTTTCAAGACTTGAACGAGTAACTCGTCGCCTTCGGCGACCGCTGCGCGGATATCGTCGGCCGCCGGTGTCTCGAATACAGCGCCGACGTCGTCGCGACGCGCGATGTCCGACACGTGCAGGAAGGCCGTACGCTCGAGGCCGATATCGATAAACGCGGCCTGCATGCCGGGGAGCACTCGCGACACCCGGCCTTTATAAATATTGCCGGTGATACCCCGCCGATTGGCGCGCTCGATGTACACCTCCTGCAGAACGCCGTTCTCCAAGAAGGCGGCGCGACTCTCCCGAGGCGTCACGTTGACCAGAATCTCAGCTGTCACCACTCCGCTCCCGTTTGCCAAATCGGTAGTCCTGCCGCACCGAGCAAGCTGGCCGTCTCCGCCAGCGGCAAGCCCATGACACCGGAGTAACTGCCCTCGATGCGGGTAATGAACGCCGCCGCGAAGCCCTGCACCGCGTAGCCGCCCGCTTTACCCATCGGTTCGCCCGTGTGCCAGTAGCGTTCACGCTCCGCAACGTCAATCTCGCGAAAGGTGACGTGCGTTTCCGAGACCACAGCCGTCAGGCCAGCGGCCGTGCGCAGCGCAACCGCCGTGAGAACCTGATGGGTCCTGCCCGACAACGCTGCCAACATCGCCAACCCATCACTTTGATCACGCGGCTTGCCGAAGAGTTCCGTCCCCAACACCACGGCGGTATCCGCCGCGAGTACCGGCAAGCCGGCCGCCTGAGCCCAACCCGTCGCCGCCTTACTGGCCGTGACCCGTTCGACATAGCGGCGCGGGTCTTCGTCCCGCAGTCGCGTCTCGTCCACGTCCGCCGGCTGGATGGCATGGGGTACCCCAATCTGGCGCAGTAACTCAGCGCGGCGGGGTGAAGCGGAGGCGAGGAGGAGAACGGGGGTCATGGGCGATGACGACTACGGATAACAGGCCCTGCAGCATAACGTGCCACGGTGTCCCTCGCAGGTCTGCCACGGCCCCAATGCGGCCGACGGTGCGCTTATTCCCGATGGTACGGGTGCCCTTTCAACAGGCTGACCGCCCGGTACAGTTGTTCGGCCAAGAGAATTCGGACCAACCCATGCGGAAACGTGAGCGCGGACAAGGACATCCGCTCGTCGGCCCGCTCTAAAACCGGCGCAGCGAGGCCATCCGGACCCCCGATCAGGAAAACCACGTCGCGGCCATCCCGCTGGCGGGTCGCCCACCACCGCGACAGCGCTGGGGTATCGATGGCGCGCCCCGTCACGTCCAACGCGACCACCCAGGCCGATTTGGAGATCGCTTCGAGCATGCGCTCCCCTTCCTTCTGGGTCGCCCGCTCCCGAGCCCCCTGTGCGGTGCCGCGCGGCACCGCGACTTCAATCAGCTCGATCGGCGCCTCTGCGGTAAGTCGCCGGGCGTATTCCTGGTAACCCGCCTCGATCCAGGCGGGCAACCGGGTTCCCGCAGCAATCAACTTGAGGCGCATCGCCTCAGTTCGCCGGGCCGCGCTCCGCCGAGCGGACGTTCCACAGCTTTTCGAGCGCATAGAACTCGCGCACGCGCGGCAACATCACGTGGACGATCACGTCGCCCAGATCGACGAGCACCCACTCGCCTTCGCGCTCGCCCTCAACGCCCAAGGGGCGCTGACCCGCCTCGCGCGCCCGTTCCTGCACACGCGTCGCCAGCGACTTCACGTGGCGGTCGGAGGTGCCCGATGCAATCACGATGGTGTCGGCCACATCGGTGACGCCACGCACGTCGAGCACCGTGATGTTTTGGCCCTTCATCTCGTCCAGCGCGGCCGCGACCACGTCCGCCAATCCTCGCTTCGCAGGCGCTTTGACCTTCGCGGCGGCCTTGGATTTCGCCGGGGCCTTGGATTTCGCCGGGGCCTTGGACTTAGCCGGCGCCTTTTTCTTGGCAGCGGTCTTCTTCACGGTCTTCTTGGCTGCCGTCTTCGCAGCCGGTCGGACCGCCTTCTTCTTGGCAGGGGTCTTTGCGCGCGCCGGTGCGGCGGCCTTTTTCTTGGCGGGTTTTTCGGCAGTCATCCTCGTCCCACGTCCTTCCGGGCATAACAGCCCGTATCCAGAATGATGCGCCGTACACCCTCCGGCATCAGGTAGCGCGGATCGCGTCCGGCACTGATGAGAGCGCGCACGTCGGTGGAGGAAATCTCCAGCTGCGTGACAGCGTGTATGTAAATGCGACCGGCCAAATGCTCGTGCAGGTCGCGCACCGTTCCGGTGCCGTGATCGACCAACAACTCACCCAACGGGCC
>Ga0214202_1000777_pt1 | contig 11489 bp, 10 predicted proteins | sample TroBogEpilimnion_9_FD_153040 | JGI IMG/M metagenome (GOLD analysis project Ga0214202, IMG submission 153040) | Freshwater microbial communities from Trout Bog Lake, WI - 03JUN2009 epilimnion | ecosystem: Environmental > Aquatic > Freshwater > Lake > Epilimnion/Euphotic zone | place: Trout Bog...
CGAGGAACTCCGCGCGGCACACCAGGCCCTCGGCGTCATCACCGGTGCGGTGAGTAGTGAGGATCTGCTCGGGCGCATTTTCTCGACGTTCTGCATCGGAAAATAGCGGGACGTCCGGAGAAGTCCAGAGACTTCCACTGAGTGCTCACGAAGTACCTGGTTTTTAGGCATTTCACCTCACCTTCGTCCATTGCCCTCCACGGGCAACCTTGTTACGGTGCCCCCTTAGGTGCCCCATGTAGCGATTTTCGGTGCCCCATTTGAGGGGTCAGAAGATCGCATGGGGCACCTAATCGCGTGCCTCATGGGGCACGGGGTCATTCCGAAGGGGCCACGCATGGCACTCAACGACACGAAACTCCAGCGATTGCAGGCCAAAGCGCGGGCTTACCAGGCCGCCGACGGCGGCGGTCTCTACATCGAGGTCCACCCGAGCGGCAAGAAGGTCTGGCGCATGCAGTACCGATGCGGCGGCCGCGGGTCACGCAAGGAGAAGGTGACCCTCGGCGAATATCCCGCGCACACGCTCAGCGAAGCCCGCCTGTGGCGCGAGCAGTGCCGGGCGCTCCTTGCCCACGGGCGCTCGCCCGCTGCCGCCAAGCAGGCGGAGAAGGCGGTGCAGGCGGGGCGTGCCACCGACACCGTCGCCGCCTTCGCGAACCTCTGGTACGCCGACGTCGTGAGCCGCACGAACAGCGAACCCCGGAATATCCGCCGCGTACTCGACAAGGACGTCCTGCCCGCCGTCGGCGACAAGCCCGTGGCGGAAGTGACCATCCCCGACATCCTGGCGATCACAGATGCCGTGAAGGCCCGCGGCGCCGACCAGATGGCGCTGCAGACCCGCAACGTCATCAAGAGGCTCTATGCCTACGCGATCGCACGCGGCAAGACCCAGTTCAACCCGGCCGCCGCGATCGAGGCGCGGTTCATCGCCACCGCGAGGAGCCGCGATGTCGCGCTGTCGCAAGCGGAGATCGGGCAGCTGCTGCGCGGTATCTACCAGTCGTCGATCCGCCGGCCGTACAAGCTTGCGCTGCACCTGCTGGTGCTGTGCATGGTGCGGAAGGGCGAGCTCATCGGCGCGCGCTGGGAAGAGATCGACCTCGACAAGGCCGAGTGGCTGATCCCGGCCGAGCGGATGAAGAAGGACAAGCCGCACCTCGTGCCGCTGTCGAAGCAGGCAGTCGCCATGTTCGAGGAACTCAAAGGCCTCGCCGGCCACTCGCCCTGGGTGCTGCCCAGCCGGAACACCTGGAAGGAGCCGATCGCGCACAGCACGCTCAATCAGGCCATCCGCTCGCTCGAGCTCGGCATCCGGGACTTCGTGATCCACGATTTCCGGCGCACGGCCTCGACGCAGCTGCACGAGGCGGGCTTCAATTCCGACTGGATCGAGAAGGCACTAGCGCACGAGCAGAAGGGTGTGCGCGGCGTCTACAACAAGGCGGAGTACCTGACCCAGCGGCGCGAGATGCTGCAGTGGTGGGCGGATCTCGTGGATGCGCAGATCGAGGAGGGGAGGAAGGTCGTAATCGGCCGATTCGGGAAGGCGTTTCAGGCGGCGTGACCGCCCGGGCGAGCATCGCCGACTATCAGGATCGCTGCATCCGTCGGAATTGCTCGACGAGCAAGTGCATATCGGTATCCGGCGCCGCGGCGCCGTTGGCGTTCAGCTCAGCCTTCAGCTGCTCGATTCGCTGGCATGCGCGCTCGAGTCCCGTCGCCGCCTTGCGGAAGACTTCCCGATCGTTCTTCTGATAGTCGGGCAGGTGGGCACGCAGAACCTGTTGGACCTCGGCCGCAGTCCGGAACGGACGCGTCGAATATTCGAAGTGCAGTAGCAGCCAGAATTCAATGCTCGGGACGTTCGCGATCAGCTGCACCTGCGTAACTGCGCCGGCTGAGTTTTTCAGTGGGCGCGCGGCCAGAGCACGCGCTGCAGCCAGATGTTGCGAGTCGCCATCGCAGATCACATAGACCCGGTCGTAATCTCGATCGCCTTTGAAGAGCCGCTGCGCCTTGCGGACGAGCCCTACGGGATCGGTCACCGAATCGCCGCGCTCGATGTGCACCGCCGCAGCGTTCACTCGCAGGTGATCACGGAGCCCGTCGACATAGTTCGGCTCGGTCTCCCGACCCTCGCACACGATCAGGATGGCCGGCAGCCCTTCACGCGACGCTTTCTGGCGCGCGAGCCGCCGCTGCTCCTTGCGCATCTGCCGGTGCTTGGGCTGATTGTCCCGCACGGTGTCAATGCAGGTCCGCGCGGGAAATGAAGGGCACGCCGCCGTAACGCGCGCGCAGATAGCCCTTCTCCAGCGCCTCACCCTTGCGCGGACTGAAGTCCGTGAGCGGGTAGAGTCGGCTCGCCTGACGTTCGTCCTTTTCCACGAACCAGATCTGGTCGCGGCGCAGCAGGTCGCTGTCCAGGAGCGACGTGTCGTGCGTCGTCATCCAGAGCTGCGCACTGTGCTTCGAGACTTCCGGATTGTGAAACAGGCCCAGGACGAATCGAACGACCATCGGATGCAGGCTCGAGTCGAATTCGTCGATGACCAGCAGCTTGCCGTTGTCCAGCGCATCGAGGATGGGACCGATATAGGACAAGAGTCGCTGGGTACCGGCAGACTCGTATCGACCATCGAAGGCGACCGGATCTTCGCCCTCGAGCTTGTGCACGAACTTCAAGACGGGCAGGTTCTGGGTGCTGGTCGACAGCTCTGGCGCCTTCCCCATCTCCAGCTTGAAGTCCACCTGGTGACCCGGGACGTTCTCGACCTGGATGTCGGCGATGTGCAGATCCGCCGAGCGCAAGAGGCCGAGCGCCCGAGCCTTGAAGGCCGGGTCGTCCATGAGCTGCAACGTCTGCGGAATGCCCAGCGCTCCCAACCAGTTCACGACGATGAGCCCGTCCATGAACCAGTTCCACAAGGGCTTCAACTGCTCATTGTTGAGTTGAATCGCTGTCGTCAGAAAAAGGGCACCGGGCCTCGTGGCCTGCCGCCAGGTCTCCTTGGGCCCTGTGAAGTAGCTCGAGAACGGCGCCCACTCGTGTTCACCCTTCGCGTCGTTCCAGCGCCGATCGAACCAGGACTGGCCCTTGCCGGTCCTGTAGACGATCAGCCATTCGTCCCGGACGCGCTGCGCGTCGTAGGAGAAGCCGTACTGGTAGCGCGTGCCGTCGAGCAGAACCGTGATCTCGAACTCTGTGGGTTCGGTGGCGCTGCTGCGCTCAAGACGATAGGGCGTGTACTGCTCCGCTCGCGCCGCGTCCAGCATGGAGGTGGAGTGCAGCACCAGGTTGCGCATGGTCACGAGCGCGAAGATCAGGTTGCTCTTGCCGCTCGCGTTGGCACCGTAGATGACGCTTGATCGATTCAGCCGCGGGACGCTCCGGATGCCCGTCTCCAGGGTGTGGGTTTCCAGGTGGGAGCGATCCGCGTTCGAAAGCAGGCTGAGCGTCTGCTCATCGCGCAGAGAGCGGAAATTTCGAGTGCTGAATTCGACTAGCATTTCGGCTCCGCGATTAAAATAAATCCACTTTTCGTGCATTCTACTCGGAAACATTATTTATTTTTGACCCAATCGCATATTTGTGCGCGGCTTTGCAAGTCTTGGGACCCGTACCCCGCGCCGACTCATCCTTGTAATAGCGCTATATAGTGCTATTGTAGTTGCAAGGCCACCTCGGAGCGTCTCATGCAGTTCTCACTGGATTCCTTTGTCGCCGTGCCGCTGCCGCACGATCTCTATGCGCAACTGGTGAGGCGATACCCGACCGGCGTGTCCTCCGTACTCGAGCACGTCCTTCAGGACTTTCTCGACCGCACGGAAGACGACTTCGCTGGCGAGCAGGAAGACGCACGCGAGAATGGCGTGCAGTGGGATGCCCTGTTCCTTCCGCACGGAACACAGATTCGAACCAAGTACTTCGGCAAATATCCGACCGCAGAAGTCGCTGCCGGCGAGATTCTCATGGAGGGCCGGAGGTACGCCTCCATGTCTCAGTTGGCGCGGGCCATGCGTGGCAATACTTCCAATAACGCGTGGGTCGTGCTGGAACTCAAACGGCCGACCGACCGCGAATGGATTCGTGCGGACCGCCTACGGAAGTGAGGCCGCTGCCCTCGGTCCAACGTGCTCCAGGTCATCGGTCTTGGTCCGGCGGCGTATGGGCGCCCAGCCTCAAATAGCAAACAGCCCTATTTCAAGTTCAGCGGCTAACCTAAAACAGCGAGCAATCCAGCCGCGCTGCAGATGTCGGCGTCCCGCTGTTCCGTCGGAAGCGGAGCACTACGGAAGTCTTGCCCCGCCGAAGATTCGGTCCTAGCGCCAGATTTACTGCGCAGTAAATCTAGCTTTCCCGGTGCCAATCCGGAGTTGAACCGCGCTGCATCATTGGGTCCAGCTGCACACGGCACAGAATGCCGCCGCATTGCCGCGCATCCGGCCGGCCACTTTCGCGTTTCGAGAAACGAGAAAGCCGTCCCGAATCAGGCCGCCGGTCACCGAGCCCGTCCCCGGTCGTGAGTGCGACGACTATGGACCCGCTCGGCCAGCTCGGCCCGGAGCCACTCCCGCTCCGTTCTGGCGGGCGGCAAGCTCTGGACGAAGCGCCGCACCTGCTCGGCATGGTCGAGCTCCCCCTGGCTGCTCAGGGTCTCGCTCGCTGTAAGCCAGCCGCGTTCGAGCGCCCGGCGCGTCTCGCGCACCCGCCGGATGACCAACTCCTCTGGGCGATCCGGGACGCTGTCGGTGGTCGCTGACTTTTTGATGCGCGTGTACATATGCGTCGATGCGCCACGCCGGGCCGCGCGATAGACGGCGTCCGCCTTCTGCGGACGCGTTACGCCGCGGACGAACCTTGGCGTCGCATTGGCGGGAACGCCAACCCGTCGCAGTTGGCCCGCGAATGCCTCGCGCCAGCCGCGGAGCGTCGTCTTGCGGATGTCCAGGCGCTCGCCCTGCTCGCCGACCGCCTTGACGATCACATGGACGTGCGGATGCGGCTCGTCGGTGTGCAGCGCCATCGCGTACCGGTGCTTGAGCGCCCACTGTTCCCGGCAGAACGCCTGCGTGGCCCGCAGGACCTTGTCCGCCGGGGTGCCGGCCGGCATCGAGAACACGAGCTTGTGCACGAACTTTGGCGCAGGCCGCCCCTGCGGCCCGCCGGCAGCCACCTGGCATTCCGCGAGGTCGAGATCCCAGTCCTCGATCAGGTCCGCGGCGGCGTCACGGTCCTCCAATTGCCGGCCGTCGTCGGTTTCCAACTCGACCTTACCGTTCCTGCTGACGTACGCGAGATGCTTGCGCACCGCGGAGGCCGAACTCGCCGCGGACGGCAGCACCTTGACCATCACTTCCGGCGCGCGGGCCACCGTGCGCGCGATCTGTTCGATGTGCGCGGGCGACAGGCGGCCACGCCGCCCCGGCCCGCGTCGACCGTAGCTGATCGGCTCGAACAGCGGATCCTCAGGCGCGAGGATCCGCATGCCCCACCTTCCAGCTCAGCGCATTCGCCTTGAGGAGCGCCTTGACGTGATCCCGCAGCGCCTCGCACACCCGGATCATGGCCATGACATGGACGTCCCGCAGGTCAGCCGCAGGGCCGGCCTGGTGGGTCGCCCGGGCGATCTGGTTCAGGTTGCGCCCGATGGCTCCCAGTTCGGCGACAACGCGATTGAGCGAACGCAGTTCGTCCGCCGGCAGGGGAGCGAGATCGCGCAGGTGCGACCGGACCACGACCGAGACATACGTGGCGGGAGCCATGCGCCGGGCCGCGGCACGTTCCGCGAGCAGAAGCTGATCATCGGGTCGCAGCCGGACGTACAGGCGCGCACGACGACTTGGCCTGATGGCCTGGTCGGCGTCATCGGATCTAGGCGCGTCGCCGCCGCCAAGGGTGAGCTCGAGGAGTTCTTTCAGGAGCGCCGAATCGCTGAGACCGCGCCTGGTGGCGAGCGCCCGCAGACGCGACTTGGTGTCGGATGAAACGCGCGCGGCAATGATCTGATCGGAAGCCATGGCCCGCATTGTTTAACAACAGCGGCCACCGGCCTATCCTGCATCTACCCCCAAAACACCCCAAAACCCGCCACCACTCGCAGCCGCCACCGCACGTGGAAGTAATCGCGCGCCGCCTGTCCAGCGGCCCGAGAACTCTCGCAGCTTTCGACACCCGGGGTTTTGCCTGGTTTTGCCCCCAGATGCGTCCTCGTGATCTTGTATGGATGCACGGTAACCTTGCTGTCAATGACAACTTGCCCCGAAGCTACCGGAACCACACATGCCCCAAGGATGTTGATGGACAGCATGCCCGCCGAAGGTCACCGCGCAATCCAGATTCTCCGCCTGCCTGATGTCTGCCGGGCAACCGGACTCGGCCGCTCGATGATTTACCAGCTCGAGGCAGAAAGACGATTTCCGTGCCGAGTGCGGATAGGTGCCCGCGCAGTCGGATGGATCGAAGCCGAAGTACAGTCTTGGCTTTGGGACCGCGTCATGCAGGCTCGAGAACCGGTACCTCGGCGCTAACCAGCCCGACTTCAGGAGTTCTCGGCGCCCAAACTCGCGCACGTCGACGATTTCCGCGCTCAGTACTTGTAACCATCACGGCTTCGAATCGCGCGCTATCACAGCATTCGTCAACAATGTCGGCCGTAGTTCCCCGGCCTTCAATCGCGAAAGCTGCAGCAAGCGTTCGTCTAACTCACCGGCAGACAGGAACCCGTCCCGGAAGAGCTTCCGTAGAAAGTCTTCAGCAGCCATAGAGCCCTTCCGATTGTTCACCTCGCGGGACGCAGCAACAACGTTCCGGTACCCATTGCTGCCGGCCGGGCGAGAGACGACATGTTCAATGACGAAGTTCTTCTCGTCCAAACTTGCCAACGTATAGAAGCACTTGTAGTTCTCGCGCTGGAGAATCAAGAGTCGATTCTCAGGCACCTCGAAGAAGTCCATGTCCTCCATGTTTATTGCCGGCTCCTGGACGACTGTCGGAACAACTCCGGGAATCTCGGTCGGGAGATTGAGGCGAAGCAGTCGACCTGAATGCTCCGTCCTGATGATGGCGATGGCGCCTTTCGTGTGGAGCGACTGGAGTTTCTTGTACGCGCTGCCCTCGGACATGGGCGTGCCATGCTCACCAATGCCACAGGCCATCCGGCTCCGAGCAGACTTAAAGCCGATGGTTACTTCCTCCAGTCCTATCAGGCGCGAATGACGGAAAATGTACAAATAGATAGCCTGCTCGTACGTATCCAGTTTCGGAGCCAGGTGGTCCTGAAACTCTTTGAAGAACTGCGCTACGTCCATTCCGGTCAGTTGCTCACTGGGTTCTAACATTCATTTTCGGGACCGCCGCCCCGATGCTCTGGAGTAAGCCATTGAAGCTGGTGCTCTGACTCACCCCTCTCAATAAACATACTGATCCTTCCTCAAACTTCGAACTGATCCCGCAACTGCTGTTTATCGCCATCGCAGGCCGCGAATTCTACAGCTTCAACCTAAAGGCCGTCGCGTATCGACATGGGCCATGCGCAGTACGTTCTCGCGATGAAACTCGAGGTACCGACGCTGTCCCTCAGAGAAAGTGCCAACGTTGATTCGACGCTCATGCTCAATGCCCATGCGCTTCATGGACAGCGGGTCCGCCACGGGCGACACGATAAGTTGACCGGAGTTCTCGAATGAGATGAACCCCTTGTCAAACAAGTGATCAACCGTCGGTGTCAGAAGCAGGCCATTCTCCCCGTCCAGTCGCTGTTCGTTGCTGCTGTCCCGCCAAGGGCGCACGTGACTGGCAATCAGATGCTCCATGCGCTCAACTTTGGTAATCCGGCACGCGCGCTCGATCGTGCGCACGTTGTCGCGAAACTGTCCTTGGCCTCGACGCGCCTGCACGAGCGCAGAGCGTTCGGTCTCGCGAATGGCTGCATTCGCTGTGATTTCGACCTCCACCCGACGTTCCCATTCTTCGATGTCCTGCTCAGGCGCAGGCGTATCGCGCTCGACCTTGCTGAGCTCGTGGCCGACATCGGCAACGCGCGTCGCTTCGGCGCCGATCAACGAGAAGAGGGTCGAGGCCAACGCAGGACTCAACGCGGTCAGGTAAACACTTTGCAGCCCATTGCCCTCCGGAGTCAGCGGCGCGTACCTGGATGCCAGATCTGCTTTGAGCCGGGCCATGTGGTCTTTGGGGCGAACCGCATTCGTGAGCCGTTGCCAGCGGACGCTCACTCGCCAGCCTATCTGGCTCCAGTTGGTGCCGGCATTGCCGAATTCCTCCGGCTTTGGGCTCTCCCGGCAATACCCGCTGACGATGCCGAGCGCGGCAATGCGCGTATCGCAGAATGAAAACACGATGTCGCCGGGAGCGACCTCGCGCATGAACTCATAGAAGGGATTGCGGCGGCCGTTCTTGTTGCGCTTGGGCGACCAAAGGTACCCGCCCTCGATTTCCTGGCGGAAGGTCTGATTCTGGTTGACCCACCAGTAGCGCATGGGCTAGCTCGGATCCCTTACCTTGTCGGCCACCATCCGCAGCTCGACGTCCGGCCGCTGCATTTCATAGGAGGGAGCAATCCTCCCGCGGAAGTACGCGGCCGTCTCCGGATTAGTGCAATAGACGTAGCAGCCCTTCATGCCGCGCGTCATCAGGGTCCGATAGGTGTTCTTGATGATGGCGTCGGCCTTGGCCCGGGCCGCTTTGGGATTCTCGCGCAGCTCTTTCTTGTAGCCCTTGATGGACTGGTCTTGTCTCGAACGCTTCTCGGGTTGGGTGACCACTTCGCCGTTTTGTACGACGAGATCGGGTCCGACGATGACACCGATGTAGTCGACCTCGAGCCCCTGGCACGTATGGATGCATCCGATCTGCTCGACCGAGCGCTCGGCCGTGATCCACAAGCCACCGTCCTGGGCCAGGTTCCATTGCATCGCAAAATCCTGCTCCGGGATAACGACATCGAACGCATCCGGCTGCTTCTTGCTCTTCCAGTCCCAACAATAGCCCGCAACCATGCGGGCCCGGTTGTTCGCGCGATTCTTCTCCTCGATCAGGCGTCGAACTTCATTCGGCGAATCAAACACCCGGAAATCGAACTCGCCCTGATCGAGAGTGGGGTTCGCGGTATCGCGAATACCGAGCACCTGGTCCAGCCACGCGAGGTAGCCGTCCGAGCCCGAGCAGCGGAACTGGGATGCGAGCTTCAGGCGTGTGATCGCTGCGCCGGACTTCTGGGCCCACATCTCAATCTCGGACGTCCTGCCGATGTCCTTCCAGGTGACACGCTGGTCCTCGTCGATGAAGAACACGGCACACCGCGCGGCCCGGATAATCTCCTCGATCTGGTTGTTGCCCAGGTTGGCGTAGAGGCCTGATTTCTCGTTGAGTCGATGGGCCTCGTCCACGATCAGCGCATCGAACGAATCCGCCGGCGTCTCGATGAATTCCCCCGAGCCGGCGAACAGACTCGCGATCTGGGAACGGCGGTAAGACCCCGAAAGGGTTTGCTCGAAGACCGCGCGCGGCGCCCGGTTCTTGGTCACGTACTTCGTCATCAGGCGCTTGGCCGTCAGTGCAGCCAGCAGGTTGATGGCGACCACCGACTTGCCGGTACCCGGACCGCCGTCGACGATGATGACCCGCTTGCCGTGTTCGGAGACCTCGACGGCCTCGGCGACGACGGTTTCGTACGCCACCTTCTGGTCGTCGATCAGCACGAATTCGCGTTTTCCTTCCAGCATGCCGACCAACACATCGATCAGCCGCCGGGACGGTCGGATCCGGCCATTCTCGATCTGAACGATCAGGTTGCCTCGATCACCACGCCGGAAATGCCGTGCGATGAAGGCACGCAGGCGCTCGCGCTCGGTTTGCCCGGCGAGGAAGATTGGCGCCTTCTCGACGTAGGGCTGGTATACGGCGTCATTCAGGATCGAGCCGTCGACGAAGTTGTGCAGGTAGGCGCAGGGCTGCAGCAGAATATCGCGCGAGTAGACCTCTTCGTTGAAGTTGCGCAGCAGCTCCGCATACGACCAGGCCTGGTAGGACGGGTGGCTGGTATCCGACTCACCCCCGGCAAACCGGGTCCGGACCAGGCCGTCCTTGTGGGAGAGCGCTGCGGCTTCCCACTGCTTCAATTCGACGATGATCAGCTTGCTGCGGTTCTGCTCGTCGATTCCCGAGAGCAAGAGGTCGATGCGCTTGGCGGTCTGCGGAATGACGTATTCGATGGCGACGCCGCAGTCATCCGGAATCGACTCATGGCGCAGCACCTTGGCCATTGCGAGTAGCGATTCCTTCCACGCGCGAATCTCGGATTTGGCGACCCGGTGCCCGGTTCGAGCCTGATACGCGCCGAGCACGACGCTCTCGATATCCTGACCGAAGGCGTCATTCAGAAAGCCGTCCTTCGTGGATTGATAGATGATCATCCGTGCCTTCGACGGTCAGACATCCGAGTACTTGCGCGCCGATCCCTTGAAGGATTCAACGGGATACTTCTCGGCATTGCGAGCCATCTTGGCCCGCACGGCCTGCAGGAGATCCAGGTTAAGCTTGTCGGCCAGGCGGATCAGATAAATTTGCACATCGGCGAGTTCTTCCGCGACGGCCGCACGCTTCTTCTCGTCAAGATTCCTGCTTTGCTCTTCCGTGAGCCATTGGAACGGTTCCAGGAGCTCCGCCGCCTCGACGGCCAGGGCGGACGCGAGATTTTTTGGCGAATGGAATTGGTCCCAATCCCGCTCGGCCGCGAATGCCCGCAAGTCGTCACGAAGCGTTGTCAGTTCTGTCATAGGAATTGCACCCAACTTTGCCCCAGCGTCGCCGAAAATGGCCTCGCACGCAAAGACTTGTGACTCACGCTCCCTCCGTTTGCCGGGCACCCCGGCGGCGGGGTCGGCTAAACGCAATTTAGCTCGTCGGCCAAAAGTAAGTGCGTGACTGGGGGGCGATCGGCATCTGTCCCAGAGCGCGGGCACGCCGAAGTCGCCGGCCTACGGAATGCCCAGGACGCGAAGATTTTTTTCTCAGTTTCCTGAGCAAATCGGGTTCGGTTCTGCCGAGGCACGGGAAAATCCCGAACCGCAGGACCGCCGGACCCGGCTGCCACGAGACGTCCCGGTAGCCGTCCTGCTCCTCGGGCCGGCAGACCCGGATCGACGCCCATACGACAGGCCGCCTTTAACATGGCCGCCTCGGTCCATGCTTGTTATAGGTTCGAGGTGGCCTAAGGCTGCACATGTGCCCCCATAGGTGCCCCATCCGCGTTCAAAATTTTTCGCTCTTTCTCGGTCTGACAGCGCCTTAGCTAAACTCCCGACCTTCTGCATCGATAGCGCTCAGCACCCCGCCCTCGTTCCGAAACCTAGCGCCTTACACGAAAAAAAACCGCGACACAGTTCGTGCGCGGTCAGGATTGATCACTCGTTGTGTCAGGGTCTTTCGCTACGCGCACTACCCGCCGTCACAGGTGGCGCGA
>Ga0214202_1000780_pt1 | contig 11470 bp, 17 predicted proteins | sample TroBogEpilimnion_9_FD_153040 | JGI IMG/M metagenome (GOLD analysis project Ga0214202, IMG submission 153040) | Freshwater microbial communities from Trout Bog Lake, WI - 03JUN2009 epilimnion | ecosystem: Environmental > Aquatic > Freshwater > Lake > Epilimnion/Euphotic zone | place: Trout Bog...
AAAAATAAAGGTGGGGATGTGTGCGCAAGGGTACTACTACAAGCTCCAGGATGGAACCTGCAACGCGTGCCCGAACGAGGGTCAATCCACGCCGGCTGGATTCTCTGCACATTGTAATTGCTCGTCTGGGTATGCGCGACAGGATCAGGTCATTTTCTTTTACTTTTTCGGCCCAAGCCTTCCGCAAAGGCTTTCGATAAAACTGACGAACCAATCAGGTGGTGGCGGCGTTTGGCGCGAGCGCAAGCGTGCCGTCGGGCTTCGAGACGGAGCACTGCTTCTCGTGTCTGGGCGAGATCAGCCTCCTGTTTCGCAGCGTATACATGCCAGAGTACATGATATGCCCTGGGCTGACGCGCTGCGAGGGAGACGGTCAGTACGTGAGCGCAGACGGGCAGAAGTGCGTACAGTGCCCCGCAGGCGCCTTCGCGACGAGTAAGCGGGACGGGTGCCTTATGTGCAATGCCGGGACGTACCAAGTGGGGAACGGATGCCAGGCATGTGACACGAACCTGGAGCTGTGTCCCTACAGCGGGATGACGGCGCCGCTGACGCAAGTGATGAGCTGTGGGGCTGGGCTCATGCTGAAAGTGTCGGGGAATTCGTTGGTCGCCAATACATGCGAGACGTGTCAGCTGTGCGGGGAGGGCACGCCATACATCTTTGCGGAGGGCCACAATCTGAGCAATCCATGCGAGCAGGCTGGTAGCCAAGGGGGAGGACCTGTGCACTACTTTGCGTGCTATTCGAGCAGCGACGTGACGTCCCAGTTCAGCAACCCGCTGAATCCCGTGTTTTCGAATCTCAAGTACCGTCTGACATTCAGCCAGGGGTCGGATGGGTACGATCTGAACCAAAACCGGGTGATTGTCCAGGCGTGCGACGACAGGTCCTCCTTGTCGCTTTGGTTGTTATGCTTATGGGAGAGTGTGACCTTGGGTGATGACGCGCAGGTGGCTGCCTTCCAATGCCGAGTGGGTCGGGGACGGGCTGCAATGCGTGTACGGGTGCAAATACGGGTGGGACCGACGTGTGAGCGATGCTTGGAGGGGCAAGATCCAGGAGATCATCTACAATGGGACGAGGGGGGACCTGTACAGCTATTTCCAGGGGCTTGAGAGTCCTTCTCCCACCAACTTTGGTAAGTGGACGAAGGGGTGCAGCTGCACTCAGAGCAAAGTCCTGTGGCCTTTGAAGGACGAGAACAACAACTTTGTGCAGGTTTGAACCGCTTGAAAATGCTTGATGATAAGCCCTCTATGAGTTTTGGGGGCAGGGCTTATGGGAGCAGAGCCAAACGGTGGGGATGAGCTTCAACGCGACGCTGTCGAGGCAGTATCGAGTAGAAAACACCTTTCTGTATGTGGATGAGCTGGGCAAGCCAGACGACGGACTGTGCTACGCTGCAGGAACGAGTATCCCTGAGCCGTGCCCCCTGGGCTTCTTCTCTTCCTCTTCGTCTGGTAGTATGGAATGTGCCATGGAGGCGAGGGAGAACGGGCTGTACAATGTGCATTTAGACGGTGTGGATTATCTGGCGACGCTGGATCCCGTGCAAGGGCTTGTGCAGTGCCGCGTGCAGGTCAGCGTTTACTCTTTTTTAAGGGCTTATGCTAACAGACCCGTAAAGCAGGCGACGCAGCTCTTTCGGCACACATGGGGAGAGTACTCGGCATGCGAGGCGTGCCTGGACATGAGCCTGGCGGCGACGAAGGACGCAGTGGCGCTCAAGTGGCGCGGGGTGAACGCGTGGGCCCTATTCTCCGTGAGCGCGTACGGGTTCTCTGTACCAGGCTAGTAAACTATCATGCAAAAAAGGGAGAGGGTTAGGCACTGATTATCATGTGAGCTGCAGGTTCGTGCAGCGGGATGAGCTGCAGCGCCAACAGCTACGCGTGGAACGAGGCGTGCATTCCATGCAGTGCGCCGCTGAGCGACTGGGGGGTGGTATGTGGCTCGAGTGTGTTCGACAGTGGCATATGCGGGCTGGATGGCGGGCGCAGCCTTCCTTGCAAGGCGTGCCTTCCAGGGGTAGACCTTATCAGGAGCAGCGCTGGGATCAGCCAGTGGATGAGCGATCGGCGCGGGTGGACTCAGGAGTCGACGGTTTGCAAGTATCAGTGCCCCAGCGGTTTCAGCAGCAACGCAGACCCCACGGCGTACCCCAGCCAGCCGTGCCTCAATTGCACGGAGGAGATCCGCAAGGTGTCGTGTGCAGGTTCGGATTTTTTCTCATATGGTTTCTCGGACACTAATAACGTTTTCTTATATGGTTTCTCGGACACTAATAACGGGGTAATCAGCAGGAGGCCTTTCCTACTTTGATGCGAGTGCGCAAGTCTGTGGAGGGCCTGGGAACAAGGAGTACGTGCCTACATGCACGGCATGCCAGCCCATGATGGCGGGGATCAAGCTGTTTGCTTCACCCTCTACTACTAACACCACAAGGAACGAGGACTGCCTTGGTCTCTGCGATCCACAGGTCCCTCTTTGGATTTTTTTAAGGGGGGAGGGAGTAGTAATCACAGGGACGCAGATCTACTACACCCTCCTTGCACAACTACCGCATAACAAAAGCCAAAGGCCCGTGAGGCAAGGGGACATCTTGACGTGCGAGAGGTGCAGCGACGAGCATGTGGTGGCATGCAACAGCACGGTGTGCATGGACGACTTTTATCGGAGCGCAGTGGACGGAAAATGTGAAGGATGCAATCTGAGCGCGTGCGATGCAAGGCCTGGGCTGTACAGGTCGTCATTGTTGTTGTCGAGGGGTGGTTTCCGTTTTCGTTTTGGCTGAGGTTTTAAGTGCAGGACACGGTGCGTAAACGGGTCCTTCTTTGATAGCCATTGCGAGGAATGCGACGCGATGCTGCTGTACAACGATCGCCGGGCGTCGAGCCTGGATCCCCTCCTCCAGCAGGAGCTGAATGTGAGCCTGGAGAGGGCGACACGACGATGGGTCTTGCCGCATGGGTCCAACGACAGCATGCTGGTGAGCAGCGAGGGGTGCCTGCTGGCGTGCGTCAACAACTATGTGTGGATCGACACTCGGACGGGGCGGTTTCCCCGGTCCACGAAGAGTATGCTGATGCCATATCATGCCTGCATCCGATGCAGCAGCGCCTTCATCACGCAGGCCAGCCAGCCGCAGCAGCAGTCTCTGTATTCGTTGTGGAATTATCAGGGGGCTCGGCTCGCCCTCAAGGGGATGGATTCTGCGCTCTGGGACGTGCAGGGATTCGCTGGAGGGTGCTTTGCGTGCCCTCCCAACACGGACACGGTGGAGGGGACCGACATCATGTATGCATCATCACATAGATTTGTTGTCATTTGTAGAGATCTGAGATGTGACACATACAGGTGCCAGAGCATGGTGGGTTTCGGAGTCCCCGTAGGAACACCGACCTACGTGACGATTGTGCGTGGAGATCTAAGCTCGTCGAGCATTTTGCCCACGCACCGGGTTCCTAGCATGCGCACGCCCTTGCTGATCCATCCAAGCAATCAAGAGTACTTTTCGTGCTGCGGGGAGGACAATCTGTGCAAAATCTTTTTGAAGAGCACGATGGATCTGGATCAGGCGCACTTTACGGCGGGGAGCTTCTATGTGTCCTGTACGAACAACGTCACGGGAGCCCTGTACACAGGGAGCAGCAGCAGAAGGCTGCTGCAGAGTAGTAGTACGGGCGTGCAGGCGTGCTTCAGTGGGCAGTACAACGACGAACGCGGGAACGACGTGTGCTACAGCTGCCCGCAAGGCTCCTAGCTCTCATTAGCTTTTAGCTTAAAGCTCTTAGTTCATAGCTCTTTGCTCTTAGTTCATAGCTCATAGCTCTTATTAGCTCTTGGCTCTTAGTTCATAGCTCTTAGCTCTTAGCTTAAAGCTCAAAGCCTAAAGCTTAAAGCTCAAAGCCCAAAGCCCGAATACTGAACGATTCTTTGTCCACAGGGGCCTCGACGCCGTATCCCTACTATGCGATCACGCATCAGAGCATGTGCCTGTGCCTTCCTGGCTACTACGCTGCAGGGGGAGGCGAATGCAGGCCCTGTGGTCTGAATTTCCACAGGTCCTTGGCTTTTCGCTTTTTTTTTTGCTTTTTGGCTTTAGGCTGTGGGCTTTGAGCCATGAGCTTTTGAGCCGAGAGCTAAGAGCCGAGAAGAGCTAAGAGCAAAGAGCCAAGAGCTAAGAGCCAAGAGCTAAAAGCCGAGAGCCAAGAGCTAAGAGCTAAGAGCTAAGGGTTTTGGAGCTGACAGTCAGGATTTTGAACCAGGAGCGCGGCGATGAACGACAGCCACTGTGTGGCGTGCCCTGCAGGCTCGTCCTTTTTGTTTTTAGTCTGCAGTTTGGGGCTGATACACAGATCATATATGCAGGTACCGGGACGCCCAGCACGACGAGCGCCAACTGCTACTGTTTGCCCGGGTCCTATCAAAACACATCCAGCAGCAGCGCAGGGGGCTGTGTGGTATGCGAGCCCGGAAGCTACTGCGAGGGTGGGCTGATGGTCGCTGTGGTGCAATGCCCCATGTACAGCACGTCGGCAGTGGGGGCCAAGACCAGGAGCGACTGCGTGTGCCAGAGCGGTCTGTATCCTTTGCGCTCGCGTGGTCTCTGTCGTCTCTCTGACGGCATGCTACAGGCTACTATGGGAATCTGGCGAATCCTGGCACGGAGTGCATGCGGGTGCCATTGGCCAAGGTGTGCAACAACAGCGGGTGCACGTGCGCCGAGGGGTGGGAGGCGCTCTACGATTTGAGCGCAGACGGCAACACTTTGACGATGCACTGTGTGGTGGAGTGCAACACGGGGGAGTACGCGCAGATCGACGCGCAGACGTTCCGCAAGGTGGCGTGCATCCCGTGCCCCGTCAACACCTATTCATCGAGCCGTCAGACCGTGGAGGTCAAAGGGGCGAAGCAGCAGTGCACGCCGTGCCCGCTCAACTTCCAGACGAACGGGGAGGGCAAAACGTCGGCGCTGGACTGCGAATGCAACGGCGGGGTGAGCAGCGGGAGCGCTGTATGTGGATTATGCGATGGCGGGTCGTATCTGGACAGCCTTGCCAATGTGTGCCGAGCGTGCCCAAGCGGATCGACGTCGCCTCCTGGGTCTGTGGGGCTTCTGTCGTGCATGTGCCCCCGTGGAACCCGCGTGACGTTGGCGGGCGTGTGCGAGCCCTGTCCGCTAAACACGTACTCGGGGAGCGTGGGCGTGGCATGCAGCCCCTGCCCTGGAGGGATGGTGACGGCAGGGACCGGGAGCGCGTCATTGAGCGACTGTGTTTGCGAGAGTGGCTCTGTGATGCACGCTGGGCGCTGCATTTCGCTTTCAGCTGGTTGATGTAAACGCTCTTGGCTTGCTGATGCATTTTGCTTTGAGCTGCCAGTAGTCCAATTACACCAGCAAATTTCTATCATTATCAGGATCTGTTGCTGGTGTTTTCCTCCAGAGGTGGCTAGGGTCACGACCCACCCACCATACACTCCCTGATGAATCAGGATTTTGCAGTGAAGTTGATGGGGGGGCTAGTGTTGGTTCTTCAGTAACAGTTGCAAGTGTAGGCGCCCTAAATCGCTGAAATACTTGGGCGCGATGAATATACCAAGGTTTATTTTCAATCATATGTGGTTGGGGTTGAATAGTGATTTGGGGCTGTGGAAAACGAGGGAGTGGTGAAGGAGGGAGTGAGTATACCATTGGTTTCATTGAGGGAGTAGGCATAGTGTTTCTTGCATAGCTGTTAACCAAGATTTCCTGATGATGCTGAGCAAGTCGAATCATTTCGGGACTTGATGGGTACTCCAGTAATTTTTGAATGGCAGTTTTGCACTTTGGACACATCCATCCCAAGTCACCTCTAAGCCTTGATAGGCTATGATCTGACTTTTGAACTATATGCTGGCATGGTAAGAGCAGGAAATAAGGGTCTTGCTGAGGATCCCATGGCTGATGTGTGATATAGTCAAGTTCATAGGGGTCATTTTTGACTATCAGAGGGACATGTTGAAAGGCCTGGGCGCCTGTGTTGAGAGGCCTATCGATGAAAATGTCCATAATTGTTTTTCAAGGAATCAAGTGCAAAGAACGGACGTATATTTATAGGTGTTGTGAAGCTTAGAGTCATTGCTGGGCGCAGAACTCGTTTGTGAGAGTGGGTTTGTGATGCTAGCCTTCTCGCTCTTGCTCCTCAGCGCTGTTGCTGTCAGTGCTATGGATGAAAAGGGGCAGGTCCAAGGACTTTAACTTTCCTAGAAAAAACCCTTGGTGCATGGTTAGGAACAAATCCTGGATGATTATCATCAGTTGTACTGGTGTAATAACCGTTGATTGGGGGCTGGGAGATGGGTACGAGAGGTTGCTGTCTGTAATGAGTATACGTAAAGATGTGTCTGTTGTTATCCAGAGCGTCAATCATTATCTGAGTGGATGGATACTCTGTAACCTTATCTATCATTCTAAGACAGATGGGACAGGTCCATGTTAGCGTGAGGGTTCTCAAGCCCACTTTGGAATTTTGAAAGATATGATGACATGGAAAAGCCAGGAGGTAGGGCTCATCAGAGGGTCTCCATAGCTGCTTAGTGAAAAAGTCCACCTCTCGAATTGACTGCACAATATAAGGACATTCAGGATATGCCTTGCCTATATGATAGTTTTGCATCTGCATACTAGGTATTATTTGCAAATAGGCCTTTATATATACTTTAAGCAGCTGTACTTTAACTACTACTGGTACCACCCAAATCTTATCGCAGGCTCACGTGAGTAATCAACAGCCAAAACCAAATCGAGATTTTGTTTCAACCGCCATAGCCTCATCAATATTCATTCATTGGCTTACAGCGCAGTGCTGCCATTCGACTGCCGCCGCGTGTCAAGGCCATGGAGAGCGCCCGACATGTAGGCGACGGTCTTGGCCCAGGCGACCAGGAGGAGCCACGGCAACGGGGGCGTGATTTGGCGGAGGGTCTCGACACACAGCGGGAGCCTGGTGGCGTTCAAGGAGACAAAGGTGCCCAGGAGCGACAGGAAGACGCAGAGGGCGATGGAGAGGGTGGACCAGGCCTCGGTCATCATGTAGAGGCAAGGGGCGACGACGGGGAGGACGAGGGAGACGAGGACAAAGTCCCAGAGTCCAGGGCAAGCCTCGTGGACGGGTGGCACGTTGGTGTGAAAGAGGAGGACGGACATGCCTACGAGAAAGACGAGCCATATGCAAAGGCAGAGGAATGCGATGCACATGACGCCCTGGAGAACATGGCTCTGGGGAAGCGTGCTGGCGATATGATGAGGATGCTGAATCATAGGATGTGAGGTATATATAATATCTGCTTTAATAAGGCCTCGTGTTGTGCGCGGGGGGTGCATGAATGGAGGGGGTTTTAGAGCGGCTGTTGCGGCATTTCAAGCTGAAGGAGAGTGATGTGAGGAACCCCCAGTATTATGACCAGGGGTCCGAGGTATTGGAGCGGTGGAAGGCGGGGGAATGCGACGAGGCATGCTTGGAGCGATTGCTTCGGGTGGTTTCAACGAATCGGGCCATGGTGGAGCACGGGCTGAGCCCGCTTGTGCCCGACAACATGATGGAAGCGAGTGAGGTGACGATAGGGCAGCATCAGCAGCAGAGTGCAGCGGAGCAACAAGTGTCTAAACCATCCTCATTTTTGGATGAGGAGGAGGAGGCTGCCATGAAAAGGATGGGTCTAACGTGGGAGGAGTACGCATGCATACGGGGAACCAAGGGGCGGGTATGTGGGCTTTGGCTGGGGACGGCCATGTATGATCGCCTCTTTTGGAAATGCAAGAGCAAAAAGGCGCGGCGGCTGTCCAAGGATCCCAATGCGTCTTTGGAATTTTTAATGAAAAAAATCAAGACGCTTGCCCACAAGCGGATGCAGCGACGTCGCCTGTTTCAATTAAAAGTGACCACCATACGATGAGAGGGGCGGAGGCACTCTAGTATCAAACGCCGAGCGTCTCGGCTGCGGGGGAGTGTAAGGTGAAATGGAAGAGGGGGAAAAGGACCGCTGAGAAGCAAGAGGAGAATGGCGGTCAAATGGCGAGGCGGCGCTCATGCTGCGGGAGGAGAAATGCGAAGGGGGGGTATAAGGATTGTCGTACGTCTGGGTCAAGGAGCGCATGGTGGATGGAGTCATATGGGATGCGCTCGACATGGGGTGAGGAGGCACATAGCCACCGTTATAGCTATTCACGTGGGGGTATGGGGGGAGGTACTCGCTTCTGGTGCTGAGGGGGCCAGCGTGATGCGTGTATGATGACAACGGGGTGTACAGCGGGCCAGGGGTCGCCAGGGCGGAGCGCATGGCACTCGCGTTGCGCGAGTTGGTACGACGAGGGGTTGGAATACCATCACCACGCATGGGGACAGACATTGGATGTCGGGTTTTTCTTGTTGGATTGAATTTTGAGGGGTGCTTATATCCTCTCAGGAGGGCTAAGGGAAGGTTTTTCCGTGACATTTTTAAGAGCTGTTGATGAAGTCCAGAAAGGAATGGAGCATCTCATCGAGATCTCTTTCCTTTCTCTTTTTGTTGATAGTGGTAAGGGCGTTGCGTGCGGATTCCTCCTGGATGTTGTTCCTGGATGTATTGGCGAGATTTTGCATTCTGGAGAGGATCAAGTCCTTAAATTGGAGGAGTTCGTCCTTGATCAGAGCCTCGTCTTCTTCCACGGTGGAGGATTGCTGGATTTGGGTAAGGAGTCGTTCGGTATCGCCCTCGACGTCCTGAATCCTTGTCATGGTGGCCTCCAGCCTTTCGGCGAGCATGCGCAGGGTTTCGTAGGTCTGCCTATGGGTCACGACGTTCTTGCCCAGTTGCTGCCCCTCTCTGTTCAGTACACATACATAGACACACAAAAAAACAAGGATCACCTGAAACAACTTTTGAGTTTTCTTGAGCTGCACTTCCGGGAGGTCCATTTGCGCGAAGCGCGAGAGCATGAAGAGGCGCATATTATCCACGCAAGAGATGACCTCATTTCCACCGCCCTTCATTAGCTCCTCGTGATGCAGCTCGCATATGGATGGCGAGCGGATCAAGACGGGAGTGGAGTGCAGATCGGCCCAAGTGCGGGCGGTCATGACCTCTTCTGACGCAGAGCGGGGGAGGGCCATTTCACCTGGAAGGCATATGTGTCAGAGTATGGTTAGGGCCTTACAACGCATAAAAAAAAAACTCACCGTCTCGAACCCAATCCTGCATCATGACAAAGAGGACTGTGCTCTTCTTATAAAGGGACTGTGGTCCGGAAAGCCCCTTTTTTTCTTCCTCGTGATCTTCTTCTACAGGCTTGAGCTTGAAATGCTCAGTCTTCTTGACAAAAGACTTGCAAAAGGAAAGCCACCTCCGAATCTGGCATATCACTGCATTCTGATCGGTTCTTGTCCTCAGGAGCGTATTATAGATCTGTGTCTGGACATAGAGGGTCTGCACCTGTGGTGGATGGAGGGCTGTGATTATCATCATCATCATCTATGCCACAAACAAAAATAATGAGCCACCTGTGCATTCACCGACCATTGGTCGACGGGTAGGAGATGGTGGACGGTCTTGAGGATGACGAGGAGGGCGAAGATTCCCTGAATTTCCTCCTCTTCAGAGAGAGGTGGAGATCTGGTAACGCGCTGGGTCCTATCCAAGCTGAAGGGAGGACGGCCATGCCATGGCATCCTGATAATGCTTGCGATGGTGGGAAACGCAGCCGTGTCTGATTTGAATTCAAGAACAAAGTCCTGTTGGAGGAGGGGGTCCACTTTGGCGCTCTCAAAGGCCTCCTTGAGCTGTATGTCACGGGTCCTTTGGTGAGCATCCATATAATACGCCATGGCCTGGGTGTGTACTGCACCGTGCAAGAGCCATTCAAAGGAGCCCGTGATGTGGAGCATGCCGAGGGCCCCCTCTTTGGTGGAGATGAGAATCGTATTTTGCGGAACGGTGAAGTACAAGCACTTTCGGCACAAGGGCTCGTCCCAATCGGACAGGTTCCCAAGAAGGGGCTCCTCGCATACAATCCACACGGACATGTCGACGGGGCGATGATCGGTGATGATGAGCTTCTCGATTTGGTCCGGGTTCATATTGACTTCTGTGAGGGAAATCCATTTGCTATTTTCGAGCGCGAGAACGTGAAGCTCTGTTGACAAGGCGCAGACGAGCAGCTTTCCATTCCTTGACCTACAATCGCGAGAAGAAGAAAAAAATCAGATTCATTGTTGTCAGCGTTTGGCTCTAAGCCTTGCTCTAAGCCTTGCTCTAAGCCTTGCTCTAAGCCTCTGGCGCTAAGCCTCTGGCGCTAAGCAATAGCCTTAAGTATTGCACTAAGCAATAGCCTTAAGCAGGAGCCCTAAGCAACAGCCCTAAGCCTCACTCTACGCCAAAAGCAGCAGAGTAAAACACCTTGCTATGACATCCATGTAGCGAAACGTGGTGAGGCAAAAAAGCTTGGATGTGGGCTTCATTTTTTGGTTTTCAAGCTCGCTTTTCCAGTACGGCTGATGAGGGTCCCTGCCTTCGTTGGAGGAAGGGCTTATTTCGATGGAAACCACGACATCCTCGCTCAAGCTGATGGAATCGTCGTCCTGAAGGAGGTCAAGAGGAGATTGCATGCCAAAATTTCCCGGAATCTGATTTTGAGAAATTTATATAGAAAAGGTTGAATTTCCGGAAATAGATTTTTTTCCCAAAATAGGATTTATTATGGATGATGTGGATGATGGTGGTGTGTGGAAGCGGAGGAGGGAAAGAGGTCGGAATGGTACATCTGGAGGCTGGTGCGATGCTGGCCCGTCTTGATGGGCGCTGCCACGTCAGAAGGCTGCTGCTGGCTCGACGATACAATGGACATGGCAAAAGGGACGGCCATGGCGATGGAGACGACCGCAGCGATGGTGCCGTTATCCAGGACAAAGATGGCGTCGAGGATGACGAGGAGGAGGGCAAGGCCCCGGAGCACGTGGCGTATGTAGAGGGAGGGGGCGAAGGGGGCCATGTACCACAGCAGCAAGGCCAGGACCACAAGGGTGATGTGGATGGCGAGGTTGCACGCTGTGCACGGGATGCCACATGTGAGCTGCAGGGATGCAAGGAGCTGGGGCCTGAAGGAGACGAGGGTGATGGGGGCGAGGATGCTGTTGGCGAGCCCGAGGGAGACGTACTTGGGCTGGCAGCCCAGAGAGGCGGAGTACACGACCCAGACCCAGGCCATGGCGCCTGCTGCTGCGAGCTGGGGTAGGACGGCGGCTGGGAAGTAGAGCTTGCATGCTTGCGCGGTTGGGTCCTGCTATTTTTGGGGGGTGATGTCAGTGTGGTTGGGCTTGAAGCTTTTGGCTTCAAGCTTTTTGCTTGAAGTTTTTGGCTTGGAGCTTTGGGCTTGAAGCTTTTGGCTTGAAGCTTATGCTCTATACTAGGCTAGGCTATTTTAGATTATGCTTACTACTAGCTGTGCTTA
>Ga0214202_1000785_pt1 | contig 11437 bp, 7 predicted proteins | sample TroBogEpilimnion_9_FD_153040 | JGI IMG/M metagenome (GOLD analysis project Ga0214202, IMG submission 153040) | Freshwater microbial communities from Trout Bog Lake, WI - 03JUN2009 epilimnion | ecosystem: Environmental > Aquatic > Freshwater > Lake > Epilimnion/Euphotic zone | place: Trout Bog...
TATTACATCTGAATATTTTAATTAATAAGTTTAATAGTATTCTGGGTATCTGAATGTTTTTGGGTATCTGAATGTTTTTGGGTATCTGAATGTTTTTGGGTATCTGAATGTTTTTGGGTATCTGAATGTTTTTGGTATCTGAATGAATGTTTTATTTAACCGTTGAGTGGGTAAGCAAGCTACGCTTGCTTACCCACTCAACGGTTTAAGTAAGTATCAATTAAGTAATTTAAAAAGTAATTAATTAAGTAATTTAAAAAGTAACTAATTAAGTAATTAAAAAAATTTAATAAATTAATTAATTTTTTTAATTTTAAGTTAATTTCAAAATTTTTTTTTCTTTTTATACATTATAAAAACTAAAACAAACAAACATGGGTGGAGGATTAATGCAACTCGTCGCTTACGGTGCTCAAGATATTTACCTTTTATGAAATCCTGTAGGGTAAAAAAATAATGTGTTAAGTGATAATAAATATTCCAGTTTGTTTGTTTTTTATCTTATCATTTTGACACATTGTTAGTAAATTAACACAAGTTGTTTAATTTGCGAGGTATTCAAATTGCGGGAATCTCCTAAAGTTTCAACTACTCCGAATATTAGGAAACTTTTATTATATAGTAAAAACGTTGAAAATATTATGGACAATCTGCATGAAAGTTCCTAAGTCATTTTTAATTATACCACTGTCGGAAAATAAATAATACTGATGATACATTTGGAAAGTAGGTTATTATTTATATAGATGTCATGTCATATTTGAAAATGATAAGGAAAATCATCACAGACTTTACGTTTACCGGGGATACATTTATACAATCGCTTTTGTAAAAAGTGTATTCTTCAAGAGAAAGTCGAATTATTATGGAAATATAATAAGCATTTGGATATGTACAGGTAATCCACAAATTACTTTATAAACATTAAATAGAGTATAAAAACAAATAATGGAAATATTATTTGTTAGTGAATAGATAATATAATTTCTATTTGCAACATTATTAAATTGCGGGAAACTCCTTAGAGCATATGCTACTCATTGGTTAATAGTGATATTAATCAAGAACACAGGTAATGACTGTTCCCAATAGTAAAAACGCATATGATTGGACAATCCGCAGCCAAGTTACTTAAAACAAAACAAAATTAAAACATTTTTAAAATCCTAAATTAACTATGGATCAAAAATTTAATACGACAATGAAAAGTCTTTATTTTAATTTTATGAATTAATTTGTTTTGTGTGTAATTTTTAAAGTTACTAAGTAAAAGGTTCAACGACTAAATAATAATGGGTGATATTTTAAAAAATGTTATTTAAGATATAGTCTAGTTCCATTGTGAAAATTATGGTCTTTAAAACACGTTTTTAAGGTTGTATATAGACGCCATACCAATTTTGCCATTGAATCAATTGAACAAACCTTCAATGGTACAGTTGATTTCGGTCGCAAAGTTACATGCACTGTGTCACGTAATGGTGATTTAATCCACCGCACTTATTTACAAGTTACTCTTCCAGCTCTTACTAACACAGGTAAGACTGTTTGTTGGACACGTAATGTTGGTCATGCTTTGATTGATTATGTTAATGTCGAAATCGGTGGGCAAGAAATAAAATCTGTTGTTTGTTTCTAAAAATGAAAATCACGAATAAAACGTGTATATTCATTAGTGATTAAGTAATATAAATCTTAATCGCGACATTATTAAATTGCGGGGAAATCCTAAAGTCGTTAAGAATTATAAAAAGATATAAAAGATATAAAAGATATAAAAGATATAAAAGATATAAAAGATATAAAAGATATAAAAGATATAAAAGAACACCAATATATAATATCTAATAAATTCATGGTACCAACCTCATGTAGAAATATATGAATGGATTTTAAATGATATAAAATCTAAAGGTAAAAATCCAACGAATATCAATGGACAATCCGCAGCCAAATTCCTAAATACTTTAAAAATATCTAAAAACTGAATATGTTTTTTGGGTACTTTTTTATAAAGTACATGGAAAAGGTTCAACGACTAAATAATAATGGGTATAGTATTTTATTTAAAATACGTATTTAAGATATAGTCTAGTCCTTATAGAAATATAAGGTAGTCTACGTGACAGACACTATGGTGATTGGCTCAACATCTGGAATGAACTTACTCAAACTGCTGAACACGAAGAAGGTTACAATGTGTTAATTGGTAACACTGTTGATCTTACAACTCCTGCAGTAAATATTCCAGCAGCTACACTTTACATTCCTTTACAATTCTGGTTCTGCAGAAATCCTGGTCTAAACTGTATGGACCAAAAAGTAAATTTAGTTTACTAGTTATTTAAACAATTTTAGAATTTAAATAGCGACAAAATTAAATTGCGGGAAACTCCTAAAGCTTAAAAATTGAATTTAAATTAAATATAAACAAATATAAATGAACTGTAATAAATGTTTTGAATATTTATCATATGATAAATTCGAAAAACGTTCTGATACAATACATAGGTTTATAAGAAAAATAAATTAGATTCAATAGAGTACCACGGTTTAAATGAAAGTTTAAACTGGCTAAAAAAAATTTAGATGGTAAAAATCTCAAAGATAATACAATGGACAATCCGCAGCCAAATTCCTAAAACAATTTAATAATTGTCATGGAAGAGGTTCAACGACTACAATAATTTGGGGAATAAAAAATTTCTTAAGGTATAGTCTAGTCCCTATACAACTTCAACTATATATAGTGTACAATGTATAGTGTATACATGTATACGTGTATATTAAAAAGTTGTTAAATACATCGAAAGATGGGGTATTTTACGTGCACTTCCCTTAATCGCACTTCAATAAATAATATGTTGAAAAAAGTATAGAAATATACTAGTAATTATATAACAGTAAATATAATTGCGATACTTTCAAATTGCGGGAAACTCCTTAGAGCCTAAACTACTAATTGATTAATAGAAATATTATTCAAGAACACGATTAATGATCGTTCACAATAGTAATAACGTTTAGGATTGGACAATCCGCAGCCAAGTTCCTGAATACTTTAAAAATGTCTAAACCCAAATATATCTTTTTGGGTACTTTTTTCTAAAAAGTATATGGAAAAGGTTCAACGACTAAATGATAGTAGATATAATATTCGATAAGAATATATATTTAAGATATAGTCTAGTCCCGTTTCTGTTAAGAAACTTAAATTCATCGAAAGGTGGGGTATAAACGACCACGAAGTGAAATTCAACATTTCATTTACACCAGCATCTAATTTAATAATTACAAGTGATGCTAATTTACCATCATCTGGAACTCCAGTTATGGGTGATTCCGCTTTATGGATTGATTACATTTATCTTGATACAGATGAACGTCGTCAATTTGCTCAAGTACAACATAAAAAATCAAATGTGTTGAAAAATAAACATGAAAATTGTTTGTTAGTGAAATATACTTTTATACAATTAGCAGTGCAAAGTTATAGTTTGTTATTGTCTAATAATGTTTTAAGTGTTGTGTATTTCGCGACATTATCAAATTGCGGGAAATTCCTTAGAGTCATAACTACCACTTATATAATAGAAATAATATATGAGGACCACGGTTAATAGCCGTTACCAATGGTAATAATGTTATGAATTGGATAATCCGCAGCCAATTTCCTAAATACTTTAAAAATGTCTAAAAACCTAATATATGTTTTGGTTACTTTTTTTAAAAGTACATGGAAAAGGTTCAACGACTAAATGATAATGGGCTTTCTTTAGAATAGCTTAAGATATAGTCTATCCCAGATCGTGTGATCTTTAATTCATCGAAAGATGAGGTAGTAGAGGAATATTTAATTGAACAATTACAATACACTGGTGCTGAAAGTTATTCCAACACATCAGTTAAATCTAAATTGTCTCTTAACCACCCATGTAAAGAACTTGTATGGGTTCTTCAATTGGATTCCAACGTTGCTCCTAACAAGAACCGTTGGTCTGATTATACCAATTCAGGTGACAGTGACAGCAACTATTATGCTGGATCTGATCTTTTAGCTTCTGGTAAACTTCAACTTAACGGTCATGACCGTTTTGATGAACGTGATGCTAAATATTTCAATGTCGTGAATTCTGCGACAAAAAATAATGAAATATTTTTTACTCAAAAACATATTATGTGTTTTTAATAAATATATTTCGTTGTTAGTGAATAAGTAATATAGATCTTATTTGCAACATTATCAAATTGCGAGGAACTCCTAAAGTTTCAAGTACAAATTATGAAATCGAAAGAATCATATTAGTAAAAATCTTGAAAATGAAAAATAATATTTTGAAATGGACAATTCGCAGCGTAAATTCTAAAATATAATCTAAAGTACAAATAAAGATAATATCAAGAATAACGTTCAACGACTAAATGATAATGGGCTTTCTTTAGAACAGCTTAAGATATAGTCTAGTCCCTATATAACTTCCACTATTTATTAGTTTAAAGTTGTTAAATACATCGAAAGATGGGGTATAAACGTCAACCATATCAACATCACACCAGATGCCCAGCCACAGGTATCTACGTATACAGTTTCTCATTGAATCCTGAACAACATCAACCCAGCGGCAGTGTTAACATGTCCAGAATTGACAACGCCACTTTACTCTTAACCCTCAACTCAAGCAGTTCCATGCAATTACGTACATACGCTACCAATTATAACGTATTACGCGTTATGGCCGGCATGGGAGGCCTTGCTTACTCAAATTAAATTATATTATTACCATGTTATGGTATTGTATTTTATATTTTTAAAGTAATGGGTTTTATAAAAATTTAGAAGTTACGAATTAAAATAATTTATAATTATTATTTTAATTTTATAATGTTTTTTTGATTTAAAGATAAGAAAGTAGTATAATTACAAAAGAAACACCTAATATAAATATTAGCTTTTGTATACAAATATTGAACATGAATAATATTATTAAATATAAAGATATTAATTTGAATGCTATTATGAATGCTGAAAATGATACATTTAATAACAAAATAAATTCAAAATTAATTACTGAATTAAAGAGTGTTTTTAATGAAGATGAACAAAAATGGTATATTACAAATTTATATATGTATCTAAATTATCATCCAACGAATGATTATCCTATTAATTTAGATAATGTTTGGAAAATGCTTGATTTTGCTAATAAAGGAAATGCCAAAAGAACACTTGAAAATAATTTTACTAAAGATGAAGATTATAAAATCACCGTTCTCCCTAGGGAGAATGGTAAATTCAGTACTGAAGAAATTACAATGAATGTGGATACATTTAAGAATTTATGTATGATATCAAAAACAGAAAAAGGAAAAGAAATTAGAAAATATTATGTGAAAATGGAGAATATATTAAATAAAGTTATTAACGAAGAACATATTGAATACGTAAAACAAATTGAAAATGAAAAAAATAAATTAATTAAAGAACATGATAAAAATATTATTAAAGAAAAAGCTTTAGAAAAACATAATGTATTATTAAATAAATTTGGTACAGTTGGTAATATTGTTTATATTATAAAAGTAAAATCATATGAAAATGGAAATTATATTGTAAAAATTGGTGAAAGTAGACGTGGTGTGTATGATAGATATAATGAACATAAAAATAAATATGAAGAATGTATTGTTTTAGATTGTTTTCCAGTTTATAGATCTAAAGATTTCGAATCATTGATTCATCAATATTTGAATCAATATAAAGTATCTAATTTAAAAAATCATGAAAATGAAAAAGAACTATTTTTAATTGGTGAAGAATTGACATACAATCAGATATTACAATTTATTAATAATAATATAAAAAATTACAATGATAATAATATTGAAATTGAAAAAATAAATCTTGAAATTGAAAAAATAAATCTTGAAAAGTTACATATTATTTCAAATATTTCTGAATCAAATATACAAAATATAAATAAATATATAAATGAATATATAAATGAATCAAATAATAAAGAATTAATAAGTAAAATAGATAATTTAGAAAAAACAAATATTTTATTTCAAAAAATATTAAATGAAATAAATGAAAAATTAAATACATTAATTACAAAACAAAAAACAACAACAAATTTTAATGAACCATTGCCAACACTTGGCCCAAGATTACAAAAGATACATCCTGAAACATTTAAATTGATTAAAGTATATGATTCTGTTACTGAATGTTTAAAAGAGAATTATTCAATGAAAAGACCAAGTATTAATAAAGCAGTTGTTGAAAATACTGTTTATAACGGGTATAGATGGAATTTAGTTGATAGAATGATAGATCCTGATATAGTTAATATTGAACCAACGAAAGTAACAAAGATACAAAAAAATGGATATATTGCAAAATTAAACAATGATAAAACAAAAATAATTAATATTTACTTGGACAGAAGAACAGCATCAACTATGAATGGTTATGAAAATGCTTATTTAGATTTGTATGTAAAAAATGGAAAGATAGTAAATAATTTTTATTATAAATTATTAGATGATTGTGATCAAGAATTAAAACAAGATTTTTTAAATGAAAAAAAAATTAATAAAATATTATTATATAAAAATGGTTTTGGACAATTTAATTTACAAAATGAATTGATAAATGAATTTGCATGTAAATATGATTGTGTTAATGAATTAAATATAAGTGATAAATCAATAAAAAAATCAATGGATAAAAAGATTCCATACAATGATTGTTATTACAAATATATTGGTGATAAAGTTGTTATTTGATTGTTTTTAAATAGTTTAAATAGTAAATTAATTTACTTAATTAAGTTAAATAGAATTGAATAAAATGTAAATAAATTAATTAAATTAATTAAGTTTAAAAGTTAATTAAGTGAAATAGAATTAAAATAGTTTAAAAGTTAATTAAGTGAAATAGAATTAAAATAGTTTAAAAGTTAATTAAGTTAAATGAATTCATCTGATGATTTTAAAAAATATCTTGCTGGATTTTTTGATGGAGATGGATGTATAATGATAGAAAAACAAAAATCAGGATTTACGTTAAGAATTAAATTTGCACAATCAAATGAGGATTGGATTAATTCTATTCAAAGAAGATATCCTGTGTTAAATAAAAATATTCAACATAGAAGTGATGAACATAGAATAGAATATGAATTAAGAGCTGCTGGTAAAAAAATAGAACCGTTGATTGATGATTTATTACAATATTCGATATTAAAATATGAACAATTATTAGAAGCTAAAAAATATATTTCTTTAATTGATTCAATAAATAAAACAAATGAAAAGGAATTAATTTATTTAAAATTAAAACAATTAAAAAAATGCAGTACATTAAAACCTTATGAAAGATTAAATATTCCGTATATAGCTGGATTAGTTGATTCTGAAGGTTGTATTAGGATTGATTCTAACGTAATTGTAAGTATAACACAAAAGTCAGATCATGAAATATTAAAACGAATTGGTATATTATATAATAATTTTAATAATATATCAAATCATTCAATTATATTTTATGGTGAAAAAGCTATACAATTATTAAAAGATATACAGATATATTGTATATATAAAATTCCTCAGATAAATGCTGCATTAGAATATGTAAATTTAGAAAGCAAGGATATTTTTGAGAAAGCAAAATATAAAGAAATTGTAACGTCAGAAAAACATATAGATATTAATAAAAACAATATCAAATTTAAAAATCAAGAAACACATAAAATGTATATTATAAATGCATTTAATGATTTTAGTGAAAAGTCATATGATGATTTAATGTATCATAATAAATATTATGAATTATCAGATATAAAGAATATGACAAAATTCGAAGATAAGATTTTTAATTTAAGTAATTGGAATGATTTTAATATTAAACCTGTTCTTGAATTTTGTGAATCAAATCATCAACATCAATTGTATATGTATTATCGAAAAAAGGTATCGAGTTTATCGGTTACAGGTACTTTTGGTAGACAGATAAGAATATTGGTTAAAGATTATTATTCTAGTAAATATATAGGAATAATGTGTTTGAGTTCTGATGTATATTCTTTGGATGAACGTGATAATTATGTAAAACAACTTTTAAAAATGGACATTTATGATAAAAATTTTATATTGAAACATATATTAAATTTATCAACATGTGTTCCTTTGCAACCATTTGGATATAATACAAACGGTGGTAAATTAATAGCATCATTAGCATTTAGTAAAGAAATATTTGATTATTATTTGAAAAAATATAAAGAACCATTATTAGGAATTGTAACTACATCTATTAATGGTAAATCAATACAATATGATAGATTAAAATGTTTAAAATTGATAGGATATACAAAGGGGTATGGATCTGTTAATATACCTCCAGAATTATTGGATTTATGTAAAGAATATAATTATATATGGAAAGTTATATCTGTGTCTGATAGAAAAGATACAATGACATTTTTAAATTTATTATTGTCACATTTGAAATTATCTAAAAAAATATTACAACATAATAAAAAGCGTGGTATTTATTTTGGATGTATATTTAAAAACAAGTTAGATATGATTAATACGAATTATTCTATAAATAATTCATTAATGAATATATCAGAATTAAATAGTATTGATATGATATATAATAATTGGAAAGAAAGATGGTGTGATAATAGAATTAACAATTTAATAACTAAAAATTCAATAAGAAATCATTTGAATTTATATAATATAAAGAATGATAATTTATATATAAACAATCAATTAATAGAATATAATAAATATAAGATTCCATTAATAAAAGAAAAAATAATAACTGATAATTTGATAAAAGATATATTAAAATGCAATATGAAACAAACTGATACACTTTTATTTATAAATAAAAAATACAATATTAATTTAAATATAAATGAAATACAAAATATATGCAATGGAAATACAAAACCTATAATAGAAGATGAAGAATATAAACAATTGTATGAATATAAAAAACAAAATAAAAATATCAGGATTATAAATATTACAGATGAACAAATTTATTTTGTATTAAATTATAAAAAAAATAATATAAATGAGAGTTGTTCTAAAATAGTTTCATTATTAAATGAACGTTTTAATGTGTCATATTCAAAAGCGATTATATCTAAAATAATATCTGGTAAAATAAAACCATTAAAGCCAGAACAATTAGTTAAAGAAAGACCAAAAAAGACAGTTAATGAAATATCTGAAAATGTTTTACAAAAATTATCAAATGATCAAATCATAGAAATTATAAAATATAAAAGTGATATAAAAACAACAGAAGAAGTTTCAAATATTATTAAAAATAAATACAATGTTTATATTTCACGTAATATTATTAGTAAAATATGGAATGATGAATTGCAATTACCTGATGATATAACTCAAACAGATGAATATAACATAATGAAAAATATAAAAAAGAAAAGAACTATAAAAAGAAAATTTACAGAAGATGAATTAATGTTTATAAAAAACAATAATAATTTGTCATTAAAAGAAATACAAGAATCATTTCAAGAAAAATATAATAAAACAATTACACGTGAATACATAAGTAATTTGATTAAGTAACTTGATTAAGTTAATTTTATTAAGTAATTGCATTAAGTAATTTCATTAAGTAATTTCATTAAGTAATTTCATTAAGTAATTTCATTTTTTAAAATTAATTTAATTCAAGTAATTAAAGTTAATTTTAATGAATTTAGATACAATTGATTTGGATAGTATTTACAATGATTTAAAAACTGGTGATATTGTATTATTTAGATCAAAGAGATGGACGAGATTTTTTACAAAATATACTCATGTTGGTATGATAGTTGATATTAATTCACAAAAATTTATTTTAGAAATTAATAGATATGATTATAAAAAATACAATGTTAAAAAAGGAGTAGGTTTATATGAAATATATTCTCGAATAGAATCATTTTCAGGTGATGTATATATATTACCTATGAAATACACATATATAACTATTGAAAAACAAAAGAAATTATTTTTAAATTTAAGTAAATATAAAGAAATAGAATTTGATAACACTATTTACAGTTATTTATTAAAAAAAAAATTAATAAAATTAGGATTTCCTTTTATAAAATTTAAACAACGTAATGGGATGTTTTGTAGTGAATTTATAGAATACATATTAAAAGATACTATACTAAACGATACTACTAATGGTTCTATATTAAACGATACTACTTGTAATGTTGGTACTATATTAAACGATACTACTTGTAATGTTGGTACTATTTTAAACGATATTACTTGTAATGATGGTTCTATATTAAATAATACTACTTGTACTGATTGTTCTATACTAAATTATATTAATTGTACTACTAATGATATTATATTACCAGAAGATTTTCCAATATTAAAAGACAATAATGGAAATTTAATATTTGAAAAAATGATAAAGTTAAATTAGTTAATTAAATCGTGTTAAAAATTGATTTTAAAATTGATTTAAAAATAATAGTAAAGGTAATAGTAAAGACGTTATAGCAAGGCGATAGTAAAGAAAAATGTCAAAACGTGTTTTGGAAATAAGTACATTAAAATCTATTATTATTAAATCATTATTTGAAGTAATTAAACCGTATATAAAGGAGACAAATATATTAATTAACAATGAGGGTATAAAGATTTCGACGATGGATGCGAGTAAAGTGTCATTGACATATATTAAATTAAAGTCTGAAAAATTTGAAAAATATTATTGTGAGAGGCCTGTTATTATTGGGATTGATACAACGACATTATTCAAGGTTATTAAATATTGTAATAGAAGAGAAACTATTACATTTTATATGAATGAAAATGATCCTGATAAGTTGGGAATTGAATTATCTGATCCATTTATGGGGAAGGTGAAGGATTATAAGATATCTTTATTAGCGTTGGATGATAAGATTGCAAATATTCATTCGATGGAGTTTGATTATATTATAAATATTCCGAGTATTCAATTTCAGCAAATTATTAAAGATATTCATTTATTAGATGGTAAAATTGTTGAAATTAAGAGTTTAGGTAAACAAATTATATTTACATGTACAGATGGTATAGCTGAATTTAAAACGTCAATTAGTGAAGTTGATGAGAAGGCAAATAAGGATCAAAAGGCATTATTGCAGCAAAATGGTGAAGATATTAAATGTATTAAATTTGAAAAAAACAGTGAAAAAATTGTTCAGGGAAGATTTAAATTAACTTATCTTATGAATTTTATTAAGGCCAGTCATTTGTGTGAAAATATGAATATTTTATTAACAAATGATAAGCCTCTTATTCTTGAATATTATGTAGCTGATCTTGGTATTTTAAGATGTCTTTTGAGTTCAAATTTATCAAGTTAATTATTTATTATTTATTATTT
>Ga0214202_1000788_pt1 | contig 11418 bp, 9 predicted proteins | sample TroBogEpilimnion_9_FD_153040 | JGI IMG/M metagenome (GOLD analysis project Ga0214202, IMG submission 153040) | Freshwater microbial communities from Trout Bog Lake, WI - 03JUN2009 epilimnion | ecosystem: Environmental > Aquatic > Freshwater > Lake > Epilimnion/Euphotic zone | place: Trout Bog...
CCGAGGGCTTTCGCCTCGACCTTGGTTCCGTTGACGAAGCCTCCGCTGAGCCTCCTCGGAGCTCGCGTGTAGGCCACCATACGGCAGCAAGAGTTAGAGCAGCAGCACAATATTTATATTTCATATAGTAGTACGAGAGAAGTTGATATGATATATGTCGAATCCACACGATCGCTTTCGCATGACCCCAGCGCAGGAGATGGCAAACGCTGTCACCATACTTTTGCCAACTTGCGTTTTTTGGCTCATGACGATGCGTCGACACTGTGGACAGTGCGGGTGCTTGGTAGGCTTGCTGGTTGGATCCGCTGCACATCTCCCGGTTTCGTTCACATACCACCTCAGCGCTGCGTTGGGCCGCTATCCTGATAGGCTCGACAACGACATGCGACGCCTCGACCAAAGCATGCAGCACGCGACAGCAACCGTCTTTGCGTTTGCGCTCCACTATGGCGAGTGGCCGACTTACTACTGTTGGCTCACCTCCGCATTCAACCTTTGGTGTATCCTCCAGATATGGCGCAGGAATGACGGACAACGACGATGGGTCCATGTGCTGCTGAGCGTGCTCATGTACACGACGCCGATCGTGTTCAAAGATAGAACAACAACGACGTATGCAGTGGCCATGGCAAGCTTCGCTCTGGGCGGTGCCGCCTTTATCCCGGAAGTAAATCAAAGAGTCTTCCACGGATGGGGGCACGCGCTGTTTCACCTTTCTCTGTGCCCCTTTGCGTACGGGCTTGCCAAGGCTTGTGTCTGCGTCGACGATTGATGCAGGCATACCTGCTCAGGCTCTACTACTACTAATAGTAAGACAAGTTCACAGGAAACATGATTTCTCGATCCGTGTGCCATTCACTATGGCCATGTTTATCCACTTGTCAACCTGTAGTGTCTTCACATCATTTCTGGCGTTGTATCGGCAAAGAATATATACGAAATATCCAAAAACGTATCTGGCCGGTAATTTTTGAAAATATGAGGGCGAAAAGCGGATCACATCATTAGTATAATAATAAATCTGTTTGTCTTTTGGATCGTCCTCGAAAACCATTCTTTTAAAATACGATGAAAAACCCACATGCTCACAGGCCAAACGCGCCATGCTTTTAACGTCCCTACTCGTCACACCATAACCTTCCTCTCGCTTCATTGGTTTCGTGATGTATTCTAAATCAGAATCACCTTCGTGTTCATATTGGACTCTAATTTGTTTTTCAAAATTCTGCTCAGAATCCCTTATAATGGATCCTAAATCATCTTGTCCTGTGAGGAGCAGCTTTTTCAAAATCGATGCGATTCGCTTTGATATCTCTTCGCATTTATGTTGAATGTGGACGGGCGTTTTCTTGTTGACGTATCTGGGATGTATCCACAAATGAAGGGTCCATTTGGAAATGTCACCTGTTGAGCCATTTAGCATAATGTTGATACTTGCTGCAACCTTCGATTTTGCATTGTCAAGACCGAACCTCAAGCAATTCGGCAATCCATTCTTTTCGAGTTTGATGATACCACCGCGTTCGATGAGATCTTGATACCAGTCTTTTCCATTAAGCTCGGCCTTCAATTCCCTGGTCAGCATCAACACAGTATGATCAATTCCGGTGCCCCTGGATCCTTCTCCTTCCCCTGCTGCTCTGTCACTGAGGTAATCCTCAGGCAAAAATTGCAAGCTTTCAATGGAATACTGAGGCGTCTTGTCCGGGTGCTGCAGGTGCTTCTTCTTGCTTCTAAACAGAAGCAGCTTCTCTTGAGCCCTGTTTTCTTCATGCTTTGCTTTCTCAAATCTTCTCATTGCTTTTTCGAGCTCCTGAGATAATCTCAGCCTTTCTGATTTCTTGTGCTCCAACTCCTTTTCGAGTTGTTCAAGGGTTGCCTGTTCCTCAAGTGTATAACTGCTGCTCATCATAGTAGCAGCAAACTGTGCATGCTCCTCTTGCGGTCCATCATAAGGAATTAGCGCACCAGGCTCAAACTCATCCAGCATACTACCATCGTCGGCCTGGAAGCTGGCATGGACTTGCATTGTGTGCACTGAACTAGGAGGTCGTCGCAGGGGGATGGGGGCATCATCATCGTCTTCGTCATTACCTTTTTCCAGACGCATTTTTTTCCCTAGCTGTGTCGAACTGTAGCTTCTTATTGGGGTATCATCATCATCGCTATCTTTATTTGAGCTATGTCTTGTTTCTAGCGCAATCTCCTTTCTCTTACTAGGAGGACCCAAAACCACGCTAAGGGGTACATCATCATCATCGCTCATATCCTTTCACGTATTTCCGCGCGTGGCAAACTTAAATATGTTTTGAGTACACAATGCACTCACAGAGATTTCAACCAGAAAAGATTTAATCCTTGGTGGAACGCCACCGCTGCGATATGAAATCAGCATGGGCGTGGATCTGCACGGTAAGCTTCTCTGTGGACATTTCGAACTTCTTCAGAAGGGCTGGGTTGGCCTTCTCGAGCAAAAACCGCTTCGTTTCCTCGGTACCGCTCGATGAGGCGATATGGGTCAACACTCGCGCAGCATCCGACAATATCATCCGCGAGCCATTCCGCTCGTTGTACCTCTTCGGATCAAAACCGCACTGCGACATGAGGAGGCTCTTCTCCTCGCAGGCCGGCATCAGATCGATGTAGGAGGCAGTCCTCATGAGAAGAATGAGCACATGGCTCATGAAGACCTGCAACGCTTGCTCCTTGGCATCATCTTCAGCGGAGGAGCAAAACATTGCCTTCTCCTCGCCAAAGAAGGGATACACCACAGGGGGCTTCTCATAAACGTGGATCAGAGTGTTCCTGCTATTGAACACATAGAATTCCATGCACTCGTACCGCAAATCCTCAATGTTGGAGATCAGCTGAGCAAGGCTCGATGCATGGTACCTGTCCTTCGTCAATCGAGGATTCGCCAGATTCCACTCGTACGAGCAGCCCGGCGTCGTCATCATAATCATCTTCAGAATGAGAAGGGCCTGGTCGAGCATGTGGGGGAGGCCCACCATGCCCTGGCTGTGGTGGTAGTAATAGTAGTACTCGGGCAGATGCTGCAGCTGACGGTACACCCGCCTCGCCTCCACCTCCGACGAGCCGTGCTTCACAAACTTGAGCTTGCATCGCTCCACAAACGTGAAGACATTGTTCACAAAGAGCTGATTGATCGGGTTCAGCCTGCAGAACACGCCCTCGTCGTCCACCTTCCAGCACAGGGGGGGCTCCTCCCATGCAAACTCGTACGTGTCGAACGCGGTCATGCCCTCGTAAATGAAGTCGTACTTGATCTTCATCCGCTTCAGGCTGGCCATCAGCCCATCGATGTAGAATCCGCCATCTGTTTTGCAAGCCTTGTGCATTAAAGGAGCATGGACGCCAGAGCGCTCGCCATACACGTTCTGGTACACAGCGTTGCTCGTAATATGGAGGGCGCTGAAAACAATCTGGTTGGCATCCTGCAGCACGAGGCCGCCGTTCACCATAATAAGGTCATACTCGTTCGTCTTGGGATGGATGCGAGAGGGAATAATGATCTCCTGGATCCGCTTGCCAAAGCCCCGAATTTGGAAATAGTAGCTGACGTATCGACTCACAAACACCAAAATATTGTTCAAAAACAGCACCTCTTTGCTGCATAGGTACCGCTTCATAACAAGGTCGTCCCGGATGGTGAGCAGCGGCGAGTCCCACGTCGACTCGTACCGCGGATGGGGAGGCGGCACATGCATTTCTTCTCGCGATGGTATCATAGTACTAGTAGAGGGCGGTGGCTCCAAAAAGACAGCCACCTCGGAATAGAGGCAGTCTGCAAGGTACGAGAGCCGCCCGGGATGCCAGGGATCCAGGCAGGGATAGTAGCAGGCGAGGATCGTGCGGCAGAGCGACCACGTCGTCTCGCCCTCACCTTGGGTTTCCTTCTCCTCAATCACCACAGCTTTCCTTACGCTCTCAATCAGTTTAGGCAGGTCGCACGCGGGGATCTCTTGCATGACGCGATCGTGGCGATAAATATCCAGCATCTGTTGACATCATAGTGAGTCAGTCATATGTGTGCTTGCTTGCAACAGAATCGAGACTCACCCTCCTCCTCTTTCGATCTGCAGCAGAGGTCGCCTCTTCTTCACCAAGAAGAAGAAGTGCGCCTCTCCTCTTTTTTCCTGCTTCTTCCAAAGGAGACCCCTCAACAGAAGAAGGCATTTGCGCTGACGGATCCACAGGTCGACCCCTATATATTTAGTTTTTTGTGACGTGTTTCCTATTTTAAAATGAAAAACGTTTTAAATTAAAATTCTTACTATAAAATGTTATTTTGGAGGCTGCATGATCTCACACAAATCGCAGTGCATGGAAAAAAAGGAAGGGGAAGAGGATCCAAAAAAACTGCAAGCCTTGGTTGGAAAAGACGGGACCAAGTACACGCTGCTCTCGACCCTAGGGAGCGGCACGTATGGAACGGTGTTCTTGGCCCAAAAGGAGGCTTCCGAGGAGACCTTTGCTATCAAGAGGCTGAAGTCTTCCGCGAACGACATCGTCATGGGCATGAGCATGTCGGCTGTGAGGGAGGCGGCTGCGCTCAAAAGCCTAGGCGCGCACGAAAACATTGTGCACCTTAAGGAGGTCATCATTACCCCAGGCGACAACACGGTCTGTTTCGTGACGGAGCTGTGCACATGCAACTTGAGCGATCTATTATTATTATCGTCGTCCCGCCTTTCGGACGATGGAAGGAACAAGAAGAGGCTTTTGAGCATCCCCGTCATTGGGTCGGCCATGCGTCAGCTTTTATCCGGGTTGGAGTTTTGCCATGAGAGGAGAATCATCCACAGGGATTTGAAGCCAGAAAATATTTTGGTGAAGGAGGATGGCCAGGGCGGCTTCATCATCAAACTCGCTGATTTTGGCCTGGCGAGGCCGCTCATGAACGCCGAGTACACCAACACGAACTGCGGCACGCTGCCCTACCGCGGCCCTGAGCTCCTGCTTGGCAACAAGCGCTATGATGGAAAGGCGGCGGACATGTGGAGCACTGGCTGCATTTTGGCCCAGATGCTGAACGGGGAGCCCCTGTTTCAGTCCAGTCACGAATGGATCTTGATGCTTCAGATTTTCCATATGCTTGGGACCCCCACCGAGGAGACCTGGCCTGGGGTCTCAGGCCTGCCAAACTATCTGGCGTCCTTTCCGAAATGGCCGTGCCCAGGTGAATCTGTTCGCGCCTTCGCGAAGAAGGCTGTGCCTGACGCAAGGAGGAGGAAGAGCTTTGCCATGAATTCGCTGCTGTTCAAGATGCTTCGGATGAATCCTGCGCTACGCATTTCCGCAAGCATGGCTTTGTTCTGCATTGGCGTCCACACCCGGCAGAATGACCGCGGCGACAAAAAACGCAAAGTTGACGAGATTTGAAATGTTGACTGCAGACGATGCATTCCATTTCAAATGTGAAGCACCGAAAAATAAATTCTAAACGATACCATGTGAAGCAAGTATATAAACGTTTTGTGATTAATATATTATTGTGTTATTGATTCAATAAGAAAATATGTTTGTTTCTCGACAAACACCAAATACCAGAATGAATCACTATACAAGACTTTTGACTGAACCTTTAGCTCAGGGCATACATGGAGGAGCTCCGTTCGAGATTGCTATTCAGGCGAGGAATGAGAACGAGGAGTCTATAGCAGCTAAAGTGCTCTTAACCGTGAAACCTGACTATAAAAAAATTGAAGAAGACACAGAGAAAGAGAAGGACAGATATTGGGTTGAACAAGAATTTACCCGTATCAAACAATCTTTAGAAAAGGGCAACAGCGAGGAGGACATTTTATTTGTAGCGTCATTTGCAGGTCACAAAAACATTGTCAAAAAATTATTCCAAAAAATTAAAAAAGGGGATGAATTGTCTTCGGAAGAAGATGACGAGAAGCTTCCCGATACCATACCAGAACTAAAGACAGCAATGAGCAAAGCAATCAAAAGGCTGCAGCAAATCAGCATGGACATTGATTCTCTGAAGCACAAGTCTGGGGTCCTCACACATACCCTAAGCAGAATCAATAGCGGCCTCGAGAATAGTGATTCCTCTGCCTCACGTAAGCACAAAACATAAAAAAATGGGCTGAATGAAGTCATGGTCGAATGTTGTGCTAGGCAATACTATAAATGTGTACTCTCTTTCTCTGGAGCTACAAAACATGAGCGTAGTAGCGCACACGAGCGTCAACTACGTATCCATCAACGACGACGAGAGAGCGGTGGAGCTTTCCGACGCCATTCCACGGCTGGAGACGGCGGATCAGCCGCTGCGCATCGCGCCCGTCCGTGTTCAACTACGTGATATTGTACTCACTGGGAAAATACTGGGCTGTGGTGCTTACAGTGCGGCGTTTCCATGCACTGTGTGGAATAGGGTGGACTGTGTCGTGAAACTTCCATATCGCAACTACTTAAGGCCCGAGGGATTCCCGATACCTCTCAGCGAGGTATGGATTCAGGAAGCCAGTTCACGCTCCTTTTTTTACGGTAGATATGAGAAGGAGCTTTCCATATCGCGTAGGCTGCTTGATCCCATCGGCGCGCCTATCGCTGAAACCACATTGACCGTCGAGGAGGCGCGCACTCTGGCCAGGGCACACAGGAAGATGCGCGAGCACCCCGGATTTCATCACGTCCATCGCGTGCTGCACGTCGAGCTCGAGTTCCCCTTTTTGTTGTCGGAGCGATGCGACACAACTGCAGCCTTCCTCGGATTCACGCAATACTACGATCCAAGCACGTCCTCTGAAAGGTGGCGCCGCGTCGCGCACCAGAGTTGGCTCGGATTCGACTACATGGTTCGCGGCTGCGGGTTGGTGAACACCGATCTGCACACCTCCAACATCTACGCTACGGCACAGGGCGACAACGTCTACAACTACAAGCTAGCAGACTACGATCAAGTAAGACCAGTCTATGGCAAGTGGGAACAGAGCTCTAGTGTGATGAGTGGCTTTCGCAAGATGCTCCGGTACCTGTTTATTCTCGCCGGCACAGAGGATAGACACCAACCGTTTGCTTCCTGGCTGCAATGGAACAGAAAACAAATATTCAAGGAGCAGTATCATGCCTTTGCTGCATGGGCAGAGAGAGGTGAAAAACCTGAGGGCTTCAGCGACAGTTGGCTTGATTCGGACGAAGAGGAGAGCCCTTGAGAAAGTATTTCAAAAACTAAGAGGAGCTATGAGGAAAACCTCCTGGAGCCGCCAGGACTGTTCCAATTGGAACTGCTATAAATGTGTGCTCTCTTGCTCTGGAACTACAAATCATGAGCGTAGTAGCGCACACGAGCGTCAACTACGTATCCATCAACGACGACGAAACGGCGGTGGAGCTTTCCGACGCCATTCCACGGCTGGAGACGGCGGATCAGCCGCTGCGCATCGCGCCCGTCCATGTTCAACTACGTGATATTGTACTCACTGGGAAAATACTGGGCTGTGGTGCTTGGAGTGTGGCGTTTCCATGCACTGTGTGGAATAGGGTGGACTGTGTCGTGAAATTTCCAGGCGCCAACTATTCAAGGCTAGAGAGGTTCCCCATATGCCTCAGCGAGGCATGGAATTGGAAAGAAAAGTTCACTCTCTCCTACATGTTCGAGAAGGAGCTCGTTGTCTCACGCAGCATGCTTGACCCCGAGAATGCGCCCAGCTCTGAAATTTCATTGACAGCAGCGGAGGCGCGCGCCTTGGCAAGGGCGTACAGGAGAAGGCACGAGCACCCCGGGTTCCAGCACATCCATCGCGTGCTGCACGTCGAGCTGGAGTTTCCCTTCCTGTTGTCGGAGCGATGCGATACAACGGTGGCTATTCTTGGAAGCAGAGGATACTACTCTCCCAACACCTCTTCGGAAAAGTGGCGCCGTGTTGCGCACCAGAGCTGGCTCGGATTCGACTACATGCTTCGCGGCTGCGGGTTGGTGCACAATGATCTGCACACGTCCAACATCTACGCCACAGCACAGGGCGGTGACGTCTACAACTACAAGCTAGCAGACTATGATAATGTTGGCACCGTGAAAGGCAAATGGCAGAGGAGCTCCAATGTGATGAGGGGCTTTCACAAAATGTGCTACTTTTTGTTTCTCCTCGCACGTACGGAGCATAGGCTTCAAGCCTTTGAGGCCTGGCTGCAAAAGAGCAGAATAGGAATCCTCGAAAAGCAATATCAGGCCTTCCGTACCTGGGTAGTCGAGGGGGAGGAGCCCGAGGGCTTCGGAATCCATTGGTTGCGTTCGGATGATGAGGATATATGATGAGGGCATCTTTCAGCTAAAAAAAATTGCAGCTAAAATTACAGCTATTTAAAAAAACAGAGTGTTTATTTGATTCAGCACAACAACAAAGGAATGCAATCTCTCCACGACTTTTGCTTCGAGGACACCTGCGAAAAGAGAAACCAGCCCTCCCCTTTTTTTGTTCGCTTTGTGAACACAAGTGCTAAACTCGCGCTTGAAATTGTCGCCATGCTTAGCATGGTCGCCGCTGGATTCGCCCTCACTCTCCTTGGGGCCCCAGTTCTTTTTTTCTGCAAATAGTTATTAAAAAAATCTGCAAATAGTTATTAAAAAAAGTCTGCAAATAGTTTTTTAAAAACCTGCAAATAGTTTTAAATAAAATCTGCAATAATTTTTTAAAACTAAACAAAAAAAAGAAATGAAAATAGATTTGTGACGCGTAATTCAGCTCTCTATATTATAAGTACCTTGCCACACCCACAGCAGAAGCAGCAAAAAGAATGACCACTCCTAAAGCAGAAGAAGGAACCAAAGGATCTTACGTCCTGCCCTCTCCTCCGACTTATGCGCGCGAGAGGTACCTCGCCAGCGACGCAAGCCAGGCGTTTGAGAAGCTGAAAGAGTATGGCATCGCTGTGATACCCAACATCATACCGGAGGACCTCATTCGACAGACAAAAAAGGGTGTCTTTTCGGGTCTCGAAGAGGCATTCCCTGGCTTTTGCCGCGACGACAAGAGCACTTGGCGGCTGATCCGGGACCACGGCGCCAAGCACGCGCAGCTCATTCAGGAATACGGCCTCGGATGGATGGAGCCCGTGGTGAATCTGCGCCAGCACCCCCGCATCGCGCAGACGTTTGCGGAGCTATGGTCTGCTCAAATGCAGGCCAAGGTGGGGCCCCACGACCTGTTCAGCTCTGCAGACGGCCTGTCGGTCTACCTCAACACGGAGGACTCGCGCGGGGGCTTCAACCGGCCAAAAACGGGCGCGTGGCTGCACTGGGATCGCAGGCCGGACGACCCCGTGTGGAGCGTGCAGGGGTTTGTGAACGTGTACAAGACGTGCGAGGGGGGCGCCTCGTTTCAGTGCCTGACGCGCAGCCACGGGCTGCAGCACGCCTTTGTGGAGCGCTTTCCCGAAACTAAGGACAAGCGCTTTCACCTGTTGGCGAATCAGGAGCAGGCAGATTTCTACTTGCTTCGGGGGTGCAAGCACGTGTGCATCGCCGCCATGCCTGCCGACCTCGTGCTGTGGGACTCGCGCCTGATCCACTGCGGCAAGGCCGCCGAAAAGACGGCGAGGCGTCTGAAGCGCATGGTGATCTATGTCTCGATGCAGCCGAAGCGCTTTGCGAGCAAAAAGGATGTTGAGCTCAAGAAGCGCGCCTTCAAGCAGCTGCGCTCGACGTCGCACAATGCCGCTGCAGGCGTGCAGCTCTTCACCAAGTATGCGCGCGTCCGCTGCGCCAAGGACGACGAGCTCAAGCGCCGCTCGCGGCCCGTCGCGGTGGCGCCGAAGCTCACTGCATTGGGGCGATCGCTGTTTGGCGTTGAATGAAGACTCCAACGCACTTGCACAAGTATAGCCTTGAATATATAAGTTGCAAGACGTATATTGAAGAGAATATCATATGTCAGTTTCTATTATACCACGTATCATACACACCAAACGCGATTATCATGTTGTTTCAAACCTGGATTCAAACAAACATCCTCCATCAGACTACATTTTTGAGATAGAAACAATAGGCTTTTTACGATGTAGTAGAAATATCCCTGAATATAACATGCAAGATAACTCATACGGTATGATCCGCTTGGAGTTAAACAAACAAATAGATAATGGAACTGGGCAAAAATGCAAACGATTCATCATAGTCGAAAACTACCCTCGCTTTTTGCGCGTGATAACTGGGAAAACGTTGTATTCCAATTCTTTCAAAAAAACAACTGAATACGCAGCGCCTATCCTATATGAAAAGACTACATTTTTGAATGCAGAAGATATTTTAGATGAATCCGTGATCCGGTGGAGAATCAGACAACAGTCAAGAATAATCCACACAATTCCGCTACTCAAAAGGCGAGCAGATCGCAAATGAAATATATATGCAGTCCTTTCTAAAAAAAAATTATGGATCAGTTTTAGTGCTGAACGCAAGTATTTAAGCTATTCTAAGTTTGGTGATGCCTTACTAGCAATATGAGACTTTCATCTTCATCATCATCATCAAAAAAACGACAGGCCACTTTGGAGCCAGGAAGCGATGAAGAAGACTCTGCATCGGACGCCAAAAGGGCTGCCAGGGCTGGCGACGACCAAGAAACATACATGTCTCATATAGGATATTTTGTTAGGTCTGGTAATTGTGAGGAAATGGTGAAAGATTTCCTCCGCAAGTCAAAAAAGCGAACAGCTGTTTTAGACGGCCCTGAAAGAGATGCAATCAATAGGGTGGAAATCGGACAAGAAATGCCCATCCTTCCTCACGTTGTCACAAACGTCATTCTTAAGCTGACAGTGGGCTTAAGCAAATTTAGCGGCGAGCACATGCTCAAAAACCTGAAAAAACTCATAAAATATGGGCACTGGGAGGGCCAACTGCACAGAACCGTAACATCCATGCTGATTTTCCTCAAGGAGAAACAGGAAGGCGGATGGGATGGATTCAATGATGAGATAGAACAGTATGACATATTATCGTCGAAGATCCTCAATATCATTGGCATAAGGGATGATGAGGGCTATGATGAATTGGCAAAACGAGCCATGAAAATTGGCCTGCAGAGGATGTCGCTAAATTTGTACAGCAGGCTTCCATTAGAACAAACTCTGCTGGCCCTAGCCTCCAGCAATCCTAAGGCTTTGATTCGCACACTCTCTAACCCGGAACTAAGCCTGTTCAATAACAAAACAGATGGGGTTATGAAAACTTACCTTGACACACTTCAACTGAAAGGATTGACGGAGGGCACGAAAAAAGGAACACTGTGGATCACAACCAACCCTCATGATATCCTTTTAAGCCTGCAGCGTGTAGATCCGAGTACAACAAATAGTGCATATTATGGTCTACACGCCTTGAGAGCTCTTGAGGCATGGACCCAAGTTCCTTGCAAGCCGCCCGTTAGGGCGTCAGTA
>Ga0214202_1000789_pt1 | contig 11390 bp, 9 predicted proteins | sample TroBogEpilimnion_9_FD_153040 | JGI IMG/M metagenome (GOLD analysis project Ga0214202, IMG submission 153040) | Freshwater microbial communities from Trout Bog Lake, WI - 03JUN2009 epilimnion | ecosystem: Environmental > Aquatic > Freshwater > Lake > Epilimnion/Euphotic zone | place: Trout Bog...
CATCATGCGCGGCGATGAGAGTTATGCAGGCAGTGACAGTTTTTTTAGGTTTGAAGAAACCGTGAGCTCCATCACACACATGAAATATATTATCCCAACGCATCAGGGAAGAGCATCCGAAAAAATATTATTCAGCATTACCGGTGGCAAAGGAAAATATTTTATCAGCAATACTTTGTTCGATACGACCCGTGCCAATATTGAATTTGCAGGCGCTGAAGGAATCGACCTTTTATGTGAAGAAGGGAAACAACCTTCACTCATCTCTCCATTCAAAGGAAATATTGATCTCATTGCATTGGAAAAAACAATTCAGGAAAAAGGGGTAGAAAATATTCCCTTGGTTATTATTACTGTCACCAATAACTCCGGCGGGGGACAACCCGTAAGTATGGCAAACATCAAAGCCGCAAGTTTGATTTGTAAAAAATTCAGCATCCCATTTTTTATTGATGCTTGCCGTTTTGCAGAGAATTGTTATTTCATCAAACAAAGAGAAAAAGGATTTGAGAACAAAACGATTTTTGAAATTGCACAAGAATTATTTTCTTATGCAGATGGTTGTACGATGAGTGCCAAGAAAGATGCATTCGCTAACATTGGTGGATTCCTTGCAATGAATGATGAAGCTTTGGCAATGAAATGCAGAAATCTTTTAATCATCACCGAAGGATTTCCAACTTATGGAGGCCTTGCGGGGCGTGACTTAGAAGCGATCGCTATTGGCTTGAAAGAAGTAATGGAAGAAGATTATTTAAAGTATCGTATCAGAAGTATTGAATACATCGGTGATAAATTAGATACAGTTGGCGTACCTTATATTAAACCAACGGGTGGGCATGCGGTGTATTTAGATGCGAAAGCTTTTTTGCCTCACATTCCAGCAAATGAATATCCGGGGCAAGCATTATGCGGTGAATTGTTTTTGGAAGGCGGTGTTCGTGGTGTTGAGATCGGCACTGTGATGTTCGGAAAATATGATGCTGACGGAAAAACAATTTCGGCACCGATGGAATTAGTAAGATTAGCCATTCCGAGAAGAGTATACACGCAAAGTCATATTGATTATGTTGCTGAAGTGATCATTAAAGTATTTAAAAGGCGAGAAACAATCAAAGGTTATAAAATCGTTTATGAAACACCGTTGCTGCGGCATTTTACAGCAAGGTTCGAGCAATTGTAATTTCTGAATAAAAAAAGCTATTTGAAATCAAACAGCTTTTTTTATTTCATTTTATACTCTGATATAAATTTTCTTTTTGTCCATAAAATAACCAACGCTCCAACAAACCAGCATATATGTTACAGAAAATGCGAGTGAACCGAAATAATCTCCTGCATAACTGAAAATATTATCATAGATCCATTCGAATAAATTTTTATCACCAACCTTGATCATATAAAGAACTGTTGCCAATAATTCAGACAATAAATAAATGGTCAATGGATTTTTTCCGACCACTTCAAAAAAGTAAACGCCTTTTGTTTTATGCAGAAAATCAATGACATAAATGATGGCGGCTAAAATCATACAATCCAACCCTACTGTATGCAATACGAAAGAGCTTGTCCATAATTTTTTATTGATAGGAAAAGATAAGTTCCAGAAATAAGCGATCGCGAATAATGCAAAACCGGTTAATAATAATTTTGCCAAACCTTCATAAGATTTTCCTTTTTGTTGAATGAATTTCCCTGCAATATAACCGCCAATCACATTACCAATCGCAGGCATGGTACTTAACCAACCTTCAGGATCAAATGCAATACCCTCACCATGATACAAATGTTTTTCGCCCATTAACCAGAGATCGAATTTTAATCCTGCATTGCCTTCCAACGTATAATCACCAAATGCATACATTATAATCCAATACACAAATAATAATACAACACTCATTATAACAGAGAGTCTTGGTTTTAAATAATAGATCATCAATGCTGCAATACCATAACACAATGCTATACGTTGTAACACGCCGAGAATTCTTGTATTGCTGATAGGTGCCGCAATAATATGACCGGTTTCATCCAAACGGAAAAAGGGGAACCAATACATTAAATAACCTAATAAAAATATTAGTGCCGTACGTTTAAAAATTTTTGTGAGAACTTCAGCCTGTGTTTTTGTATCCCATTTTGACATCACAAAACTTAGGGCATTTCCCACTGCAAATAAGAATGATGGAAATACCAGATCCGTTGGAGTAAAGCCGTTCCACTTTGCATGATGCAATGGAGAAAAAGACATATCGTTTCCCGGAGTATTCACAATGATCATAAAACAAATGGTCATTCCGCGAAATACATCAAGTGCCTGAAAACGTTGAGAGGATGACATGGCAGCAATTTTTGGTTTTCCGAATATAAACAATATGCAAGATAAAATACCGTGGTTAATTAGATTTTAGTATCTGAGGTTTACGCTGCAAAAAATAATTCAGTATATTTAAGAAAACTCCCCACATGCGTTGGATCAGAAATATTATTTTTTTAACGATAGTTTTATTGTTGATCTATATACTTGGTCCGCATCCTTCAACACCGAAATATGATAAAACCCTGCTCGATGTTCCAGCCGATGCGATTGCATTGCAGCAATATGTTGCAGCAAAGGAATCTGCACATAAGTTAAAACCCGACAATGAAGCAAGAATAGTGTGGGCAAATGACTCTCTCAAACAAAAAACAGAATACGCGATTGTATATCTGCATGGTTTCAGTGCATCGCAGGAAGAAGGTAATCCTGTTCACCGCAATATTGCCAAACAATTCGGATGTAATTTATATTTAGCAAGATTGGCAGAACATGGAATTGATACCACAGATGTATTAGTGAATTTTACAGCAGATAAATTATGGGAAAGTTCAAAAGAAGCATATAGTATCGGCAAACAATTAGGCAATAAAGTAATATTGATGGGTACTTCAACCGGTGCAACAGAAGCCTTGCAATTAGCAGCGGAATATCCGGATGTAGCAGGAATCATTTTATTATCGCCCAATATTGCCATCAATGATCCGAATGCCTGGTTACTGAATAATCACTGGGGATTACAGATTGCACAATTGGTAAAACAATCTAAGTTTAATACCATTCCAAATGCATCTGCTGTTTATAAAAAATACTGGAACGATGTATATCGGTTGGAAGCAACAGTTGAATTGGAAGAATTATTAGAAACTACCATGAATGAAAATACTTTCAGCAAAATAAAACAACCTGCCTTGGTTTTATATTATTACCGTGATGAAAAAAATCAAGATAAGGTTGTAAAAGTTTCTGCCATCAAAGAAATGTTTACACAATTGGGAACAGCCGATGATAAAAAGAAGATGATTGCAGTGCCAAACGCAGGTGACCATGTATTAGGCTCTCCCATTGTTTCGCATGATATTAAAACACCACAACATGAAATTGCTGATTTTCTCTCATCGGTCATGCAATTACATGCTGTTAATTAGTTGCTTTTTTCCAAAGCTGTTTATCGTGTATCAAAATTAAATTCTCTTATCTTCACTTTTCATTTAAAACGATTGTTATGCCCCGCAGCAAAATTGCAGGAATAGGGAAGTATGTACCTGAAAATATTTTTACCAATAACGATCTGCTGAAGTTCATGGACACCAGTGATGAGTGGATACAGGAAAGAACCGGTATCAAAGAAAGAAGGTATGCCCATCGTACTGAAGAGACAACCACAACCATGGGCATTGAAGCGGCCAAGATCGCAATTGAAAGAGCAGGTATTACTGCACAGGATATTGATTTTATTGTGTTCGCAACCATTTGCCCAGATTATTATTTTCCCGGTTGCGGTGTGTTGGTGCAACGTGAATTAAAGATGAAAGAGATAGGTGCTTTGGATGTCCGCAATCAATGCAGTGGTTTTGTGTATGCATTAAGTGTGGCGGATCAATTTATCCGAACCGGAACATATAAAAATATTTTAGTGATCGGTGCTGAAAAACATTCATTTGGTTTGGATTTTTCAACAAGAGGAAGAAATGTTTCTGTGATATTCGGTGATGGTGCAGGCGCTGTTGTTTTACAACCAACGGAAAAAAATGATCAGGGACTTTTAAGTACACATTTGCACAGCGATGGGGAAAGTGCGGAAATATTGGCCATGTATAATCCCGGCACACATGCCAATCATTGGGGAACAAAAAATTATGCCGACTTTGATGATGCAGAAATTTCAGATATGTTCATGAGTCATGCGATGATCGACAAAGCGCAGAATTATCCGTTCATGGATGGCCCATCCGTATTTAAAAAAGCTGTGGTAAAATTTCCGGAAGTAATTATGGAAGCATTACATAAGAACGGGTATGAAACATCAGACCTGAATATGCTTATTCCGCATCAGGCAAATTTGCGAATCGCGCAATTTGTTCAGCAAAAATTAAAATTAAGAGATGACCAGGTGTATAACAACATTCAGCATTACGGTAACACCACAGCGGCTTCAGTGCCCATTGCATTATGTGAAGCATGGGAGTTGGGTAAAATAAAAGATGGCGATCTGGTTTGTCTTGCTGCGTTCGGCAGCGGATTCACATGGGCAAGTGCTTTGTTAAAATGGTAATTACAATTATTTGTTAGAATATATTTGATGATGAAAGTATTTAAGTGATGGAAAGAAAAATAATTTATCTGATCAATCCCATCTCCGGCACATCGAAGAAGGAAGGAATAAAAAAATTGATCGAAAGAGAAACTTCCGCAAGAGAAATTCATTTTGAAATAGCTGCCACAGATCCTGATGGCGATTACGATTTTTTAAAAGAAAAAATTACAACAGAACATTTTACTGATGTTGTTATTATTGGCGGTGATGGAACTGTTAATCAGGTTACTAATGCGCTAAGGCATTTACCTGTAACATTCGGTATCATTCCTTTCGGATCAGGTAACGGTTTGGCATTTGCTGCCGATATTCCAAAGAAACCGGAAGCAGCCCTCTCAATCATTTTTTCGGGCAATACAAAACCGGTGGATGCATTTTATATCAATGAACATTATTCCTGCATGTTAAGCGGATTGGGATTTGATGCGCAGGTGGCACACAATTTTGCAGCAAAAAGTACAAGAGGTTTATTTACATACACACAGGAAAGTTTGATCAATTTCTTTAAAGCGCATCCGTTTCAGTTTGAAGTATCGATGAATGATTTTTCTTTTTTTACGGATGCTTTCGCCATCAGTATCGCCAACAGTAACCAGTTCGGAAATAATTTGACCATTGCGCCAAAAGCCAGTTTGAATGATGGTTTGCTCGATATTGTGATTATCCAAAAAATGAGTAAGGCCAAATTACCTTTTGCGTTGTTACAACAAATTCGTGGCAATAATAAATTGCGTGAATTGGTGGACGATATGAGCAAGAAAAGTGTTCTGTATTTTCAAACATCATCTCTCACTATCAAAAATTTAAAATATGCGCCTTTGCATATTGATGGTGAACCCAGAGAAACAACAGAAGAATTCAAGATCGAAGTTTTAAAAGATGCTTTTAATTTATTGCAGCCTTAATTTCCCTTGCTGAATAGAATTTCGGAACGTACAAGTGTGCGACGCAACAACTGTTGATGAAAGCAATTGAGCCCGGCAAATAAAAAATCACTTATTCGATCTCAATAAATAAAAAACGGAAATCAGTGACAGCAATAAAAGCATTCCTGTTAACTGATGCAGTTGTGCCAGCCATTCGAATGTTCCGAAATGTCCCAACACAATATTCGGACTGTTTAATAATGCAAAGATGCCGAGTACTATTTGAACGAATACAAAAACCACTGGCCAATGTTTTGCTTTGTTGAATGAAACAGAGTTTTGTTTTTTTGCTTTCAGCCACCAGATCAAAATCAAAACAAAAATGATATATGCCAATGAGCGATGTATAAAATGTATATTGATGATATTGAAAAAAAGATCTTTACTTATATCGCCGCTGAAGAATGGGGTTGGCACCATCATACCGTTGATATCCGGCCATGTTGGCGCAGCAACAGCGCCTTTTATTCCTGCCATGAATGCACCATAAAATAATTGTATAATAACAACAACAAGAATAGCCGCTGTATATTTTTTTAATCCTGCGTCTTTAATAAAATCTTTTTGAGGAATAATTAATTTCAAACCGAATATCAACGCATAACAGATCAATACCATTGCCGAAACAAAATGAATGGCAAGGCGAATATGATTTACATACAGGTTCTCATCATTCAATCCGCTTTTTACCATGATCCAGCCGATAGCACCCTGCATGCCACCGAGTAAAAACAAAATGATCAATGGCATGATCATCCATTGCTTAAAATATTTTTTTATAATAAAATAAATGAACGGAATAAGAAATACAATACTGATCATTCTTGCCCACAAACGGTGAAACCATTCCCAAAAAAAAATGAATTTAAAATCACTGAGTGTAAAGTGATGGTTGAGGTATTTGTATTGTGCAATTTGCTGATACTGCTGAAATGATTGCTGCCATTGTGTTTCATTCAAAGGTGGCAAAGTTCCTACAATTGGTTTCCATTCAGTGATGGATAATCCGGAGCCTGTTAGTCTCGTGATGCCTCCCAACAATACCTGAACAATCAGCATAGCAACGCCGATGAAGATCCAGTTGGCAATTATTTTTGTAGATCGTTCTTCAGTCATACTTCTTTACATTTATTCCGTCGCAAAGGTATTGGCTCAACAATTCTGTTTTATCTTTTTTGCAGAAAGAATAAAGAATCTGTTTTCGCATAACGATATTTGTTGAACGAATGGCATCACTAAAAACATATTTTCAACAGGAACTAACAGAAGCAGGTTGTGATGAAGCGGGCCGTGGTTGTTATGCCGGTCCCGTATTTGCCGCAGCAGTTATTTTACCCGAAGATTTTTATCATCCGTTATTGAACGACAGTAAACAGGTTAAAGAAAAACAGCGAAATGAATTAAGAAAAGTGATTGAAGAGAATGCAATTGCTTTTGGTGTGGGAATGGTCTCGCATACAGAAATAGATCAGATCAATATTTTAAAATCATCTTTCAAAGCCATGCATCTTGCGATCGATCAATTAAAAATAAAACCCCAATTTTTACTGATCGACGGCAATCGTTTCATTCCTTATAAAAAAATAAAACATCAATGCATTGTAAAAGGCGATGCTATTTATGCAAGCATTGCAGCAGCAAGTATTCTTGCAAAAACATATCGTGATGATTGGATGATGAACTTGCACAATGGATTTCCACAATACAACTGGAAAAAAAATAAAGGATATGGTACTGCTGAACATCGCAAAGCCATTGAAGAATTCGGTTTATGCCAGTATCACAGAAAGAGTTTTAATATTTTACCGAATGAAATAAAATTATTCTGACCATTCACCCGCTCCCTGCCGTATCACTTCATACTCATCATTGGTACAATCAATAACAGTGGAAGGAATCATTCCGCCGATACCGCCATCCACAACAATATCAACAAGGTTTTTAAAGTTTTCATAGATCAATTCGGGATCAGTATATTCTTCCACCATTTCTCCCGGCATGGATGCACTTAATATCGGATGACCTAATTCCTGTAAAATAACTCTTGCGATATTATTGGAAGGAACACGCAAACCAATGGTGCTCTTTTTGCTTTTCAATAATCTTGGCACTTCCTTACTGGCAGGTAAAATAAAAGTATAAGGTCCGGGTAAATGGCTTTTGAGCATACGATACAGCGGTGTTGAAATACTTTTTGTGTATTTGCTCAGATCACTCAGATCATAACAAATAAAACTGAGTTGTGATTTGCGGTAATCCACATTTTTGATCCGCGAAATCTTTTCAATCGCTTTTATGTGAAAGATATCGCAGCCCAAACCATAAATGGTATCGGTTGGATAAATGATCACTCCACCATCTTTTAAACATTCAATGATCGTTTTAATATGGCGTGGATTGGGATTATCCGGATGAACTTGTAATAACATAATCAGGTACAAATTACAAAATAAGCGTAATGGGTTAGTTGTAAATGATAACGGCAGCCAAATGGCCGCCGTTTGTATTTGCTTTTACATAAAAGCAAAAACCCCCTCGTTGAGTATGTTTAGTTACTATTGTCTTTTAAAAACAGCGATTAAAAAATCGCCGTTGTTTGCATATATAACCCCCAAAATGAATAAAAAAACAAAACACTTTAGAAAACCAAATAACTGTGTAAATGTAGTAGGAGTATATTTACTAAACAACGGGAAAAACACCCATTTTTTTAATGTTCTAACTTTTATTATCGGTTGAGTGAAAATAAATCTGCCATTCTGAAGAACAGAATGGCAGATTAAAAACGATTTTATTTTGATTTTATATGATCTCCCAAACTTCATTTCCCCGAAGTAATTTATCGAGGTTACCTTTCCCCTTTGCTGTGATCACTTCTTCGATCTGCAAAGCCATCACTTCTTCATAACAAGGCCTTTCGGTTTCGTAGAACACACCGAATGGTCTTGGAAGGTGATTCGCTTTTTTCGGATCATCAAACATTCTTACCAAAATCTGCGCTTTATAAAAATCTTTATCATCATGGATCCAGAGATCATCGGCCGTAACACCATTACCCAATTCAACTACAACAGGAGTAAATCCGTCCAACTTGATCCCTTTATTTTGAGTGGCACCAAATATCAATGGTTTGCCGCTTTCAAGGAATAATGTTTCTTCCTGTTTTGTTCCTTTCTCAGTAAATATTTCAAAAGCGCCATCATTAAAAATATTACAGTTTTGATAGATTTCTACAAATGAAGATCCCTTGTGTGCATTGGCACGTATTAATGTTTGCTGCAAATGTTTTGGATCTCTATCCATACTGCGTGCAACAAATGTTGCATCTGCACCCATGGCCAATGCCAATGGATTGAAAGGATGATCGATACTTCCGTAAGGTGAGGTCTTGGTAACCTTATGTTCTTCTGAAGTAGGAGAATATTGCCCTTTTGTCAAACCATAAATCTGGTTATTGAACACCAACATATTTACATCAAAATTCCTGCGCAGCAAATGAATGGTATGATTACCGCCAATGCTTAAACTGTCCCCATCACCGCTAACGATCCAAACACTTAATTCAGGTCTGGCAGCTTTTAAACCGCTGGCGACAGCAGTTGCACGTCCATGAATAGAGTGCATCCCGAATGTATTCATATAATACGGAAAACGGCTGCTGCAGCCGATACCTGAAATAACAACTACATTTTCTTTCGGGATACCTAATGTAGGCATCACTTTCTGCACTTGTGCAAGAATGGAATAATCACCGCAACCGGGACACCAACGAACTTCCTGATCGGTGGCAAAATCTTTGGCAGTGAGGGTTGGCGCAATCAATGTTTCACTCATAACTTGGATATATCCTGCAAATTTATTTGTTTAAACATCATCTAACAAGAAATATTGGATTATTGGGCTTTTATTAATTCTTCCCAATATTCTGCAGCCCTTCGGGTATGTGGAATTACAATCGTGCCGCCTACAATATTGGCTACAGCAAAAATTTCATATATCTGTTCTGTTGTTATGCCCAACTCATGACTTTTTCCCAGATGATATTTGATACAATCATCACAACGCAATACCATACTGGCAACCAATCCCAGCATTTCTTTTGTTTTTTTATCCAGTGCTCCGTCTTCATACGTATTCGTATCTAAATTCCATAAACGTTTCATCACCAGATTGTCTTTACTCAAAATCACTACATTCATTCTAGCACGGTAATCATTGAATTCTTTTATTAATTCGCTCATAAAATAGTTTTAGGCATTAAAAATACAAAAGGCTTTTGGGTAGTTTATTTTTCATTCATCATTTTATTCATTTCGTAAATAGGGAATTTGTATTTTGAGGTTTCAATTAACTGCTATGAAGAAAATTATTCTTGTCCTGTCAACCACTTTATTTGTATTTATTCTTTTTGCGCAAACCGCAAAAGAAAAAATAAAAGTGACCGATCTTTTAAATGTGAAAGCCATTAACGGGATTACATTAAATAATGATGGAAGTAAAGCTGTATTTACTGTTACGTCTATTGAAGCCGATACAGATAATAAAGGCGAGTTTAAATATGTGAATCAGATTTATGAAGTGACAACAGATGGCTCCTCATCGCCAAAACAATTAACCACTACAAAAGAAGGTTCTTCACAAGCTGCATGGAGCCCCGATGGAAAACAATTGGCCTTTGTCCGTTTGGCAGATGGCAAGCCGCAGATATTTTTATTGTCATTGGATGGGGGTGAGGCCATTCAGCTTACAAAATTCAGATACGGCGCAGGTACCCCCAAATGGACTGCCGATGGAAAGAGAGTTATTTTTTCATCTAACATTTCACTAAAAGATTTATTAAGAGACTCTGTTCTCAATCCTAAAAAAGAAGTTCCTAAATGGCCTTATGAAAAACCCGGATTTGATAAAAATGAAAATTTAAAATTAAATTCAGCAAAAGCTGATGCGGACGGAAACATCGAAGAAATAAGAGCTTATTTAGAAAATAACGAAAAAGAAAAAAAAGCCAAAGTGCTTACCAAGCTTCAGTTTCAGGAAGAATCAACTACTTCAAACGAGATCAGCTTCAATCATTTTTTTATTGTTGACGCAAAACAAAATGCAACTCCTGCTGAATTAACACATGGATTTTATCGTTATGCTTCTGTTGATTTTACACCCGATGGAAAACAATTAATTATTTCAGGGGATATAGATTCAACAGAGCATCCGGATCGTTCTTTGGAAAATGAAATTTTTATTGCCGATGCTGATGGAAATAATCTGCATTTATTATTAGGCGCTGCAGGAAAAAGATTCAGTAACCCATCTCTTTCACCATCAGGGAAATGGTTAGCATTTCAATCAGGACTTACTTCTTTTGTTGATGTCCCTTCATTAAATATCATGCCATTGAGTGGTTCTGCAAAAGATATGATCACCATTAATTTAGACAGGAACAAAGGCAATTTAATTTGGAGTGCTGATGAAAAATATTTGTACACCAATGCACAAAGTAACGGCGGTGCACCAGTTTATAAGATTAATGTACAAACAAAACAAGTAGAACGTTTATCAGATTATGATTTTGGCGCCAATAGTTTTGATGTAAAAGCAAAAACTATTGTGTATGCAAAAACAGAAGCAGCAAATCCTTATGAATTATATGTAGCAGATGCACAAATGAAAAATGCAAAACGCATCAGCAGTTTTAATTACGATTGGTTGCAGGCAAAACAATTATCAGCTCCGGAAAAACATTCATTCACTAATAACAAAGGAATGGTGGTTGAATATTGGGTGATGAAACCAATTAATTATGAAGCAGGAAAAAAATATCCTTTGTTATTAG
>Ga0214202_1000834_pt1 | contig 11095 bp, 8 predicted proteins | sample TroBogEpilimnion_9_FD_153040 | JGI IMG/M metagenome (GOLD analysis project Ga0214202, IMG submission 153040) | Freshwater microbial communities from Trout Bog Lake, WI - 03JUN2009 epilimnion | ecosystem: Environmental > Aquatic > Freshwater > Lake > Epilimnion/Euphotic zone | place: Trout Bog...
CGAAGATGCCCAGCGTCGCGGTCGGGTGCCAGCCCTTCTCGTAATGATGGTGATGCACGCCGCGACCGATCCGACAGACCGTCTCAAAGCCGGCCACATAGGCGGTGACGAGGTCCCGGCCGCTGCTGCCGAGCATTTCGCCGAGGGGCAGCAGGGCGGGGATCAGCATGACGGAAGGGTGGCCACCCATCGAGCCGGCAACGTCGTCATAGTCCAGGGCGTGCGAGGCGACGCCATTGACCAGCGCGGCGTCGAGCACGCTGGTGAGCCGGTCGGTGCCCAGGATCAGGGCGGGACCGGGGGCGGTCGCGACCCCCGGCACCCGCAGCAGGATCTGCGGGCCATCCTCTTGAATGCCGGCCAGGGTGCAGGCGACCGTGTCCACGAAGGCACTGGCGGTCCAGTCCAGTGCCGCCGGGTCGATGTCCTCGAACCGCAGGGCGTGGATGCGTTCGGCGATCTGCGTTGCCAGGGTGGTCATGGCTGTTTTATTCCGCCGCCGTCGCCAGTTTATCAATGGCGACGCCTTTGCCGACCCCGGCGCGTGTCTTGTACGGGCTCGTATCGATGTCCTCCAGTTCGATCTCCCGGCTCAGGACCTTTCGCTTCCATTCCTGGTGTTCCGGTTCCTTGGCGGTGAATTCTGGCATCACCTCGGAGGCAAACATTTCCAGGCTTTCGCAGATATGCGGATGGCTGTTCTTGCCCGCCTGATTAAGCAGGATGATCTGATCGACATGCGACGTCTCAAACCGCCGCAGTTTCTTCCGGATCGTTTCAGGCGACCCGATCAGGCCGCCGGTCAGGGCTTTGTCCGCCAGTTCCGGGTTGGCGATCTTCCATTTCAGATATTCCTCCCACAGGCTGACCGTTCCGGGCGCGGCGCGTTCGCGGTTGCGGGAGTTGCTGTAATACGCCAGCGAGAACTGGAAGAACGTCACCCCATCGGCGCGACGGCGGGCTTCCTCGTCGGTTTCCGCGCACATGAAATAGCTGACCATGGCGATGTTGCAGTTGGACTGGTAGTCCGCCAGCTTGTTCTGCCGCAAAACGAACGAGTTGTAGTAGGCGTGCACCCAGGCATTCGCCATGTCCGCCGACAGGAACTGAAATCCCAACGCGCCAATGCCGCAACGGCCCGCCATCTCGATCGTTTCCAACTGAGAACACGCAACCCATAGCGGCGGATGCGGCGCCTGCAACGGCGGAGGCTCCAGCACCACGTCGTCGAAATTCCAGAACTCACCGTGATGCGAAAAGCGATCCCTGGATGTCCATGCGCGCGTCATAACATCCAGGGATTCCGCAAACCGAGCCTCGGCTTCCCCGGCATCCATTGCGAAGCCGTGGAACTCGTTGTGGCGGTAGCCGCGCCCGATCCCCAGGTCCAACCGCCCTCCCGACAGCACATCCACTGTCGCCACCTGTTCGGCGAGCAACATCGGATTGTGCCACGCCAGCACCATCACCGCGGTCCCCAGCCGCAGCGTTGTCGTGCGGGCGGCAAGCCACGATAACATGTGCAGCGGCGCCGAAACCTGTCCCCAACCTGTAAAGTGGTGTTCGGTCAGAAAGCAGCCGTGATACCCCAGCGCCTCGGCTTCCAGTAGGAAGTCGAGGTAATCGTGGTAGCCCCGGGCCGGATCGGCGGGATCGGACTGGGCGCCGCCAAACAGACCGAGGCGCATCGGCTAGCGCGGCCGGTCGCGCAACCCGCGCAGCGCCAGATAATACCCGAGCACGCCAAATCCCGTGACCATGCCCAGGCTGACCGTTGCCGTATCCGATACCGGCCCGCGCCGCACCGGGTTGGAGATATGCACCTCGATCACCGGGAACGTAATCTGGCTGATGGCGGCGGTGAACGCCGGATAACCGCGCGAGAAACCAGCCGGGTTGATCAGCGCACCGTCAAAACCCTGTTCATTTGCGGTATACAACCGGTTGATGACCTCGCCTTCGATGTTCGAGTGGAAGATCTCCACCTCGATATCCAGTTCGGCGGCATATTGAACGATGTGCTCGTTATACTGGTCCAGCGTCATCTTGCCGAAAATCTCGGTTTGCGTTTTGCCGCGCATGTTCATGCCGGCCCCCTGGACAACGAGGATTTTCATGACGACGCTTCTCCCTGACGATACAATGACGCGGACGGTAGGCGACCGGCCAAAGGCTGACAAGCGCCGCCCAAGGGGGAAAACGAATGACCGACAACGACCTGATCGAGGCCTTCTGGCAGGCGCGCCAAAAAGGCATCTATTTTCCACCCGAGTACTACGACAAACTGACCATCGATCAGGCCTATGCCGTCCAACTGGGTCTGATCGAACGCCGCCGCGCCGCCGGAGAACGCCAGATCGGCTGGAAGGTCGGCCTCACCGCCCCGGCGATCCAGCAGCAATTCGGCTTCCATGAACCCGTCTTCGGCTGCGTGCTGGACAGCCAGCCGTCAGGGCATGTGTTCGCGGCGGATGAATTGATCGCGCCGGGTTTCGAGAACGAATTGTGCATGCGTCTGCGTGTCGATCTATCCGGCACCGTTAGTCTGGACGAAGCCCGCGCCGCGATCGATGTGGTTTATCCGGCGCTGGAAATCATCGAAACACGCGGGCCGTTCACCGAACAGATCGCCCTCGCGCTGGCGGACAACGCGCAGCAAAAGACGGTGATCCTGGGCGCGCCGGTGACATTACCCGCCGATCTGGCGACGATCGAGGCGCGTGTTTCCGTCAACGGCCAACAGATCGGCACCGGCACGGGCGATGCGGTTCTCGGTAATCCGCTGCATTCTATTGTGTGGTTGGCCGGTAAACTGGGCGCCTACAGCCGCGGGCTAAAGGCCGGAGAGATCGTGATGACCGGGTCGTTTATCCGGCAATTCCCCATTAGCCCGGGAGATCGGATAGAAACTGTGTTTTCCGGTGTTGGAACCGTCGGCACCGCGATGCGTCCCGAGTAAGCGGCTGGCCCGACTGAGGGCCAGCCAACTTCTTACTTTCGAACGACGGTTAGCTTGACTTCCACATCAATCTTCACCACTATCCTCAGCAAGAGCCTGAGACGTTTCCGCATCTCATTCTCCTCGTAAGCGCCGGCCGGGCCTATTCCCGGCCGGCTTCTTCGTTTTAGGGTGGATAACTGAACAACCGGTTAACGCCGGGCCTATCCGCGCAAAAAAAATAACGGCCACGCAAAAATAATGGGCAGGGCTAACGGGTCTTGCCCTCCGCCCCAACCCTCCTTACTGGGCACCGCACGTAACCGTCAGGACCCGTACCCGATGCCCATGATCCGCGCGCTCCAACTTCTCGCCGACCGCCAGGTCGCGTTGATGGAGCGTGACGCCCCCGCCGCCCCCGGCCCCGACGAAGCCCAGCTTCGCGTCCGCGCGGTTGGCCTGAACCACATCGACGTCTGGGGATTTCGCGGCATGGCGTTCGCCAAGCGCCTCTACCCGCTGACCGTCGGCGCCGAAGCGTCGTGCGAGGTTGTCTCGGTCGGCAGTAACGTCACGACCGTCAAGCCGGGCGATCGCGTCGTGCCCTATTCCGCCCTGACCTGCGGTACCTGCCCGGCCTGTCTGCGCGGCCGTGACAACCTGTGCGAGAACGTCGCCGGCGTTCGCGGCTTCCATGTCGATGGGTTCGCCCAGGATCTGACCAACCATCCCGCCCGGTTGCTGGTGAAAATCCCCGACGGCGTCTCCATGCAGGACGCCGCCTGCGTTTCTGTCGCCTACGGCACGGTCGAGCACATGCTGTTCGACAACGCTCATCTGGAACCCGGCGAGACCGTCCTGGTCCATGCCGGCGGCTCCGGCATCGGCAGTATCGCCATCCGCATCGCCAAATCGATCGGCTGCACCGTGATCACCACCGTCGGGTCCGCCGACAAAATGGAAAAAGCCAAGGCGCTCGGTGCCGACCATGTCATCAACTACCGGGAAGACCGGTTCGAGGGCGTGGTTCGCAAACTGACGAAGAAGAAGGGTGTCGATGTCGTGTTCGAACACACGGGCGCCGATACCTGGAATGGCTCGTTGCTGTCCATGAAGCGGGGCGGCCGGCTCGTCACCTGTGGCGCGACGTCGGGACCCAGCGCCAGCATCAATCTGATGCAGTTGTTTCAGCAGCAGTATCGCATCACCGGCTCGTTCGGCTCTCCCATGACCGCGATCGCCCGCGCACTGGACCGGATCGCCTCGGGTGTGCAGCCCGTTATCGACACCGTCTATGGTTTGCAGGATTTCCGCGCCGGGGTGGACCGCCTGGAAACCAGGGATGTGTTCGGCAAAATCATCGTCGAACTCTGATCCCCATGCGCCGCCAACTGAATGTGTACGGAGAACGCATCCTCGGCCGTCTCGTCAAATGGTCGATCAGGCTTCTGCGGCGTGCGAACCCGGACAAGGCGTCTGACTTCGTCGGCGGTCTGGCCCGCCGGATCGGCCCGTGGCTGCCAACCCACCGCATCGGCCAGGACAATCTGCGCGCCGCGTTCCCCGACAAGGACGCGGCCTGGATCGAGGCCACATTGGCCGACGCCTGGGAAAACCTGGGCCGCGTCGCGGGCGAATACGTGCATATGGCTCGGATCTGGGACTTCGATGAGAACCATCCCAATGCCGGCCGGATTCAAACCGATAGCATACCTTTGTTCGACAGGCTGCGAACCGACGGCAAACCCGCTTTGTGCTTTTCCGCCCATCTGGCGAACTGGGAAATCCCGGCCATCGCCGCGTCGGCGCACGGCCTTCCCTCGGCCGTCGTCTATCGCATGCCGAACAACAAGGCCGTGGCGAAAGAGATTATTCGCATTCGGGCACCCCTGATGGGGCGGATGATTCGAACCCGGGCCCAGGCAGCGCTGGAAATGGCGGCTTCCTTGTCGGCGGGCGAGCATTTGGGCATGGTCGTGGACCAGCATTTCTCCCGCGGGGTGGATGTCACGTTCTTTGGCCGCCGCTGCAAAGCCAATCCCTCGGTTGCCCGGCTGGCCCGGCGTTTCGACTGTCCGGTCGTCGGAGTTCGGGTCATTCGCTTGCCGGAGCACCGGTTCCGCATCGAGGGTTTCGGGCCCTATGAACTGCCCCGAGATGCCGAGGGACAGGTCGATGTTCCCGCGACGACCCAGATGATCACCACCGTGATCGAGGGATGGATACGTGAAAATCCAGGGCAGTATTTGTGGTTCCATCGCCGCTGGCGTTGAAACCGTCGCGGGGATCGGAGTGGGCGACACAGGATTTGAACCGCAACGGCAGTTGTGATAGTGTCAATACGTATCAAACGGCAGGGCGCGGCGAGTGAATGAAATCAAGGCGCTGACGTCGCTGCGCGGGATCGCCGCCATGATGGTTGTCCTTCAGCATTTTTCTGCCACCGCCCAGATGCACGCAGCGGTCAATATTCCGTCGCTCGTGCCACATGGCTACATGGCCGTGGATTTGTTTTTCGTTCTCAGCGGCTTCATCATGGCCTACACCTATAGCAGTGACTTTGCGTTTCGCGGCAACCTGGCGATGCCGTCGTTCCTGCTGAAGCGAGCCGCCCGCATTCTTCCCCTGAACACCGCCGTAATAATGGTCATCACGCTCGGTGGGTTGGTGAGTTGGTCTCTTGAGGGAAGAAACATCTTTTTTGAGAGTTCCCATCTTTCATATGATATCCTGTGTAACTTGTTGCTGCTGCAGGGGTTCGGCTTTGGGCTCAATCTCAACGGCCCATCGTGGTCGATTTGCACTGAGTTTGCGGCTTATCTCGTGTTTCCCGTACTGCTGGCATGCGCGTTGTCCCGCCGCGCCATGATTGCGTGGACGACCCTGCTGGTTGCGATAACCGTGCTGATCGTTATGGCGCTCAATCATCCACGGCTCGGCCTCAACCTACCGTCGGTCGGTGATGAAATTACGTTGTGTTTCGCGCAATTTGTCCTGGGACTGTTCACGTTTCGGGTGACCCGGATCCCCGCTTGGCGGGCACGGTTGCAAGGCGATTGGCCTGCATTGCTGGCGGCGGGCTGGGTCCTCGGATTTTTGTGTTTGCGCCTCGATCTGCCGGCGGCGCTTGGATTTCCCGCGGTTGTCGCCACGCTCGCCTGCAATAAGGGCAAAGTCGCCGACCTGTTGGCGACGGGCGTGCCTTACTTCCTCGGGGAAGTTTCGTTTTCTATCTATCTGATCCACAACCCGTGCCGGTCGGTGGCGTTGGAGGTGCTTCGCGCACTCCATCCCGCGCCGCTCGCGATGATTCCCGCGCTCGGCTTCGCGCTTTTGGCGTCGCTTCTGGTCATACCTTTGGCATGGGTGGCGTATGTGACTGTTGAAAGGCCCGGTCGGCGCCTGGTGCGGAACATGGCCGCAATGGTGGCTCGCCCGGCCGTTTGAATGCCTGTTCAGAATTTTGCGACGAATGATCGCGGCCACCATGGGTGTGATCATCTGCTATTGGAACCCGGGGAGACCACCTTCGATGCGCGTAAGCATTTTCTGGTTGCTACCGTTCATGGCACTGTCGCTCCCCGCGCTGGCTGAGTCCGCGGGGGAAGGGACGTCTACTGCTCTAGCGCCGCTTCGATCTCCGAGCGTGCCGGAGACCGCTCTGCCGTCGGATTACCTGCGGGCCGCGCAAAATGCTTTAGCGGCCGGGCGTGTTGGTGAAGCGCAAGAGGCATTGGAGATGGCGCAGACGCGAATCCTCGATCGTTCCGTTCCGATCGGTCAGACGAATAACCCGAGCGACAATCCGCTGGTCGGGCAAATCTCGGAGGCGCGGCACGCGCTAGCGGCTCGGGATCGAGCCACCGGAATGAATTTGATCCAGACGGCGATTGGATCGGCTGCTGCCCAAGGGCTGTAGCGCAAGGCTTGTGATCATGTCGTCTGATGATCGCTGAAATCGGGACACCATATCGGGCAGGCACATGGTGTTTGGGGCGGTCTCCCACCGGCCGCGGTTGAGGCCGGCTCTTCGACAGAGCGCTCTGTCATGCGACGCGGGTCGGCATCCGAGTTGCTTATTATCGAAAACCAAGACGTGGATGGTGCGCCTTCTTGGCGCACCATGACGACATCAGGATGATCCGCGTGTGTCAGTGTCAATGCGGGTTGGTGTCAGTATCAAAGGCGTTGGTATCAGTTCACCAGCGGTTTCTGTCGCCGCTGGTGAACTGATTTTAGACTACCGGCGCCACCAGCCCCGCTTCTTTTCCGCTGGCGGCTCGGCGTCAGCGCCGATCAAGACCGGCTTGACCACGGGTTCGGATGTCGGAGCGTTCGATACGGCGACCGAGGCGGTCGTCTCGTTGGCCGGTTCCGGTGCTTCAATCGTCTTCGTCTCTGTCGTGGTGATCAAAATCTCACCCGCGGGCTCAGGGGCCGACGTGTTAACGATTTCGATGTCCGGTTGGGCGATAACGGCCGGTTCCGGTTCAATGGTCGTGATTGCCGGCGCTGCGTCCTCGATAGAAGGCGTGGCGAGTGCTTCAGGTGCAGCCGCGGGGACCGGCTGATGATCGGCCGCCGGTTCCGCACTGTCGGCTTCCGCTTCCGTGCTAACAGTGACCGCGCTGACAGTTTCTGTATTGCCAGGTTCTGCTTCCGCTTCCGCAATGCCAGATTCCGGGCTGACAGGTTCGAAGCTGCCAGATTCGGGGCTGCCAGATTCGGGGCTGACGGCCTCGTCGCTCACAGAATTCTGGCTGACCGGTTCCGGTTCAGGAGTGCTGACAGGTATCGGCGCCGACCTGGCCAAAGGCATGGCTTCGGCCGCGCGTTCCGCCTGATCCATCACGTCGAAAATGTCGAACGCGCGGCCACCGAACGGGTCGGCCGGGGTCGGGCCGGCATAGATCGGCACCAACTCGGGCTGATCCGCACCCGGCACGGCGAACGGTGACAATTCACCCTCGTTTTCCCGACGGCGGCGGCGTCCACCGCGGCGACCGCGACGGCGGTTTCGGGGATCGTCATCGGACGTTCCGGGCGCTTCGCCGTTTTCGGACGGCTCGTCGCCAGTGGTCTCGACGTTGGCTTCGCCGGCGTTCTCGATGATCTCAACCGCAACGATCTCTCCGGCTTCGGCCACAACGGTCTCATCGCCCTCGGTCTGCTCGCCGGTTGCCTCACCGGTCGTGCCCGCTTGCGGTTCATCCCGGCGGCCGCCGCGACGACGACGGCGACGGCGCTTGCGTTGCCGTTCGGCTTCGTCACCACCGCCCGCGGCCGCATCGGCGGCACGGTCTTCGGCGGTATCTTCGTCGGCTTCGCCACCAACCGTCTCGATATCATCGTCATCGGAACGGGCGGCAACCGGGCGGGCGGAGGCCACTTCAGCCTCCTCCTCCTCTTCATCCTCATCGTCCATCGGCGGCGGCGGCATGAACGACCGTTCCGCCGTCACCACGACGGGCATTTCATCGGGCGAACGAGTGCGCACCTTTTCGATGCGGAACTGCGGCGCGATCTGCGCGTCGTCGGCGGCGATGATGACCTTCATCGCGTAACGGGCTTCGATCTCTTGCAGCCGTTCCCGCTTGTGGTTCAGCAGGTACAGCGCGACCGCGGTGTTGGCATAGACGATGATCTCGGCCGAACGGCGCTTGCCGCCCTCGTCCTCGATCCCGCGCAGCACATGGATCGCCGCGTTTTCCGTGCTGCGAACATGGCCGGTGCCCCCGCAATGCGGGCAGGCGATGAAACTGGTTTCCGCCAGCGAGGGACGCAGGCGTTGCCGGCTCATTTCCAGCAGGCCGAAATGGCTGATATGGCCGACCTGGATACGGGCGCGGTCGTTCTTCAGCGCGTCCTTGATGCGCCGCTCGACCATCGCGTTGTGACGCTTGGACTCCATGTCGATGAAGTCGATGACGATCAGACCGGCCAGATCGCGCAGCCGCAACTGGCGCGCGACTTCATCGGCTGCCTCCAGGTTGGTCCGCAGCGCGGTCTCTTCAATATTGCGTTCCCGCGTGGAACGCCCGGAGTTCACGTCGATCGCGACCAGCGCCTCGGCCTGGTTGATCACCAGATAGCCGCCGGACCGCAACTGCACGGTCGGCAGCAGCATGGCGTCGAGCTGTGCCTCGACCTGGTTGCGGGCGAACAGCGGCTGGCCGCCGTCGCGCCAGAGCTGAACCTTCTTGGCGTGGGACGGCATCAGCATGCGCATGAAATCGTGAGCCGCGCGCCAGCCTTCCTCGCCATCCACCAGGATTTCGTCGATGTCTCGAGAATAGACGTCGCGGATCGAGCGCTTGATCAGGCTGGCCTCTTCGTAGATCAGCGTCGGCGCCACCGACTTCATGGTGTGCTCGCGGATGTCGTCCCACAGCCGCAGCAGGTATTCGCAGTCGCGCTTGATCTCCGGCTTCGGCCGGTTGGCTCCGGCGGTGCGGACGATCATGCCCATGCCGCGCGGAATATCGAGCTCCGACATCACCTCTTTCAGGCGGCGGCGATCGGTCGCGGATGTGATCTTTCGCGAAATGCCGCCGCCCCTGGGGGAGTTGGGCATCAGAACACCGAAGCGTCCGGCCAGCGACAGATAGGTCGTCAGCGCCGCGCCCTTGGTGCCGCGTTCTTCTTTAACCACCTGGATCAGCAGGATCTGCCGGCGGCGGATGACTTCCTGGATCTTGTAGTTACGCATGAAGCGCGGCGTGCGGCGTTCGCGCTGCTCGTCGCTGCTTTCCTGATCGCCGCCCCCGACGGTCTCCGGGGGAGGCAGCGTTTCGATATGGTCTTCGTTGCGGTCGTATGATTCATTTTCGTCGAAATCGGCTTCGGCGACGATCCGTTCGCTTTGAATCGCCAGCGGTTGCGCGGCGGCGGCGATCAGGGCCGGCATGTCGGGCTTCGCCCAGGCCTCGGCGTCGTCAGAAACGGCAACCGGAGCCACGGTTTCGACGGCGGCAACAGGTTCGGATGCAATCAGCGGCGGGTTGGAGGCGTACGCCCAAGCCTCGGCGGCAGGCTCCGCAACCACCGGTTCCGCAACCGCTTCAATGATAAAGGGGGCGGGTTGTGGTTGATCGGATGCCTGGCTCAGCGCCAGTTCCAGGTCTTCCTCTTCGTCTTCCCGGCGGGCTTCCTCAGCCTGCATCTCGATCAGCCGCTGCCGGTCGGCGACGGGAATCTGATAGTAGTCGGGATGGATTTCGCTGAACGCCAGGAACCCATGGCGATTGCCGCCATATTCGACGAACGCGGCCTGAAGGCTTGGTTCGACCCTGACTACCTTGGCGAGGTAGATATTGCCTTTGAGTTGTCGCTTCGTCGAAGTCTCGACGTCGAAATCTTCAAGTCTGGTACCGTCCAGCACCACAACGCGGGTTTCTTCCGCGTGTGTGGCATCGATCAGCATGCGCTTCGTCATTGAGTCCTGAACTCCGGTGGGCCGCCGTAATGCCGATGCCGGACCTTCTTCGGGTCTCAGTCATCAGCCGGCTTGCAAGGCTTGCGGGAAGGGGCCCGCCCGAAGGTTCAGGAAAACGATGGAGATCGGGACACGCGACAGCGATGCCACCCAAAGAGCGGGGTGAAAGTCCAAAATCGGACGGGCATGGCGCGGCGTGGTTCATCAGTCCCTGGCGTTCGGATGGCGCGTTCCTTGTCGAAACGCTGCCCCGTGTGAAAGTCGTCACTCGTGCTGACCACTCGGCGGACGAATCCCGCGGCAATCAGACCCCGGCGCGCCACATATCCAACATGGCGGGCGCGACGCGGACGGCGATGCGGTCACGGCGAGGCGGATCCTTCCCAAAACTCGCCAGCCAGGCTCCGACCAGGCCGATCAAGGGATCACGCGCCGCCGGAGAAGACCAAGGGGATCGCGGAGGCCCGCCATCCCCGGATACATCGCCGGAGTGGTCCGACCATGACGCAAACCGCGCCCGACCGCAAGCAGATCGTATCAGCACGCCATGAACCCGCCTGAATCAACATATAAGGTGTCAATCCGTATCCAATATGTTAAGAGGAATCATGGATGTGTCCCCGCCCGTCATGCGTCGCCTGCTGCTGCGCCGGTTCGTGTCGGCGGCGCCGGTGTTCGGCACGTTCCTGTTGCCCGCGTCCCTGATGGCAGCAACGGGGCAC
>Ga0214202_1000856_pt1 | contig 10901 bp, 9 predicted proteins | sample TroBogEpilimnion_9_FD_153040 | JGI IMG/M metagenome (GOLD analysis project Ga0214202, IMG submission 153040) | Freshwater microbial communities from Trout Bog Lake, WI - 03JUN2009 epilimnion | ecosystem: Environmental > Aquatic > Freshwater > Lake > Epilimnion/Euphotic zone | place: Trout Bog...
ACTCGATGGCCTTCTCCTCTTTTGGCGATTGGCTGGGGCTTTTAGCTACGACTGCTTTGGCGCAGCAGTTAGCGGGAGGCAACTACTCGAAGGCGAACTTTGCGATCGCCGGTGTCTTTATTGTGCGCCTCTTGCCTGCGGTGATCTTGGGGCCGATTGCTGGTGTGATCGCTGATCGATTCGACCGTCGCAGGTTGATGATCGTCTGCGATATTTTACGATTTGGTTTATATCTTTCGATTCCACTCGTTGGAAATTATTTCTGGCTTTATACCGCGACTGTTTTGGTTGAGGCGGTTACCTTGTTCTGGTCTCCTGCAAAGGAGGCATCGGTTCCGAATCTGGTGCCGAAGAACAAGTTGGAATCTGCAAACCAAGTTACCTTGCTGGCATCGTATGGAACTGCGCCGATTGCTGCGGTGGCCTTCTCATTGCTCGCCTTGTTTGCTGGTGGCTTAGAGAAGATTTTGTCGAAGAGATATTCATCGACCGCTGATCTTGCTTTATATATCGATGCACTCTCGTTCTTGTATACCGCGTGGGTAGTTGCACGTATCAAGGGTCTGCCAAAGGGTGGGGTTGATAAGGCTGCGGGATCTGAAAATATCTTGGGATCTCTTGTCTCTGGATTTAAATTTGTCTCGCAATCAAAGGTAATCACTGGGTTGATCTTTGGAATGCTCGGTGCATTCTTTGCAGCGGGTGCGGTGATTGGTTTGGCGCGTACCTTCGTTGGTGATCTCCACGCTGGTGATGCTGCCTATGGTGTTCTGTTTGGTTCGGTATTTACTGGGTTAGCTCTTGGTATTTCCGTGGGGCCGAAGTTATTTGGGCAGTTCTCACGTCGCCGAATCTTTGGAATATCGCTATCGGTCTCATCCTTCTTCTTGTTGATCTTAGCTACCGTAACGAACTTAGTCTTGGCGATCTTTATGGTCGTATTGCTAGGGGCATTTGCGGGGCTCTCGTGGGTCACAGGCTTTACGATGCTTGGGCTAGAAGTTGAGGATGAAGTCCGCGGCCGGACATTCGCATTTGTGCAGTCTTTAATACGTATTTCGCTGGTTTTGGTGCTGGCGATTGCGCCAGTGATCGCTGCGGCGATTGGCCGCCATACCTATGTGGTGGGTCGCTATACGCTCACGTATAACGGTGCAGCGTTCACAATGTTCTTTGCTGGTGTGATCGGGCTGGTTGTTGGAATCATCTCGTATAAGAGAATGAAGGATCGTCCGACAGTTTCATTCTGGTCAGATATCAAGAGCGCAGTGCGCGGAGAACTCGGTGGCATCACCGGTGCGACACAAGTCGGAATCTTCATCGCATTCGAAGGTGGCGAAGGCTCCGGTAAGTCGACACAGACAGAAATGCTTAAGAAATATTTAGAGTCGATCGGTGAGAGCGTTGTATTGACGCGCGAACCGGGTGGAACTGATTTAGGTCTGAAGATTCGTAAGATCTTGTTAGATAACGAGACTGGCCATATCTCACCGCGTGGCGAGGCATTGCTTTATGCAGCTGATCGTGCGCATCATGTCTACTCAACAATTAAGCCGGCGTTGAACGATGGCTCAGTTGTTATCACCGATCGTTACATTGATTCATCGATCGCGTACCAAGGTGCCGGTCGAGTTCTTGCGCCGGCAGAGGTTGCACGTATCTCGCGCTGGGCGACTGAGTCGCTGACACCGACCCTGACATTTATCTTGGATGTGCCGGCTGATATCGGTATCAAGCGTGCTGGGTCGAACTTGGATCGCTTGGAATCTGAGCCGTTGGCATTCCATGAGCGAGTGCGAAATGAATTCTTGAACTTAGCGAATGTTGACCCCGAGCGATATGCGGTAATCGATGCAACGCAATCGATCGAAGCTATTCATGAGCAGATCAAAGAGCGCGTTAGCGTCTTGCCGCTGTTGAAGATTAACTCCGAAAAGAAGTAAGAATGTCAGTCTTCGAAACCCTGATCGATCAAGGTGAGACGATTGCGATTTTGCAGCGGGCGGTAGATGCTGCGCGCGATAGCTTGGATGAATCACAAGATATGACCCATGCCTGGCTCTTCACTGGGCCGCCGGGGTCGGGGCGATCGAATGCGGCGTTGGCATTTGCGGCATCGTTGGTCTGCTCGAATGGTGGATGCGGGTCGTGTGTGGATTGCCGGACAGCTTTGTCGGGGTCGCATGCTGATGTTGAGTTGATCCAGACTGAAGGGCTCTCGATCAAGATCGATGAGATCCGTGAGCTCATTACCCGTGCTGCATGGACACCATCGGTCGCTTCATATCGGGTTGTGGTGATGGAAGATGCTGATCGGCTGACTGAATCTGCGGCCAATGCGCTCTTGAAGGCGATTGAAGAGCCGTCATCACGGACTATCTGGTTGTTATGCGCTCCGACCGTGAGCGATGTCTTGCCAACGATTCGTTCGCGTACCCGCAATCTGACTTTGCGGACGCCATCGGCAGCAGCAGTGTCATCGTTGCTGCAGGCCGAGGGGATCTCAGTGAACTTGGCGAACTTCGCAGCGGCGGCATCACAAGGCCATGTAGGTCGTGCTCGGTATCTGGCACGTGATCAAGTCGCGCGCGATATTCGTAACGATATATTGAAATTACCGACCACGATTGTTGATGTGGCATCTGCATTTGCAGCAGCGGGCAAGTTGGTTGATGCTGCGAAGTCACAGGCAGAGGCTGATGCCGAGAAGAAGAATGATGCAGAGCTTGCCGCATTGAAGGAGGCATGGGGACAACAAGGCAGCAAAGTCGTTGCAGGTGGCGCCAAGGCAGTGAAAGAGTTAGAGAAAGAACAGAAGTCACGACAGACGCGAATGGTCCGCGATTACTTGGATCGGGCGTTGCTGGATATCGCGACCTTGTATCGCGATGTCTTGTTGATTCAATCATCTGGCGGTGCAACTGAAGAACTTATTAATACTGACCTGTCGGATGTGATTCATGGACTGGTTAAGACCAGTACGGCGGAGCAGACGCTCGCTAAAATTGAGGTCATCATGAAGACCCGCGCGAATTTGTTGCTCAATGCCGCACCGCTCTTAGTTATTGAAGCGATGATGGTGCAACTTCGGTGAGGCGCCGCACGCTGATCCCGATCTATATCCTGATCTCGTTATTACTTGGAGTCTTTGCTTATAGTTATTTCCACGCCGGATCGGTCCGGGTCAGTACTGCAAACTTTAGAACGATCCATGATTATCAGAAGCAGAAGTTGACCTGGAGTAACTGCGATAAAGGCATCCAATGCACCACGATGCAGGTGCCGGTGGATTACAAGAATATTGTCCCGAATGAATCGTTTTCTTTATTTGTTCTGCGCCATCTAGCTACGAAGTCGGCTGGCCGGATTGGTTCGCTCGTCGTTAATCCCGGTGGACCTGGTGGATCGGGTGTCGATTACGCATATAACTGGGACACAATTATTTCAAAGGCGGTCTCAGATAAATATGACATCGTCGGGTTCGATGAGCGGGGTGTGAACCATTCGCAGCCAGTCCGATGCCTCAATGATGCGCAAGAAGATGCGTATTTATCTAATGATGGCAAGGTTTCTGGGAAGGCATCGCTCGCATCGGCGATCGCATCGGCGAAGGATTTTGCGAATAAGTGTGCGGCAGCTGCGGGAAATCGATTGGGACATTACGGAACGCTCGATAGCGCGCGCGATATGGAGTTGTTGCGTGGTTTGATCGGCGAACCAAAGCTCAACTTTATGGGTAAGTCATATGGCACATACCTTGGTACTTTGTATGCGAACTTATATCCCGATCATGTGGGGCGGATGATCTTGGATGGTGCGATCGATCCAAAAGAATCAGTCGCGAATCAAAATATTTATCAAGCAAAGGGATTTGATTTAGCGCTGAAGAGTTACTTGGCTGCGAATCCTTCGATCACACAATCATCGATTACAACCTTGTTAGATCGTTTGCATACATCGCCCTTGACAGTTGGAAAGCGGAAGTTAACGCAGGCACTTGCTATCACTGGAATCGCTTCTGGGCTCTATGACAACCAAACTGGTTGGCCAGAGCTCACCGCGGCGCTAAAAGATATTTCAAGTAAGAATGCTGGCGCGAAGTTGTTGGCGATGGCCGATGATTACAACTATCGCGACACCAGTGGCCACTACACCAGCAACCAAGGTGATTTGCAGCAGATCATTACTTGTTTAGATTTTGTTGATTCACGATCATTGGTGCAGATTGATGCCGATCAAGCTGGCTTTGTGAAGGCGGCACCGGTATTTGGTCCTTATTTGGGTTATGCCGGGCTGTCCTGCAAGTTCTGGCGCGCACCAGCGAAGGTGACGACAGATTTCACCGCATTAAATAAAGTCTCACCGGTGCTGGTGATCGGTGTGACCCGTGATCCAGCGACGCCATATCAATGGGCGGTTGCGCTTCATCAAGATTTCAGGAAGTCGGTGCTGCTGACCTATGACGGCGATGGCCATACCGGCCATAACCGTGGTTCTTCGTGCATCGATTCGAAGGTTGATGCCTACCTGCTCACAGGTGCGGTGCCATCGGGTCCGGTGGTCTGTAAGGCGGCATAAGCCGCCATTTTCAGCCCTTTTCACGCGTGGATCTGGCTGGGGGTTGGTAAAGAGCACCCCTTGGAATAGTGCATTATTTCCCCATGCGCTTAGACCATATCTCTTATGTTGCCAGCCATGACCAGATCTCAGATGTGGTCCAGAGAATTGGTTCCCAGCTCGGGACGGCCTTCGTTGATGGTGGTATCCACCCACGATTCGGCACACGCAACTTCACTGCATCACTCTTAAATGGCCAATACATCGAAGTTGTCTGCCCATTAGATCACCCAGCGGCAGAGGCAACACCATGGGGCAAGGCTGTAACAAAGAAGGCAAATGAAGGTGGCGGATGGCTTACCTGGGTCTTCTCAACAAAAGATATTTCACCCATCGAAGCGAAGTTTGGTCGCCCAGCGATCGAAGGTCATCGCAAGCGCCCAGATGGAACAGAGCTTTCATGGAAGCAACTCGGTGTTATCGAGATTGCAGATCAACCAGAACTTCCATTCTTCATTCAGTGGCTATCAAGCGATCACCCATCAGTTGATGGCAAGGCGCATGCAGAGATCACCAAGATTGAGATCGCTGCAAAGGGTCAGCTCGATGATTCATGGTTTAAAGATGATATTCATGCCGCGCTTCGTGATTTAGATGTTGCCTGGATTGATCCAGCAACTGCTGATGGCGAATCAGGAATCGTCTCTGTTGCATTTAGCAACGGCGCGGTGATCTCTTAATCTTCTAACGTTTATAGGTTTTATTACCGGCCTCAGTGGCTCAGTGGTAGAGCAGTCCACTCGTAATGGACAGGTCGCCGGTTCAATCCCGGCCTGAGGCTCCAGTAATTACGAGCTATTTGATCGTTAGAGTTTTGGAGTAGACGATCGTTCTCCCCTGCATAACCAAGTAGATATGCTTACCTGGCTTCAGAGTATGACGACCTAACGAGCTCTTCTTTCCATCGATAGTTACCACTACTGACTTCACAGTGCTTGTGACAGTGACAATGCGCTTTGCAATGGTGACTTTAATCAGTGCAATCTTTACTGGAGCAACTGGTGCAACCGTAGGAGTAGCGACTGGCGTTGGCTTAGCGCTCGGTGTTGCTGTTGGGGTCGCAACTGGTGTTGGTGTTGGGCTTGGAGTTGGAGCCGGATTAACAGTGATAGTTGTTGTCACCATATTGGATTGTCCAAAGAGTCCACCAGGGTTTTGTACGGCAGTGATTGTCGCAGTACCAACTTTAACTCCGATGATTGTATTGGCAAGAACCTTTGCAACAGATGAGTCACTCGAAGTGAATGTCCAGGTTCCCTTTGAATTCGATGTTGGCGGTACGATCACAATCGCTTTGTTATCTGCATTGATAGTGATTGCATTGAAGGCGCCAAGTGTTGGCACAATTCCATTAACCTGAATAGTGAATGATGTTGATGTAGGTAACCAGTAGGTGCTTGCAGCCTGGTTTGCAGTTATTGTGGAGGTACCGGCACCAACAATCTTTGCGCTCGACCCATTAATAGCAACGACGTTTGGATCACTTGATGCAAAAGTAACGGCACCTGGTGAGGCTGATGTAGGCGCAATCAGTGCAATATCTGGGTCACCAGCGACTCGAAGAAGATTGACCATAGGAGTGAGCGTTGGTGTTCCTTGAATAGTAAGTGTCGTGGTGATTGGACCCACCGGGCTATAACTTCCTGATGCTGCCTGATTTGCAGTGAGAGTGACAATGCCGGGTTTGTTAAAGGTGACGACTGCGCCAGCGATAGAGGCGGTTGCTGGATCACTTGATGTATACGACCAGGTTCCAGGTGAATTAGAAGTTGGCGGAGTAAGAACAATCGTCTTATTTGCTGCGTAGGTAGATGTGATGGAACTCCATGGGCTGACGGCAGGTGCAGTTCCGGTGATCGTTACATTCATCGTAATCGTTGCACTCGCATAAGGAGTTGCCTTCGCTTGGGTAGCGGTAATAGTTGTTGAACCAATTGATACGGGAGTAAGAGTTGTACCGCTCACTGTCGCAATTGCGGTGTTGTTTGACGAAAATGTCCAGACACCAGTCGAATTCGATGATGGTGGGCTTAGCGTGATCGATGTGACGCTATCGCGATTGATGGTGATATCGCCGAATGTGCCAAGTGTTGGTGGGATCAATTGCACAGTGAGAACGAAGTTAAGCGTTGTGCCATTCCATGCAGGTGTGGCAGTCTGTGTTGCGGTGACATAAATATTGCCACCATCGTTAAAGGTGATCACATTGCGCGAGAGCGATGCGAATGGTGAACCATTGATCGAGTAACTCCAGGCGCCATCACTAGGACTTGTTGGAGTAGGAATCGTGAAACTCTTACTTGCAAATGGGACGCTCTGGTTGGGAATCGCAGTGATTACGGGAGTCCCCTTTTTCACGGTGAGCTCGGTGACGCGTGAGACCGAGTTGTAGCCAGATGCTGCTGCTTGTACAGCGGTGATACGCGTGTAGCCAGCGCCAATGAGTGTTGCGATATTTCCGCTAATCGTTGCTACCGCTGGATTTGCCGCGGTAAATGTCCATGCCCCTGGCGAGTTCGAGATCGGTGGGACGAGAGTGACGGTCTTCTGACCAAAAGTCGCAACGATTGGGCTCATGCTCCCTGCTTGAGTGAGTGCGGCCTGTGCTGGCAGGACACCAGAGGTCGCGAGCGAGAGTGCAATAAGTGCGGCGGTCAGGAGGCGTTTCATGCCTTTATTATCGGACACCTATCCATGGGAGCGTCGTAGGCTCCCCCGCGATAAGGCTGTGAGTTTGGCCTAGACTTTTAATATGACTCTCCATCCTCAAGTAATCAAGTGGCTCGAAGTTCGCAAAGAGGCTGAACTGCCGATTGAAAATCCAACGCTTGAGCAGATGCGCGCTGATCCATCGAATTGGTTGGGTTACGCAGGTCCAGTGGCGACTGATGTAAATGAACGCCATACATACTTCACAAGTCCTACCGCCGATCTTCATGCAGTGATCTTTACGCCAAAGAATGTAAAGCCAAATGCTCCAGCGCTCGTTTACTTCCACGGTGGTGGTTGGATCTTTAGTTGGACACTTCGTTATGCACCACAGATGTCGAACATTGCGAGTGAGACCGGTGCAGTAGTAATTGGTATTAATTATCAGAAGGCGCCAGAGCATCCATTCCCAACACCATTTAATGATTGCTATGCCGGATTGCTCTGGGTGCGCGATCATGCAGCAGAGCTTGGTATCGATCCAACGAAGATTGGTGTCGGCGGCGATAGTGCTGGCGGAAACTTGGCAGCAGCTGTTGCACTAAAGGCTGCGCATACTGGCGATGTTGCGCTCGCTTATCAGATGTTGATCTATCCATGCGTTGATATGGATTTCAAGCGCCAGTCATATCTCGATCATCAGGTCGGATATGGATTAGAAGCAGTTGGAATGCAATGGGCGTGGGAGGCATATATTCCAGAGGCGGAACGTCAGAACCAATATGCAGTCCCAATGAAGGCTGATCGTTTTGCGGGAGTTGCACCAGCGATTATTGCGTTGGCAGAGCACGATGTATTGCGTGATGAAGGCGTTGCTTATGGCGAGAAGCTGGCGAACGCTGGCATCCCAGTAACGATCAAAGAGTGGCCGGGAATGATCCATGGCTTCTTTGGCCATGGCATGTATGTCGATGCCGCCTATGACCTTCGTAAGTGGTTATCAGCGCAGATCGTTGCATTGACTTCGTAGTTGATTACTTTCTGTCGATGTGGATAGATCTGATTCATTGACAGTCCTTGGCGATTAAATGTGCACCTTCATTTATTGAGATGAGAGGTGTAAATTATGTTGCAGAAAAATCAAGCGATAAAGGAGGCAGCTGTGAGCGAAGTAGTACCAACAGCTCAATCCGTTGAAGAGTTTGATGCTCGAATTGTTGCAAATCCCGAAGTCATGGAAGCATTCTTCGCTGGTGATAAGCAAGGCGTAAATGACTTCTTCGAAAAAGTCTGGGGTCTAGAAGTCATCTCAACGTCGGAGAGAACTCTCCCTCAGTGATTGCTAGCCATCGCAACTTCGATGGCATCAAAGATATTGAATTAGTCTCCATCTCGTTGGGTGGTATCCCAAGTGGGGTCTCCGCTGCAGTTGTGAGAGTTATCTATATCGATGGGACGTCAGAAGAAAGAGTTCTTAAGCCGAATTCGAATGAGGTCATCTATGAGACCTTTATTGAAGAATTCAATCGGCTGAAAGGGTTGCTTGCCGAGCGCTCCAAGTAGACTCTGGGGGTGGATCAACTGCGCCTAAAGATTGCGATGCTTATCGCTCGCAGCGCTGGATTCCTTTCGAAATCACTTGGTCGTGGCGCTGGTGAGACCCTGCCCGGTCGTGTTCTCTTAGCTCTCTGCCCCAATGCGATTGGACTTCTCTCTGCATCGCGGGTAGTGGTCTTGGTATCGGGTACCAATGGCAAGACATCAACAACGAAAGAGCTAGCTTCACAGGTCCGCACAGTCGGCACCGTTGTTACATCAGGATCCGGATCGAACTTAACCCGCGGTGTGGCAGGTGCACTCATGAAAGATTCAGTCTTTGCGGTGCTGGAAGTCGATGAGCTACATCTGCCGGCAGTTGTCGCCGCAACCAATCCTGCGCTGGTCTTGCTTTTGAATTTAACGCGTGATCAATTACATCGCATGCACGAAGTAAAACGAGTCGCTGCACGTTGGCATGAGATGTGTAAGGCCGCAGATCCATCAACAGCATTTATTGCCGATGTCGATGATCCTTTTGTGAACTATGCAATCACTGGTGCAGCATCAGCGATCCGAGTCTCATTCGGTGGCGCAGCGCATGGCCGCCACCCAGATGGTGCTGTGTGTCCATCATGTGGTCGCTACTTAGATTGGAACAATGGGAATTACCACTGTGATTGTGGTTTGAGTAATGAGTATGCCGATCATGTGTTTGATGGTGGATCAGCTGGATACCGAAACTTTGTCTTGGCATCGATCGCCGCAGATTTAGCTGGCGTCCATAACGCTTTAAGTAATATCGAATTGCGAAACGATTTCCGCGGCATGGAGCGAGCTACTGAGAAGGTCTTTGCCGGGGTAAAGGCGCGTCTGCGGTTAACGAAGAACCCAGCATCGTGGACTGAAGCTCTGCAAGGAGTCACGGGAAACAATGTAATCTTGGTGCTCAACGCACGCGAAGTCGATGGCATCGATACATCGTGGATCTGGGATGTTTCGTATGCATCTTTGGCTGGTAAGAAGGTCGTTGTTACCGGTGAACGCGGTGCTGACCTGGCCTATCGCCTCCATGTTGAGGGCGTAGAAAGTACTTTGGTCGATACCTTCGATGAAGCGATTGCAGTATTTGGTGTGGGATCGGTCGAAGTATTAGCGGCCTATACCGCCTTCTTTGGGTTGGTGAACCGATGAAGATCGTACGTATTCATAACGAGTTACTCGGTACATATGGCGACCGGGGTAATGCTGATGTGCTCGCCTATCGCGCAGGTTTGGCGGGAATTTCAACAACAGTTGTTGATGTCTCGTACCGTGATCTCATCCCGCATGATGGTGATATTTACCTGTTGGGTGGTGCTGAAGATGCCGCACAGATTCTTTCGTGTGCAGCTCTGAGCAGTGGCGCGCTACATGGCGCAGTAGAAAAGGGTGCAGTCGTTCTTGCGATCTGTGCTGGATTCCAAATCCTAGGAAAAACTTTCTATGCCAACGGTGTTGAACAACGCGGCCTTGGTTTACTCAATATGACAACCGTTCCAGGTGATAAGCGTTATGTCGGCGATATCAAGATTCACTCGGATATCATGGGTATCGAACTCACTGGCTTTGAAAACCATGGTGGTAAGACAATCTTGGGTGCAGGTACTCAACCATTTGGAAATGTAGTGGTTGGACACGGCAACGGGGATAGTGGAGTCGATGGCGCTATCTCAGGAAATATCTTTGGTACATACCTGCACGGCCCAGTACTTGCTCGTAATCCTGAGTTTGCTGATCTCTTGTTATCCCGTGCGCATGGTGCACCAGTGCAAGTAAGCGATGCGTTGGCAGATCAGTATGCGAAGCTACGACGCCTGGTCGTGAAGTAGTGCTCTCAGTTATCCCAGCCTTTGCATTAACCGCTTTGGTCTTAGCGATGGTGCCGGGCCAAGGTGTAGCAATGGTTCTGCGCCAATCACTTGTGGGAGGCCGAAGCGCAGCTTTCTATAGCGTCGCTGGAAATAGCACTGGCTTACTTATCTGGGGCGCGATGTCAGGCGTTGGTCTATCGGCGATCTTTGCGAAGTCGCACTTAGCTTTCAATATCTTGAAATGGT
>Ga0214202_1000870_pt1 | contig 10730 bp, 13 predicted proteins | sample TroBogEpilimnion_9_FD_153040 | JGI IMG/M metagenome (GOLD analysis project Ga0214202, IMG submission 153040) | Freshwater microbial communities from Trout Bog Lake, WI - 03JUN2009 epilimnion | ecosystem: Environmental > Aquatic > Freshwater > Lake > Epilimnion/Euphotic zone | place: Trout Bog...
GCACTCGCTGGTGTAGATCTCACGATCATGCCCGGTGAATATGTCGCGATCATGGGCCCATCGGGCTCAGGAAAATCGACGCTCATGAATATCTTGGGCGCACTCGATGTCATGACCAAAGGAAAGTACTTCCTTGACGGCATTGAGATCGATTCGATGGATGAAAATGCTCTATCTATCGTACGTGGCCGCAAGATTGGTTTTATCTTCCAATCCTTTAACCTCATTGCTCGCACCACAGCTGTCGCAAATGTTGAACTTCCGATGGCCTATCAGGGCATCAAGAAGGATGAACGTCGCAAGCGTGCTCTCAAGGCTCTTGAGGTAGTTGGTCTTGCCGATCGCGTCGATCACGAACCAACTGAGTTATCTGGTGGTCAACAGCAACGTGTAGCAGTTGCCCGGGCTCTCGCAACCCGTCCAGCACTGCTTTTAGCTGATGAACCAACCGGTGCGCTCGACTCTAAATCAACGGGCGATCTCTTAGATCTCTTCGATCAGATCAATGCTGCTGGTCGCACCGTCGTCGTGATTACTCACGAAGATGATGTTGCAGCTCGTGCCAAGCGTGTGGTCCGCATGCGCGACGGCAAGATCATCTCCGATACCCTCAACAAAGGTCGTGTGGCATGAATATCCTTGAGATCGTTCGCTTCGCGATTCGCGGTTTGGGCACCAACAAACTTCGTACCGCGCTTACCACTTTAGGTATCGCCATCGGCGTTGCATCAGTGATCATCTTGATCGCCGTCGGAAATGGATCTTCTAAGCAGATCCAATCGTCAATTGATCGCCTCGGCACCAATACCATCACTATTCAGGCAAACCGTGGTGGATTCGGTCGCCAAGCTGCCTCCAGATCTGCATCTTCGAAGCCACTCACCGTTGCCGATGCGCTTGCTCTCTCAAGTGCAATTAAGGCTCCTGATATCAAGCAGGTTGCTCCTGTGGCATCCGCAAATGCGACCTGTACCAATGGAACAAATACATCTACACCAGGAACTTTCAATGGAACCTGGCCAGCGTGGTTTGAGGCATCTAATACCTCGATCGCCAAGGGTTCTTATTTCACCAACGACGATGTAGTTCAGGGCCGTCGCGTAGCAGTTATCGGAAACACAACCGCTACCGATCTCTTCGGAACTCAGAGCCCAATCGGTCAAGTTATTCGTTGTGGTGGAATTCCGTTCACCGTTATTGGTACTACCACGGTCAAGGGTTCCAATGGATTCCAGGATGGTGACTCACTTGTAGTTGCTCCTCTTACTGCGGTACAGCGTTCACTCACTGGCTATAACTCACTCCAATCAATCGTGGTTGAGGCAAAATCTGCTGGAGTGCAAGATCTCGCTCAGACTGAGATCAACACCATCATGGATGCCCAGCACAAGGTAAAGAACACTAATAACCGCGATTACCGCACGCTCAACCAGGCCTCATTGCTTGCGACCTCATCATCAAATAGCAGCGTCTTTACGGTGCTTTTGGGAGTTGTTGCAGCGATCTCACTTCTCGTCGGTGGAATCGGTATCACCAACATCATGCTCGTCACCGTTATTGAACGTACGCGCGAGATCGGTATCCGCAAAGCGATCGGTGCTCCAAAGGGTGCGATCTTGTCTCAGTTCTTGATCGAGGCAACGATCTTGTCGCTCGTCGGTGGTGGCATCGGTGTCATCGGTGGCTATATCGGTTCGCACTTTAAGATCATTGGAATTCAACCGGTAATCGTCCCCGCATCAGTTCTCTTAGCCTTTGGAGTATCAGTCCTGATCGGACTCTTCTTCGGTGGCTACCCAGCTTCACGCGCAGCATCCCTACGACCAATCGAGGCACTCCGCCATGAGTAATATCAATACCAATCCATCGGATGATTTCGATCTCTTTGCAACTGAGGTAGAAGATAATTTGCAAGAGCAGATCGCAAAGGGCACTTACAAGTGGACTAACAAGTACACCGCGATCCTCGGCGCACTTGTGGTGATCACCGCATCAGTCTCTGGTGGTATTTGGTATGGCAATAGCCACGCAGCATCTGCAACTACCAATGCGCTCTCTAACTTTGCCTCACGAATTCGTGGTGCAGCAGCAGGTGGTGCATTCACTGGTGCTGCAGGTGCCGCTAGTGCAGCTGGTGCTGGTGCATTTGCCGGAGCTGGAGCAGCAGGTGGTGCTTCAGGATTTGCTGGTGGTGGATTTGGTGGCGGCTCACGTTTGAGCGGAACTATCGCTAAGGTCAACGGCAACACCGTCACAATTACATTAGATGCGGCACCATCAACACCTATCGCTGCTGGCGATGCAGTAAGCGTCCGCGATACTGGTGCTGCAGGTGCTGCTACAGGCGCAACTGGTGCAGCAAGTAATGGCGCACCCGCTGGTGCTGCGGCAGGTGGCACAGCACCAACTGGAACTAAGCGAACTCGTGGAACTGCTGCAGCTGGTGGCACTACTTCTGGTACTGCACCAGCAACGGGTGCAACATCAGGTCAGCCATCCGTTGGTGGTGGCGCTGCAGGCGGAAATGGCGGCGCAGGAGGCGGACGTTTCAACAACCCAGCCTTCACTGCCTGTCTTGCCAAGAATGGTGTAACTCTTGCTCCAGGGGCTCGTCCTGATCGCACAGATCCAAAGGTTGCGGCAGCTCTGCAGGCATGCTTCTCAACGCTCGGTGGTGGCGCACCAGGTGCTGGTGGCGGTGGCTTCGGCGGTGGAAATGGTGGCGGAGCACGCCCCGCACCAACCGCCACCCCGTGATTAGTTGCTGAGCTGAGTTAACCGAGCGATCTCATCGCCGCTGAGTTCAACAACCTGAACGATCTCTTCAAGTTGTGAAGCGATGCGCGCTGAAGCAATCGGAGTTGATACGCCCTTGCGGTCACGCAACCAAGCGAGTGCAACGGCAGATACTGAACATCCATGGTTCTTCGCAATCTCGCGAAGAGCTGCTACAACGCCCCAGCCACGATCATTCTGATAATCAACGGTGCCAGAAGCCCGAACTGATTCAACGGTGACTCCTGGTGCGTACTTTCCGGAGAGGAATCCGCGAGCAAGGCCATAGAACGGTGCGCCCCAAAGTCCATTGTGCTCGATGACTTTGACGAGATCGCTCTCATATGGCTGACGATCCAACAAGTTGTATTGGTTCTGAACACCGGTGTATTTCGCAAATCCATGTGCATCAGATAGATCGAGCGCTTCTTGGAGGCGAGCACCGGTGTAATTCGATGCCGCGATATAACGCACCTTGCCAGCGGTGACGAGATCTGTGAATGCTTGAAGTGTTTCAGTTAGCGGCACAGTCTCATCATCAGCGTGGGCGTAATAAATATCGATGTAATCAGTCTGCAGCGCCTTGAGCGAATCATCTACCGCAGCTTTGATATTGGCAGCTGAAAGTCCTGGGCGAGTGGAAAGTTTGGATACCTTGGTCGCGATCACCAAATCGGCGCGATTTCCACGATCTTTCATCCATTGACCAATGATCGTCTCTGATTCATGGCCCACATTGCCTGGTTTCCATTCGGAATACATATCGGCGGTATCGATGAAATTTCCACCATGTTTGGCATATGCATCAAGCACAGCGAAGGACTCTTCGGCAGTTGATGAGTAACCCATGACATTGCTGCCAAGGCACAATGGGTGGACATGAAGGTCAGTGGACGGGAGCGCGATGTGTGAGGATTCCATAAGGCGATTCTATTAGAGTGTGCCTATGACTACGGGGGACTTCACGAGCGAAGAGCTCGCGCTTCAAGAGAAGAATCTTCAGCTACCGACGCTTGATGTAAAAACGGCACTAGCAATAGGTGAGACCGCTCTCCGGATCGCGCATGAGAGAGATCTGCCGATCGCAATCGAAATTCGGATGGGTGGATGGGTCGCCTTCCATGCATCACTACCTGGAACCGATGCCAGCAACGATACGTGGATCATTCGCAAGGCGGCAGTGGTCGCACTTACTGGCCACTCAACGATGTATGAGCGCGTCAAAGCTGAAGAGATGGGAATTGATTGGCATGCCGTCAATCATGCTCCAGAAGATGTTTATGCCGTTCATGGCGGAGGATTCCCACTGATTGTTGAAGGAGTTGGAACTCGCGGATCGATCATGATCACCGGTTTACATCAGATCGACGATCACAATATCGCAGTTGAAATTCTTGAGACGTATCTAAAAAGTACACGGAGTGAAAATTGAGCAAACCAATCTGGGTCGCTGGTGAAGTCCTGATCGATCTCATCCCACAAGCAAACGGTGAACGTCTCGCAGTTGTTGGCGGTGGACCAGCAAATACCGCCAAGGCACTTGCCAGGCTCGGGTTCGACTCGTACTTTATCGATGGCATGTCCACTAACGACTATGGCCAGCAAGCAAAGGCTGAGTTCGATGCCGATGGTGTGAAGCTCGACTACGTAAAGTTTTCTGATAAACCGATGTGCCTGGCAACTGTCACACTCGATGCATCTGGTTCTGCGTCATATGAATTCTTGATCGATGGCACTGCGACCTTTGATTTCCAGCGTGATTGGCTACCAAATCCTGCTGTTGGTAATCCTGCGGTCTTCCATATCGGCACGCTTGTTCCACTTGTTGAACCCGGTGCATCAGTACTCTTTGAATGGGCACAAGAGATCAATCAATTTGCACCAATCGTCTTTGATCCCAATGTTCGCCCTTCAGTTGTCAGTGATCGCGCTCGTTATGAATCAATCGTCAAAAAGTGGGCGGCGATCTCTAACGTTGTGAAGGTCTCTGAAGATGACATTGCTTGGCTCTACCCAGGTCGCCCGCAGGCGGATGTTGCAGCTGAGTGGCTATCGATGGGCGTTGACCTTGTTGTGATCACACTTGGTTCTGAGGGATTGATGGGCATCACTCGTCAGGGAACTGTTCAAGTACCTGGAGTGAAGGTCTCTGTCGCCGATACCGTCGGTGCTGGTGACACAGTTGGTGCGATCTTGGTCGAAGGCGTTGTGAAGTACGGTGTTGCTGGGCTTGAAGGCGAGACACTTAAGGCAGTACTTACACGTGCCGCAGCTGCTGCAGCAATCACCTGCAGTCGCCCGGGAGCACAACCTCCATACCTCAATGAATTGAGTAATTAAATGCAACATATCGATGGTTCAGAGATCTCGGTCTCGATTGATCTCGATCAAGGTGCACGCATCGCATCACTCCAATGGCGTGATCTGCAATTAGCAGTTCCCTTCCGTGGCACACCACTCTCGTGGGGTTGGTATGCGATGGGCCCTTGGGCTGGCCGTATCGCAGATGGAATTCTTTACGATGAAGCTGATCAAGAGATCATCTTGCCAACAACATGGGCAGCACCACATGCGATTCACGGCTTTGGTTTCACTGGGTCTTGGGAAGAGACCGGCAGCGGCTCGGCTCGCTTTGCGCTCCCTGCCCCATATGACGGTGCTTACTTAGAACAACGTATTGAAGTCTTAGATGATGCAGTTCGTTGGACCTTGGAATACGAAGCAAATGGTTGCACCTTGCCGGCTTGGTTGGGCTTCCACCCATGGTTCCCACGTGAACTCGAACGCGGTGGCGAAGCAGAACTTGAATTTACAGCAGCGCAGATGTTCGTGCGCAATGAAGAAGGAATGCCAACCGGTGAGCTCGTCCCACAGCCAGAAGGCCCTTGGGATGATTGTTTTACTGGTGTTCAGGGCACCCCAACAATTGTCTGGCCTGGTGCAGTTCGCATGGAGATTGAATCCGATGCGCCGTACTGGGTTGTCTACACCGAAGACCCTGAAGGCATTGCCGTGGAACCACAGACCGCGCCACCAGATGCGGCAAACCTGGGCATCGTTGGTGATCATTACATCGAAGCACTCTTTACATTCTCGGAGGATTTCTAAATGGCTGAAGTAAATCGCGACCATCTCAAGAAGTTGATGGCGATCGAAGAAGAGCGCTTCTTAAAGCTCCATCCAAAATCTGGTGAACTCTTCAAGCAAGCCCAGAGTGTGATGACCAATGGCGTACCGATGTCCTGGATGTCCAAGTGGCCTGGTGCCTATCCAGTATTCGTAGATACCGCACAAGGTGCCTACTTCAATGATGTCGATGGCAATAAGTATGTCGATCTCTGTTTAGGCGATACCGGTTCAATGACTGGCCACTCACCTAAAGAGACGGTCGATGCGATCAAAGCACAAATGGATCGCGGCATGACAGCAATGCTTCCTACTGAAGATGCAGTACTAGTTTCACAAGAGCTCAGCCGTCGCTTTGGTCTACCAAAGTGGCAGTTCACCGTCTCTGCGACCGATGCCAACCGTTGCGCTATTCGCTACTCACGCCTGGTCACTGGCAAGCAGAAGACCGTCGTTATTGATTTCTGTTACCACGGCTCTGTCGATGAGACCTTTGGAACCCTTGATAGCGCTGGCAATACCGTAAAGCGCCCAGGAAATATCGGCGCACCAGTTGATCTTGATGTCACTACTCGCGTTGTGGAATTCAACGACCTTGCCGGCATGGAAGCTGCGTTAGCCAAGGGCGATGTTGCTTGTATCTTGATGGAACCTGCGATGACCAATATCGGAATTGTTCTTCCTGATGATGGCTATCTACACGCAGTTGGTGAGCTTGCGAAGAAATATGGCGTTGTATGGATCATCGACGAGACCCACACCATCTCTGTCTCTCCTGGTGGAATGACTGCGGCACTTGGACTTAAGCCAGATATTCTGACAATCGGTAAGGCGATCGCTGGTGGTCTACCAACAGGAACATTCGGCATGACCGATGCCATTGCTGACGCGATTAAATCAAAGACCAATCGCGAGATTATTGATACTGGTGGAATCGGCGGAACGCTCGCTGGTAACGCACTTTCACTCGCAGCGATGCGTGCAACCCTCACCAAAGTTCTTACCGATGAAGCATTTGCTCGGATGGTTCCACTCGGCAATCGTTGGTGCGATGGTGTTGAGCAAGCGATTAAAGATTTCGATCTACCATGGCACTGTTCACGCTTAGGTGCTCGTGGTGAATACCTCTTCAAGCCAAACGCACCTCACACTGGCAAAGAGGCAGCAGATGCTGGTGACTTCGAGCTCGAGCAATATATTCATCTGCGCATGCTCAACGATGGCTTCTTAATCACGCCATTCCACAATATGGCTTTGGTATCGCCAGATACAACTGCAGAAGATATTGATGCACATACCGCGGCATTCCGTGCGATGTGTGCTGATTTAGTCGCAGTTAATTAAAGCCCAGATCCTTATAAACCTTGAGGGCTGCGGCATTGTCGGCATCGACATAGAGCATCGATTCATTGATCCCGAGCGCCTTGAAATATTGAAGACCGAGCTTCGCTAGCGATTTTCCGAGGCCTTTAGGGGAGTGCGCTTTATCAACGCCCAATACATAGATCTCACCGACTGGCCCTTGGCGCTTTAAATCGTGGTGGATCTTTGTCCAGCAGAAGCCGATCATGGCGCCGTTCTTCTTGGCGATGAAGAAGCCTTTGGGATCGAACCACGCCTCTGCCATGCGATTGGTGAGATCTTCCATCTGCCAGCCACCTTGATCAGGGTGGTCAGCAAAGATTCGGTTATTGAGCGCAAGCCATGGCTCATTATCGACGCCGGGAATAAAGGTCTGAACATCGACATCAATGAGTGGGAGTTCGATCTCACCAAGAGTCAGGTGAAGTTTGAGGATCGTGCGCACGGGAAGTTAAACCCGTTCTGAAATAAGTGAGTCTTTACCTGGCAAGGTGAAGCGGTAACCAACGTTGCGGACGGTTCCGATAATCGCTTCAAACTCTGGTCCAAGCTTGGAACGCAAGCGACGGATATGAACGTCGACGGTACGAGTTCCACCGAAGTAGTCGTAACCCCAGATTTCTTGCAACAACTGGGCGCGAGTAAAGACGCGACCTGGATGTTGTGCTAAATACTTCAGTAGTTCAAACTCTTTGAAGGTGAGATCGAGCGAACGACCCTTGATCTTTGCGGTGTAAGAGCTTTCATCAATGACTACATCACCAGTACGAATCTCGCGAGCAGATGGATCGGTTGCAATGAGTTCAGCGCGAACGCGACCGATAGCAATACGAATGCGTGCCTCTACTTCAGCAGGTCCGGCAGTATCGAGGATGACATCATCGACCCCCCAATCAGCACTTATTGCTGATAGGCCACCTTCAGTTGCGATCGCAATCACTGGGCAATTAACACCTGTAGTGGTGAGCAAGCGAGCAAGTGACTTTGCAGATGCAATCTCTTTGCGACAATCGAGGAAGAGCGCGTCAACATCAGGAATATCAATAAGCACTGAAGCTTCCGCAGGAAGAATACGAACTTGATGCTGCAAGAGTCCAAGACTTGGAAGCACCTCGGCACTTGCACCGAGCGTGTTCGTCAGAAGGAGAATGCGCGCCATAAGGAGTGCAACAATACTCGGGTGAACTCGCTCGTGATACTTGTGATTGTGGTCGGCCTGACTCTGGCCTTCGGACTCTGGCATAAGGCTTCACGTAGCCGAATAACAGCGAAGAAAGCCACTCTTACGCCGGTTCTCACTGAGACAGAGCTTGGTCAAGCCTTTGGCTCGCGTGCCACCTTCGTTCAATTCTCGTCGGCCTTCTGCAGCCCATGTCGGGCCACTAAGGCGCTTCTGACTGAGGTCACTGCAGATCTGCCAGATGTCGTTCATGTCGATATCGATGCCGAGAGCCACCTCCATCTAATCCGGCGCCTCTCGATCAACTCAACGCCAACGACCCTGATCTTGAACCGTGATGGAGTCGAAGTCGGACGTGCAGTGGGTGCTCCTAAGCGCGATCAGGTGCTCGCCGCTCTTGCGGCAATCTTGTAACTGCAAGAACCTTGCAACCATTATTTTCGTAATCCTTCTACGCTCTCGCTATGACATTTACACAGGCGAACTCAACTGCTGTCTCAATCCCATCAGTAACTTTGATTGATGCACGTGGCCCACGTTTTGGTGCAGCGATCACTTCGATCATTCTTGCGATTGCACTCGTAGCTCATTCACCTGTGGTTATCGCGATCTCATTTGCCTTCTTTCTCATTGGTGCGATCCGCGGTCCGCAATTCACGCCACAAGGTCTCTTCTTCAAAAAGTTTGTGAAGCCTCGCCTCTCTGGTGAGACTCCTACTGAAGATGCTCGCCCTCCTCGCTTCGCGCAACAAGTGGGCCTTGCCTTCACTGTCGTCGCACTTGTTGCTGGAGTCGCCTCATGGAGCGCGGTATTCACAGTTGCTGTAGCACTCTGCTTGGCAGCAGCGCTCTTAAACGCGGTCTTTAATTTTTGCTTGGGCTGTGAGATCTACCTTCTCTCAGTACGCCTTCGTTCACGCTAGACTTCACACATGGCTGAGAAACACGAACTCCATCAAAAGGGCTTGCGACTAACCCCGCAACGCGAACTCGTTCTTCAAGCGGTCCGCGCGTTAGATCACGCGACACCGGAAGAGATCGCTGAGAAGGTCCGTGAGACTCACCCAGGTATCAACCTCTCCACCGTTTATCGCAACCTAGAAACCCTTGAGAATGTTGGCCTGGTTCAACATGCACACGTTGGTCATGGTGGCGTTCGTTATCACGCTGCGATCGAACAACTCCATGCCCACCTCAACTGCGAGAACTGTGGCCTCCTCATTGAGGTCCCGATCGAAGAGACTTCGCTCTTCACCCAAGCACTCTTAAATGACTACGGCTTCCATACCGATCTCGCTCATCTGGCGATCGCTGGCCGTTGTGAGGCCTGTTTCAACAAGCCTTAATAGACCCTAATAGACTGGCGCCATGAGCGCAGTCTTCGTTGAAGAAGGTCCGGATCGCGGTGCGATCTGGCACTTTGGCGAACCAAATCAAGAACAACGCGCACTTGCAGCCGGTACCGCCTTCGCTGATCTCTCACATCGTTCCATCATTACTGTCACCGGTGTCGATCGCCTGACATGGATGAATGATTTAGCAACGCAAGAGTTTGCCAAGCTCCAAGCAGGTCAATGGGTTGAATCATTAATGCTCGATGCGCAAGGTCATATCACTCAGCAATTCTTTGCCGTCGATGATGGTGAGACTTTGTGGTTACATACCGAACGCGAGAAAGAGGAATCACTCCTTGCCTTCTTGCAGAAGATGGTCTTCATGCTTCGCGTTGAGCCAAAATCTGCGACTGATACTCACGCTGTTGTTCGCGCCCCAGGTGCTCACGATGGTTTGGGTGGCCCCTATGCGATCGTTCCGCGCACTGAGTTAGCTGATGTGTTGCAGGCCTTTGCTGCTGTGCACACCCAGGTCGGTACCTGGGCGCTTGAAGCAGAACGCGTCGCTGCCCATCGTGCGCGCATTCTCTTCGAGACTGATCACAAATCAATTCCGAATGAACTTGGCTTCTTAAATGGCGCTGTCCATATGAAGAAGGGGTGCTACCCCGGCCAAGAGACAGTTGCGAAGGTATTTAACTTGGGCCATCCACCGCGTCGCCTTGTACTGCTCCACCTTGATGGCTCAATGGTTCACTATCCAACGACCGGTGCCAAAGTATTCTCTGGCGAGAAAGAAGTTGGATATATCGGCACCCTGGCTCGCCATTACGAACTAGGTCCAATCGCACTCGCGGTTATTCGCCGGACAACACCTGTGACTGAGGTATTAACAGTTGATGGTGTTCCTGCGACTCAAGAAGTAATTGTCGCTGCTGAATAATTAGTAGACG
>Ga0214202_1000872_pt1 | contig 10711 bp, 20 predicted proteins | sample TroBogEpilimnion_9_FD_153040 | JGI IMG/M metagenome (GOLD analysis project Ga0214202, IMG submission 153040) | Freshwater microbial communities from Trout Bog Lake, WI - 03JUN2009 epilimnion | ecosystem: Environmental > Aquatic > Freshwater > Lake > Epilimnion/Euphotic zone | place: Trout Bog...
AGATAATGATCTATTACTTTTCGTACAAAGTCTGCTTAATTCTGTGAATACTGAAGAAAACTTCCAAGTTAACCTTAGTGTAATGGAAGAGTTATTTGAAGCAATCAAAGACTTCAGAGAACGAAGGCCTAATTGGTACTTTATCCTAGAGAAAATCCCTGCCAGTAGCAGAGAAGATATAGGAAATGATTAACCAAAATGATGGGAAGAGAACTTAAAAGTTATCCCTGTGCCCGTTTCAATTGTAATCAGATGATTAAAAAGAATAGGCCTAAGAGGAAGATACTCCTCAATCCTGGTGTAAAGTCTGTAAGAGCATTAATTAAAAATAAATGCATAACTAGACTAGCCAAGCAGAGATCCATGATTAAAAACAAGAAGTTAAACTTGTTAATTAAACCCTGTACTACTAGTAGGAAGTCAAATTCTAATCATCCCAATGGATCATCTATAAATAAAAGGGTAGTAGTGAATTATCCCTTTATCCCGGTAAAACTTCACTTTCTTTCTAAGAAAAGTAGAGAATGGATAAAACTTGCAAGCCCTATGAAGGCAATTAAACCTTCTATCCCGGCCAAACCTAACATTTTAATTAACAAAAATGTTTTGGCAAATCAGGTTACTTATTTGATTAGCCTAGCAAGCTACAACATGAAGGTCAAATCTTTCATCCCGGATAGGCTTAGTGTTTTAATTAACAATAGCACTTTAGGGGATCAAACTACTTATTCAAAAGTAAATTATCCTCTCATCCCGGTAGAATACATTGCTACAAATAAAAAGAGCAATATCATGGAAGAAAAATCTATCCTTAGAATAGACAGAAGCACCCCGGTAGGAGCTTATTTGTTTCAGAAAAAGGACCTAAAGATGTCCTACTACTCACACTGTTCATCCCGGCGAAGCCTACTTAATGGTAAAGTATAAAGAGGTGAGTGAAAAATCTGAAATGAAGGAGTTAATTAAAAACTCCGATAGACTTCCATATTGTTTCACAATAAGGAGTCGCCATAGAGAGAATTCTCTATATGAGTTGTTCAAAAGGAAACCCCTGATGACTACTCTAAAACACAGTTGTAATTCCCTGTCTGGAATTTACGAGCAAGAGTGTATAGAGAGGATAATTCCACTCAAACACCCTCTGTGTTTAAAATTGCAAAAGATGACTTTTCAAAGTCCAAAGAGGTACAAAGATAAGATTAATTTCTTTCGGTGTCCCTTTTTCGCAATTAACAGAATGAACCTCACAAGGGAACATTCTTTAGAGAAATATAAGAACATGAATAGTTCTTTGAATATTCCTCTACTTTCGACATGAACGATAATAATCGCTCAATTGTTGAAAATGGTCAAAATGTTGGTTACGACGTTTGAAGCCATTAAACGGAAAATTCTCACTACCAAAATAAAAGAATTTTCTCGTGAACTCAAGACATCATTGTCGTTACGAGTTTTACAACATAATTCGATGGAATGCGTAAACGAGCAGTCAATCGAAACGAACCTTAGTCCTTTTGTCAAACAAAAGAGGTTCATAGAAAAGTTGAAGCCTGTAAAAGAGGTGACCACTTTTCCGCATGAGAAGACAGATGGATAATCCCCCACATGTCTTGACTCGAAGTCATTCAAAAAAGTCAGAACAACGTCAAATAGAAGCGAAAGACATAGAAGTAGCCCTGTACAGAGCTGCGATGCCATTTGCTGAAAGATTATTTAAAGAAATGATCGATAAATTCGATACGAATCTTAAGACGTCTGATGTTGAATGCATTGAGCTATACAAAGAGTTTTGTAGAGGCTTATTCTACATGAGAAGAATGAACTCTCAGTGGAACATTCAAGAAGAGTCTAGAGAAGATTTTAGCCTTCAAATATTGGTTGATATTCTCAGACTTAGTATTGAAAAGGTGAAAACTCTCAATTTGGATGAAACCGATTGGAGAGGATGCAGCCTGGTACACAGAGCCCTTAAAAGTTTAAGAGCAATTGATCCTGAATGGAGCATAAATGGTTCCAAAAGGGTTATACGTACCAACGAGTAGGAAAGTCTTCATTTAAAATATGAATTCTTTCATGATAAGAGCAACAAAAAGTTTATACTTACTTAGTTGCTACAAATACTTCTAACTGGAATGTCTGAACAACAACCAGTAGAAATGACTGAAGCGCGAGCAGCTATTATTCTCAAAACTGTTAAATACACAGCTGAGAAGAAATTCAAAGAATGGGTTGACAATATCGATACCAGTTCTGACGAATTGACTGATTCACGCATTGAGTCGTACAAAAAGTTTCAAGCAGGTTTATACTGTATGAAAGAAATTGATCCTCAATGGAACATTAGAGTGGCTTCAAGAAATTTAAACTTTCAAATGCAAATGCTCGAAAGTCTTTTCTTTGAATGCCTTGATCAATTTAGCACCTCAAATTTGGGAATACTCAAATTAGGAGATTGCTACATAGTGCATAAGACTCTTAAAAGTATAAGAGCAATTGACCCTGAATGGAGCATAAATGGTTCCAAAAGGACAATTACAATGCGCTGAAAAATAAAGAAAAGTTACTTTATCTAGAAAGATATGAGTCCTTTTCGCAAAAAGGTGGACAGAATAATTCTTACACCTACGGTACGAAAGATTATTTTTAACATGTCAGAACGACGTCAGTTTCAAATAATCAATAAGGAAACAACTCTTTTATACGGAGCTGTTAAATTATTGGCTGAGAACAATTTTAAAGCAGTTATCGACGACATCGATACTAATTGCAAGGAATTGAATCAAACCAATATCCAAATGTACCAAAAACTCAATGAAACTCTTTCTTGTTTAAAAGAAATAGATCCAGAGTGGAAAATTGCAGCAGAAACAAGAGAAACTTTTGTACCTGTTGTGTTAATCGAGTGTCTTAGAGAAGGCGTAAGCTTAATTGACACTTCCGATTTAGAAGATCTAAATTTTGGAATTTATAATTTAGTGCATCAGATCTTGGGAAGAATCAGAGAATTCGATCCCACTTGGAGCATCAATAGCTCTATGCGATTTGAAGCATTGAAATAAGAAAAGTTACCAATGAAAATGGTCACTAATTCTTCTTGAAAAGAGAACGAACCAACAAAGATGTCACGTTCCCCTTTTCTAATAAATTCTCACTCATACATGTTAACTGAGTATGAGAAAGAAATGCTTGTGCTTATAGTGACACTATTCATTGAAAAAGGAGTAAAAGAGTGCATAGATCATATCAGCACACCTCCTCAAAGTTCAATGGCAGATTGTCTTGAAGCACACCGAAGATTGCATTCGTACTTGCATCATGCAAGGCAAATTGTTCCTAATTGGAATATCAAAACAGAACTCAGAGAATCACGACTTGCAATTAAACCGCTAGTTGATGTCTTTAGAGACTGTCTTGAAAAACTTGACACTTCAGACTTAGAGTTGATGGAAGTGATAAGTTATAATCGAATGCATCAAACTCTTTTAAAGATAAGAGAAAAAGATCCTACCTGGAGCATAAATGGTTCCATAAGGTACGGCGATTTAAACTCACAACTTCATCATCCACAGACATAATGTCTAGGAGTAGAAGTAGTGAAGCAAGAGAGCCATATAAATCAGTTCTGTTACTGATGGCTGAAAGAGGAATCAAAAAGTGCATTGATAACCTCAGCACTGATCCTCGTTTGAACAGACAAACATTTAAGATGTTTCAAGTTCATTTAAACCATTTAAGGTCTTTAGACCCTAATTGGAACATAATGAGAGAATTTAGGAGCCCACGACTATTAATTAAACTTTTGGTCGATACTCTTATAAAAAGAATCTCAGATGTAGAGGCTTCCAATTTAGAAACCCTGAATTTGGAAAGCTGTTACAGAGTACACCAAGTCCTTCGAGTAATCAGAGGATTGGATCCAAGCTGGAGCATAAATGGCTCAGTACGGTTTGGCGTACTTAATTAAAAATGTAATTAAAATGTCAGATATCAGACAGAGACGCCTGAGACATTTATACATTAAACTGGCCAACATGATTGACTATGTGTCGACATTGTTAATCGACATGTTAGACCAAAGGTCTTATATGATTTTATTTGACCTGTTGCTTAAAACTGACAAAATATTCCAGTTTATAAAGCGACATTTACTAGATTTCGAGGAAGTAAAAGTTCCTTTGTCTGTAAAATATAGGCTACACAATGAGTCAAGTTGATGAAACAACGGAGATCATTAAAAGAGCCGTGCATGACATTCAACCTGGACAGAAAGATACTGTCATGGTAGCTTGTTTAATGCGAATATATGATGCAGTTATGAATCAACGAGAGCATAACCCATCATGGCAACTGTCTACTGAAATCTTTGATGAAGTAAGACGAAAGATACCTAAGCGATATGAGCCGATGGATACAACAGGACAGACCAAATAGGTCATCCAACAATTCCAACACCTACATACCAGGTGTGGGCTTATTGCCAATAGGTGACATAAATCAGTTAGTAAGAGAAGTTACTTCAGCTATGAATTCGGTACCAGAGTCAAGTGACTACGATCCGATGGTAGCAAGGAGACTCTACTACTATGTACGTTGCCTAAGAGTTTATTTTCCTCATTGGAGAGTAGCTCTAACACCACACAGAATCGCTCCTCAAGGAACTATATCTGATGGTGAAAGTTCTGAAGACCCTGAATCAGGTGATTCGGAAACAGAATTAATACCGCGCTAAAAATGGCTTATAGAGCTATTGAGCCGATTATAGAAGATGAGTTAGAAATTGACAATGATCTACTCAGATTCTATTACAGAGTTATACAGGCATTAACTGAAAATCGTATAGATGTCATTGATGATGACTTGCTTCAGAAACTTGTTGAAGTAAGACTAGCAATGGATCTGTTGATGGAAAAGAAGCCTGAATGGTTTTATAGACCACACACTCGCGATGGAACCGCTTAATTTTCTCACAATTGGAAAACCATACAGAAGTATAAGGTTGAGAACCTACTTTGTATGGATGACAATTTCCATCATCGCTAACTTGTGTAACGCAAGAACGGTGACAGCAATTTTCATAAGATCATATTTATCGATGATAGTGTGGCTTATGTTAATTTTCAATCACGACAGAGATAAAGCGCAAAGATGTCTTTTATTTCTAACTTACATGAGATTGAATCCATGGGAAAGAGTGATTGAAAACCTCATGTATACTGCTATCACAGTAAAGCTAGGCTTATTTTTCTCGTGCTTAGAAGCATGGATAATGAGACCTTACATGAGTATGGGAGAAGCAATATTGAACCTTATATTGTTTATAATTGCATCCTATCTTCCAGAAAACTGGAGAATACTATATTTAGCAATAAAATCTTACTTCAATGGAACAGTTGTTGGCCTATGAAGAAAGATTAAGACATAAAATTGCTGATGTAGAGGCAGAAAAAGCTCAAATCGTTCTTCAGAAACGTGAAACTAGGGACAAATTGGCTAATGAGAGTCTGCATCCCGTTGAAAGAGCTAGCCTTAACGAGCTACTAGCTGCTCTGATAAAAGCAGAAGAGCTAAGAGATACTCTTATTTCACGGTACAGAGAGTTTATGCGATATAATCGGTTGATGACCGAACATAATATTCGTTACCACAGTCCTGAGGAATGAATAATGATCGAATAAAACTCAAAAGACTGGAACCGAGTCTTAAGAAAATCGTAAAATGGCGTAGAGAAGTTCAAGAAAAGCTAGAGACTGAAAAGATTGGTCTTTCGCCAGCTGAAATTCTCAACACCGAAAAATGGTATGAAGGGCTTAAAACTGCCGAGAATGCCATTTATTGTCTGGAATTGATCTATCGACGAAGGTTAATGGATCAAGCTGCATTTGCAGAACCTGACAATAAAATTCAGAAAGTAAAGCAAGCGAATGAAAGTCGCGGCACCAAACTTTCGAAGAAAAACCAGGAAAGTGAGGAATTAAAAGTGATTCCCCCTTCAATCCCGGTAATCTCAATCAAATCGACTCTAGGGACGCTAGATAAGTCGAATGTTTTGAGAAAAAGGGTAGTGAAACCAAAATTAACTAAAAAACAATTTGGTCACTAAACCTTAGGCAGAAGTATGGAAAACTATCAAGAAAAACTTGATAACCTAATGCCAGAATTGGACTACGTCATTAAGCGTAGACAAGGGTTAGATAAGCTTAGACAATCAGCTAATCTTCACCCTGTAGAAGTTATTCAATTGACTCGATGGCATGGGGCATTTGCTCAAGCAGAGTCATCAATGTTGCATTTAGAACTTGTCTATAGACGGTTACTAATGGGACAAGAATTTCTACGAAAGAGTGGAATGAGAAATCAAGAAACTCAAACAGAGTTAAATGAGCCTGGTAATTCTAACGTTAAGCTAAAAAGATTAAGAAAGGTTAGAACTAAAGAAGCTACCAGAGATCAAATGAATTCTGAAAGTGTTTTGACCGGTGAAAAAAGTAAAACTATTTGGAGAGTGTACTCGCAGAGTCCACCTCGGCAAGGTCAAGCAACTTATTCAACTCAAAATCTGTAAGATAGATGTCTTTTAAGGAAGTGCGAGTTGAACGACGAGGTTTGTTAGACGATATTAGACAAGTCTCAACTGAATTAGCGAAAAATGATCTTAGCAGTGAGCTAAGGATAGCGCTAACTAGAAATCTTTTGTTATTTCATAAGATTCTAGATCAACTTAATGAGCTCTTACGCAGATTAGTTAGAATCTCCTTGTTGGAGAAGCGAGCTTCCACAGAGCGAGCAAAGTTGAAAAGGCTTAACTTTGTAGATTGTATAAAAGACAATCTAAAAAGCCGCAGCTTGTATTGACTATGATAAGTCAGTCAATTGAACAAATTCAAGCTGAAAGATCGATGACTTTGAATTCGATTCGATCTATAACAAGCAAGTTAGAAGCACGTTACCTTAACGATAGGTTGAAAAAGCTTTTAACCAAGCACTTAGATACTCATAAGAAAGTATTAGCCCAACTTAATTTGATGCTGAAAAAAGTTATTATTGAATCTGTTCGTAATAGACAGATTACCATTAGCAGAGCAAAATTAAGAAGGTTGAGTTACCTTACTCAGCAGTTACGAACTCAAGAATCATAGCATGAGTGGAGAAGTTAGGCAAGTTAAAATTCCTAAGGTAGACTATGCAGCTTTAAGCCGCGAGTTGGCAGCTAAGAACGTCACTCACACTAGTTTATTTATAGGAGAAGTAAAACAAATGGACTATCTTTCTAACAGAGCTATGATCTGTCTTCAAAAGGAAGTAGGAGGTAAAGATATGACTACTGAGAGAGAGCTTATCGAAGATAAAATTAAGGAAAGGATAGCTCACTTTGGTAACATGGCTAGTAATAAAGAAACCACTTTCTTCAAAGCCAATTACGCAAATGCAATTTGCACGCAAGCAACAATTCTTCATCAAACTTTTGAAAGAAGAAATAAGCATGACGCTTTACTACTTATCACCAGGATATGTAATGCATATCGAGCAAGCGATGAGACCGAGCATCGTTCTACTCAAACTGATGACAAGCAGTTAAAAGTCACGGCACTGTAAAAATTTGAGAAAAATTTTCTCTCTTTATGACGGCTACCAAGCAAATTAAGGTTGTTAATTAAAATGATCAAACTAAGTAGAATGCTGCTACTGGTCTGGAAGCATTTTGATTAAAATTTGCTAGCGTATGTACTTTGTTGACTAAAAACCTGGTAGAAAATGATCATGAAGAGAAAAAGTTTCCTTGAAACCGCATATTAATTAAAGATTTAACTCTTTAATTAAAGAAAATATCATCTCATAACAACTACTAGAAATGTCTAGGGATTGAACATCAATTTAATTAAGCTCGTAAATTTACACCAGTAGAAAAGTCATGAGAAAATATTTCCTTTAACGAAAGAATTGTTTTCAATGTATGTAAAAATTATTCAAACGTTTGTTCAAAGAAATACCATCGCTCACAAGCATTGTTAGTAAGATTGAATAGCATGCGAAATAAGTACGACAAACGACCTTATTGTCAAGTTCAAGTGTAAAATTCAATGTTAAGCATGAAAGCGAGGAATTTTTTCTTTTAAGAAACGATTGACAAGCCGAAAAAGGAAGATGTCACCAATGAAAATGGGTTAGGCATTTTTTTTAGCTTGGCTCCTGAGGTATAGTGAAAAGTGAATCTATTGTTTAAAACCTCAGAATAGAGCAAACTTCTGTATAAAAAGAAGAGTGAACAAGTGAAAGACAGACAGTTGATCACTAGACTTTGACCAGGAAGGTCGGCAGAAAAACTGCAAAAAATTTCTGATCGAGTTCAACACTTAGAAGAAAACTCGGCAACGAGGAGAGACTTCGAAGCGTTGATGAGCAACTAAAAAGAAGAACAGGGAGAGGATTCGAAACGACACTTAGAAAAATCACGTAAAAAGATTTTTCTATAAGGAGTCAAAAGGACTTAGAAGAAAAAGGTACTTCTTCTGAGACTTAGAAAAATATCCGAGTTTTTCTAAAGTAAGTAAAATCGCTTTACTTATTCCTTGACTTAGATTTTAGAAAACTTTAAAATTTTTTCTTCCGATTTGAAAATTTTAAAGCCTTTCAAAATCTTGAGAAATACTTTGAAAAGTTATTTCTCCCTCGAGTCGTAGAATTTAAAAATTTTTTTTAGGCAAGTCCAGCCATTAAAAATTTCCTAGATTCTGGAATCCTGAAAGGTGACAAAACACTTTAAATAAATCGATATCCTTGCTAGAAATCGATACAAATCCCGGCTCAAGAATCAAAAGTTGATCAAGACAAGCCGACGCAACCCCAGTTCAGAGCAAGAAGCATTGACTCAAAGGTAAAAAACCAAAGTAGTCAATATCCCGGACAGAGCAATACTCTTATCCCGGATCTAAAGTAAAAAAAGTTGATTACAGTTTATCAACCTTTACTCAGAAATAAGAGACAAGTTGCAATCTCTTATTTTCAGGTGCTCCACTAGTTTTAGAAATAATTCTGAAAATTCCTAAATAAGGGTAAAAGAATTTACAGAACATTTTTCTTAAAACCTGTGACCTCTCAAACCAACCGAAAATTAACGGATTTGAGGAGGAGAACCTCTGCTCAGAGGTAGAATCGTTAACCATTCCGAAGCAAAAGGAGTGGATCGAGGTCAGGTCACTGACTAATTCCAAAAAGAATCGCAGTAAAGCTTTCTTATTGGACGTGATGCAAGAGCCACCGATGAATTCGTTGATGGTGGACCTCGCCCAGGTCAAAGCCAATTACGACCGGGAGCGAGAGCGAGAAACTGGAACGGCTCCGATGAACGTTTCAGTACCTCTGGACATCATCGCACTCAAAAAAGAGGTGAAAAAGTCCGAATTTATCCACTCATCATTGATGGATACCAAAGGAACTATTATCCAGTTCCTCAACTCGCAAGCTATGCACGGCTTGGGAGTAGCTGAAGTCTTCGGAGGAATCCGGATTGCCGTTGACGATCCCAGAAAGATTCCAGGATACTTGAGCAAGTACAAGGGCATCATTCGAAACCACGCCCGACTTCAGCTTGAAGCTTACCTCAAGATGGCAAACCATGTCGCCGGATTTGGAGAGAAGCTAGCAGATGAAGATTTCGGCATGACATTCAGGTGGGCATCGTTGTCGCCGACAGGCTCGAAGCTCATCCCGTCAGCCAGAAAGGAGGGACCCATCTTCTACGGTGTCATTCCTTCCTACGTGGAACCGACCAACGCCGCATTCGATCCTTCAGAACCGGATGAATGGGTGCACGTCATCAATTGTCACATCAATTTGATGGGACAAAATGCAAGAAGAACGTTCCACATTAAGGAAAGCACGAAACCAAGTAAGGTCGCTAATCCGTTGGCAAATAAGAGACCAGGTGCTGCTTTACCTAATCGCAATCAGAAGAAGCCGAGAAACTACGCACAAACATCAGGAGACAAGGCGCTGGCCGCCGTGGAGGCACTCGCGACGCACATCGCTCCGTTGGCCGCCGCCATGAAGCAGACGCAGCCGGAAAAGGAGTTTCCGAAATTACCAAAAACGACGGGACCAAATCCGAAGTGGGAGAAAAATGGACCGCCAATCCTTCCTGAAGCGTAAAGATGTGATCGGAGGTGATCAACCAAAAAAGAAAAAAACGAAGAAAAACGTAAGAAAAAAAAAAAAAAAAAGAAAAAGTAGAATTAGTGGTAAGAAAAGAGATTAGAAATTAGTTTTAAGGAAACGAAACTTATTTCAAGTCTTATCAACAAAACTCTGATAGAAAAGATAAATCTTTACTCAAGATTTTGATTGTATTCTTTACCCCATGTTGGATGCTAATTAAGACCTACCCCATGTTGAAAAGGATGTAGTCTCTTAAGTGAAAAACTAAAAGTTGGAGTTGTGTTGATGACAATTGAAACAATGTTGAGTTAATTCTATTCATTTTTTCATTTTAACTTTAAGTTTTGAACAGCTGAAAAATAACTATTATTGACGGTTAATGTTGCATTTAGCAAAAGTTCAGAAGAACTTCGACAGTGAAAGAACTGTTAATTTTCCAGCGCGTAAGCTAGGCAACTTACTTTTAGCCAGTAAAAACTTTGAAGAACGACGAGACACGTCGGGGCAAATGAAATAATAAAAATGACTTTAAACCCAAAAGTCGGGGAAAATAACTTTT
>Ga0214202_1000873_pt1 | contig 10695 bp, 9 predicted proteins | sample TroBogEpilimnion_9_FD_153040 | JGI IMG/M metagenome (GOLD analysis project Ga0214202, IMG submission 153040) | Freshwater microbial communities from Trout Bog Lake, WI - 03JUN2009 epilimnion | ecosystem: Environmental > Aquatic > Freshwater > Lake > Epilimnion/Euphotic zone | place: Trout Bog...
ACTGGATCTTCTAATTGGAACAATGCACAACCAACACTGCGTGCAACAAATCACGGCACACTCGCACTCGCACATAACGGCAACCTCACCAACACTGGTGACCTTGCCGAATATTTAGCGAAGAATTTCCCTGGTTATCAAGATCATGGCAATCATGCAACAACTGATACCGAGATCATGACTGCTTTGATCGCGGCACAAGAAGGCGAATCATTTGAACAAGCAGCGATGAAGGTTCTTCCTATGTTGCGCGGTGCATTCTCACTCGTCTTTATGGATGAGCAGACACTCTATGCTGCACGCGATGCACATGGTGTGCGTCCACTTGTACTTGGAAAACTCGAACACGGTTGGGTCTTTGCATCTGAAACCGCAGCGCTCGATATCGTTGGCGCATCCTTTATTCGCGAGATCGAACCAGGAGAATTCGTTGCCGTTGATGGCGATGGTCTACGTAGTTATCGCTGGGCTGAGGCAACACCAAAGGGCTGCATCTTTGAATATGTCTACCTTGCTCGTCCTGATACAACGATCGCTGGTCGCAATGTGCACACCACCCGCGTTGCCGTTGGTGAGCAGTTAGCGAAGGAACATCCAGTAGAAGCTGATCTGGTTATTCCCGTTCCTGAATCAGGAACTCCGGCAGCAGTTGGATATGCACGTGCTTCAGGAATTCCTTATGGTGCTGGGCTCGTGAAGAACTCTTATGTGGGTCGCACCTTTATCCAACCATCCCAGACGATTCGCCAACTCGGTATTCGATTAAAGCTCAATCCATTACGGGAAATCATCGAAGGCAAGAAGATCGTCGTTGTTGATGATTCGATCGTCCGCGGAAATACTCAACGCGCATTGATCCGGATGCTCCGTGAGGCTGGCGCTTTAGAGATCCACGTGCGTATCTCGAGCCCACCGGTGAAGTGGCCTTGTTTCTACGGTATCGACTTCGCTTCTCGCGCGGAACTTATTGCTTCTGGCCTTGAGATCGATGAGATTCGTCGCTCTATTGGCGCAGATACCTTGGGCTATGTCTCACTCGAAGGTCTGGTCGAAGCAACCACGATCGCTGAGTCAAAGCTCTGCACCGCCTGCTTTACTGGAAATTATCCGATTGAAGTTCCTGCCGATATTTCGAATGGAAAGAATCTGCTAGAGATTGTGAACAATTACGAGTGAGTACTTACGCAGAAGCAGGCGTTGATATCGATGCTGGAGATCGTGCCGTTGAATTGATGAAGGCTCACCTCAAGCGCGCGCGTCGCCCAGAGGTTGTCGGTGATATCGGTGGCTTCGCTGGATTGTTCGATGTATCTGCTCTCAAAGATATGAAGCGACCTTTGCTTGCAACATCGACTGATGGCGTTGGTACCAAGACTGAGATTGCACGTGCAATGGGGAAGTACGACACGATCGGCGAAGATCTTGTTGCCATGGTCGTTGATGATCTTGTTGTCTGTGGAGCCGAGCCACTCTTTATGACCGATTACATCGCCGTTGGAAAAGTAATCCCAGAACGTATTGCGGAAATTGTTAAAGGCATTGCGATCGGAGCTGCAAAGGCCGGAGTTGCATTGGTCGGTGGCGAGACTGCCGAACACCCAGGACTTCTTGATGACGATGAATTTGATATCGCAGGTGCAGCGACTGGTGCAGTTGATGCCGATCGTTTACTCGGTGCTGATCGCGTGCAAAAAGGTGATGTGATTCTTGCGATGCCATCGAGTGGATTCCATGCAAATGGTTACTCACTTGTTCGCCATATTGTTGCGACGCAGAAGATCTCATTCGATACGAAGATTGAAGAGCTGGGCAAGACTGTTGGCGAAGTACTACTCACTCCAACAGAGATCTACTCACTCGATTGTTTGACACTCTATAAAGCGATGCAAGATCAGTTGCACGCCTATAGCCACATCACCGGAGGCGGTATCGCCGATAACACCGCCCGTGTCATGCCCGCCCACCTGATGGCTACCTACGACCGCTCAACCTGGGCGCTTCCTGTGGAGATGGAGTTCTTGGCTAAGGCTGGGGGCGTCCCACAGGGCGATATGGAGCGGACCTGGAACTGCGGCATTGGAATGAGCGCGATTTTGGCCCCATCTGAGGCTGACCGAGCGCTCAAGAGCCTCGCCGCCCGGGGAATGAAAGCCTGGATCGCCGGCGTTATTGAGGAGAGAACAGGCTCAGCAGGGGCTGCGTTGGTGGGGAATTACCAAAGCCGATAATCTACGCCTCTGACGAATTTTGATATCAGTAAGGGGGTCTCGCAATGGGTAGAGGCCGTGCGAAAGCCAAGCAGACTAAAGTCGCAAGAGATCTCAAGTACAACGGTCAAGAGATGGATCTTGAGCGCCTCGCTAAAGAGCTCCATGGTGAGATCGACACCGATAATCAGAACGATGATGACCCGTTCGCCGAGGGCAACTACATCCGTCGAGCCTAATTGCGTCTAACACCCTACGTTGCATCCCTTCGGGTCTATGAACCCATGGAGGCATTCGATCCAGTAGACCAACTCCGTTGGGAAGCGATTCCGATGACGGCGCTCACTGGCCGCGATGAACAACTGCGCGCATTGAAGCGAACCATTCTTACTGAGCCACCTGCGCTACAAGCCGATGGTGCTCACATTTTGGAATTTGAAGGCGCTCGCTATGTCGCTCCGTGGTCAACGGCAACTCGTTGTTGGGCGGCGCTCGAATCTTTTAAAGATACTTTGCCAGCACCAGTTGCAAAATTCTTCGTTCCAGAATCGATGGAAGAAGCGATCACTATCAATGTTGAACGCGAAGGACTTGATGAGAAAGTTCCGCACATCATTACTGAGACGTGGATGATTCCACCTCGATGGTTCTCACTCTTCTCTGTCGATGAGCGACTTCGTGGAACGTCTGATGAAGGCGCTTACACAGTAATGCGCACTTCAGTTGCGAATGCGAAGCAGCGTTGCATGTACACACATCAGGCAGTCTTAAATTCATTTGGCAGCGGGCCGATCGAAGAAGAGATCGCAGATCTCCTTGAGTGGCTCTCGATGTTCCATGCTGAATCGATTGTGGAATGTGATTACGGCGGTCTCGCTGACTATTTGGAACAAGCGCTCCTTGCTAATGGCGAGCCCGGGCTTGAAGCCGATACCTCGATTGAAGATATTCACCACTCATTGGCTGGGCTCTCGCAGGGCGATGGCGCGATGGCTGGCCAAGGCTATGAGCGCCTCATTTCACGCTGGCGCCGCGTAGCTGCCTTCGAACAAGCGATGTAATCTCAAAAAACTCTTCTCTTTTTTGAAGCGGCAAGGAATACTCCTCCCATAACGGACGATTCGGACATCCCGAATTTCCCGCAATGGAGCGAGGAGGTGGCTTGTGAGTGATGAAGTACCAGCACAAGAAGTCTTACTGACTCCTTCAGAAGTGGCCACACTCTTTCGCGTTGACCCAAAGACTGTTACACGATGGGCAAAGGCTGGAAAGTTAACCTCTATTCGCACCCTAGGCGGACATCGTCGCTACAAGGAATCAGAAGTTAAAGCGCTCTTAAATAAGATCACGCAAGATTAATTAGTACCTTCTTCTCATGACAATTTCGCACCTCCAAGATTTTTTGCTGGCTGGTGGCGCATTTGTCATTGTCGGAGCACTTACTCCATGGGTTCGCAGATTCGCGATCAAATATGAAGTGATGGATTCCCCTACGACATCACATAAGACGCACAACGAACCGGTTCCATATCTTGGTGGGGTCGCGATCATTGTCGGAATTCTTGCTGTTTCATTTGGTGCACTCATTTACAAGCATGCAGAGAGCAAGAACTTCTGGTTAGCGCTCTCAGTCCTTGGACCTGCACTTGTCTTGGGACTTATCGGACTCTGGGACGATGTTCGCAATCTTCCACCGCTGCCGCGATTTATCGCACAGACCATCGCTGGGATTTTTACTTCTGCAATCTTGATCTCATCGAGCACTGTGGGAACACCAACTGGTTCGAAAGCAGTTGATGCGATTATCACCACGCTCTGGATTGTTGGTATCTGCAACTCCATTAACTTCTTTGACAATCTCGATGGTGGTGCAGCCGGCACAGTTGCGATTTCTGCAATCGGGCTAACAAAACTTGGAATTGATGGCCACCAATATTTAGTCGGCGGATTGGCAGCTGTTACTGCCGGTGCAACAATTGGATTCTTAATCTGGAACAAGAGCCCAGCGCGCATCTATATGGGAGACGCTGGTGCGCTCTTCTTAGGGATCTTGATTGCAACGCTCACGATTCGCTTGCATCCCAATTCCGAGACAAAGTGGACTTCATTCGCCACTCCAGTATTGCTCGTTGCGGTGCCGATTCTGGATACATCAGTTGCAGTTCTCTCACGGTTGCGCCGAAATATCTCGCCATTCCAAGGCGGCCGCGATCACTTAAGCCACCGCTTAGTTCGGGCTGGATTGCAGCGACCAACCGCGGCAATCACTCTCTGGACGCTCTCTGGCTTCTTCGCCTTCTGTGCAATTTTGATCCCACTTACCAACCGTGCGACTGAACAGTTCATTACTGGTTTCGCTGCGCTTGCGTGGGGATCGCTCTTTATCTATTTCTTCAGAACTGCCGACTCCGAGTAACCTCACACCATGAGTAAGGGCAACCAGGTTGAGTTCACAATCTGGCTACGCGAGCGCGAAAGCGCCTTGTTGCGCGCTGCCCGTGCGATCGCATTCGATGCTCAGAACGCTGAAGACATCTTGCAAGAAGCTCTCGCTGATGTCTATCAACGCTGGAACAAGGTCAAAGACCACGAAAATCCAGAGGCATATGTCATCCGTGTGATGGTCTCAAAGCATGCCGATATGCGCCGCAAATGGTGGCGTAAACAGCAAGAGAATGAGACCCCGTGGGAATTGGCCGAAGATGTTCGAAATATCGCCGATCAATCCGATGACGTAGTTCAGCGCCTCTTAGTTCAATCAGCACTTAAGACTCTTACCGCCGCCCAACGTGCGGTTCTTGTGTTGGTCTATGAACATGGCCTGGTTCTTCGTGAGGTTGCAGATGTCTTAGAACTTCCGATGGGAACAGTTGCATCGCACCTTGCTCGTGGCAAGGCAGCGGTCGCCGCGCACCTTGAACTCGTCCCAGAATTTGAAAAGTCCATTAAGAAAGAGTTGCCTCCGCTTCTCAAGAATGAGAAGAGTGGATCACTTGAATCTTCATTGGCAGAGGTAGTTCTTGGAGAGGTGGTGGAAGAGTAATGACTGATATCGATTCTTTAATCCGACGCGAGCTCGAGTTGATGGGCAATGGCCGCTACTCTGGAAAAGACCTTGCTAGCACTGTCTTTGCGAAGGTCCGCCGCCGTCGAATCCGCCGACTTATTATTGCCATCTCAACAGTGATGGTATTCACCGTATCTTCGGTCGGAATTTATGCACTTGGTAAGGCAGTTTCTGAACACAATTTTGCCGCTACTAATACCGGCAACAATGGTGCAGTCGGATCGACAGATTCACATGCGCTCCAACCTAACCAGATCGACCATCTGATCTCGGACTACCCAGTGACGTGGGAGCAGAGCGTTGGTGATTTGAGCGCAATTTCTAAGGCGGGCGGCATTGGTGACACGCTCGGTGGACTTACTGCTGCTGGTTTAAAGGTGACATGGCAGGCCTGTTCTACTGGTGCATGTCCGACATCATGGATTCTCAATGTTGAAAATCGCACTGGCGATATCGTTACTGCGAATCCGGCACTGATGTTGTTCGTTAATCACGAGCCATTAGAGAGTTCGTCAAGACCAGTCACAGTTACACCAGGTAGCTCGGCACTCCTAGTATTCACTTTCCCTGAGTTGTCGAAAGGCCTTACTGTTGGCTCTAATTCAACATGGCAGTGGAACTGGTTCTTAACACCAGCTCACTAACGAGATTATTTTGGGGAGTTGTACTTGTGATTCGTTCTAACATGGCAAAGAAGATTGTTCATTCACTTCTTTCACTTGGTGTTATCGCATCTGGATTTGTTGCGACATCACCAGCGCATGCGGCAATCACACTTCCTACCGGATCTTTCCAACCATGTTCATCAGGCGTTACTAACTATTGCATCGAGAGCGTCAGCATCACCAAGACCGGACAGAAGCCAATTGTTTTAGTGTGGACACCAGCGGGATCCTCAGGACCTGCAGCTGGTAATAACACTGGCGTGGTTGCAGGAAAGGCCACTCTGCCAGGACGATGGACTGCCCCAGGAGCATTTGATTCCAATAACTATGACGGCATTTATATTGATGCAAAGGCAGCGAATGCCTTTGTTCCGTGGGTCTATGTCGATACCCAACCAACGCTCTCATCTGGCGGGGGCGTCAACCTTGCTGCGCAAGCAGGTAATACCAACTATGCGGTAAACCTTGATTCAGAAGCTGCAATTGATATCAAGATCCATACCGGTGACATTAAGCCTGGTGTGACCTTTGGTGTTGGTACAGATGCAACACTCGATATTCAAAGTGCCTCCGGTTATTCCACCGTTGAGATCTCCGGCTACCCAGTAAGTGTGCCACTCGCAAAGTCTTCAAAGGATTGTTCTGGTGACGCGGGAGTTGCAACTGCACTTGTTACTCAATTCCAGTCCGTGATTGTTCCAGCGAATGATCCACTTGGATTCTCGGTCGAAGGTGCGAGCGGCAAGATGTATGTCGGATCAAATGGAATTTGTAAGTTATCCACCCCAACATGGGACGCGGATAGGAAGGCCTTCAAATATTCAGCCTCTGCACCGAAGTTGGCACCAGATGGAACAACAACTAATAAGGGTTTCTATCACGCAGTGATCTCCTTCGCGGATGCAACTGCACTCTGGGGTCTCAAGAACCCAGCTGATGCCGCCTCCGCACTTGTTGTATCGATCACCACATCTGCCGGTGGCTCTGTTGCGGCAACGAAATCTGTATCGGCTCGCAATAATCAGATCATCATCGATGTCTCGGGCTTCAACTTCCCAGATCCACTCTTGGATATCACTCTCAATCCGGATTACAACATGAATACAACCGCAGTGACCAAGCCGTTGGTAACAGGCACCCCAAAGCCAACTCCATCCCCAACGGTCGCGGCGAAGAAGATCACCGTCACCTGCGTCAAGGGCGTCATCACCAAGAAGATCACCGCCGTGAACGCCACCTGTCCAGCGGGTTACCGAAAGAAGTAATTTCGCCCGTTTTGCCCCCCATTGGACGGATATGACCACTCATAACCTCGTTCCGACCGGGGAAAGTGCATAAATTTGCTCCCAAATCACGGTGGGCTCAGTAGATAGTCACATTCGGCTATCGACATGAACCCAATTAGGGAGAACTACGTGCGTAAGTCACTCATTGCGCGAGGCTCGGTCCTCGCCCTTCTCGCGGGACTCTTTGTGGGATCGGCTCTGCCATCTCATGCAGCGACCCTTCGAGTTCCAAAGACAGCTTTTGCAGCGTGTGCACAGATCAACGGAACATATTGCGTTGAATCTGTAGTCATCACAACCGCGCAAGGAAAGACCGTCCCATTGATGTGGGTGCCAAACGGTAATCCTGTGCCACAACAACCAGCGAACGCTGGAATCTCATTTGCCCCAATGGCAGAGCTCAGCAAATCCAATATTGTTATAGGCAATGGTTGGTGGGCTGATCAGTATCAGCGCGATGCTCTTACATCTGGCACTGCAGTATTTATGGATGTCACAAACTTGATCGGTACTCCTAACTTCCCTGTTCAGGGTGCGAAGTACGATTCGACATCAAAGACATTCGATACAACTCGCGATCCTGGTAGTTGGAGTCAGCCACAGGATTGTTGGCAGAACGGCCAAGTAACCCACAATGTTCTCTGGACCGATTGCTACAAGTCTTCACTCGTCATCATCAAGGATGGCGAAGTAAAGATGGAGTTCGATTACGCTGATCCAGCAAAGGCAGCTTCAGAGGCAAAGCGTTTCGCATCTGAGACATTTATCGATCTCAAGGATCTTGCTAATACCCAGCAGATGCCTGATTGGAATGCTAAGTACGATCCAGCAACAAAGACATTCTCAAAGACTGTTCCACTCGTTACTCCAATCTGGGTTACTAACAACTCACTGATTAACGGTTGGGATGTTGCGGGAACTGTCTCAGCACTTCCTTCAGCTGCAGCACCTGCTGCTAGCCCAGCGGCATCACCAGCAGCTTCTCCAGCGGCTTCACCATCAGCTTCAGCAAGTGCATCTGCTTCTCCAGCACCTGCAGCAAGTGGCGCGGCTACACCAACACCAGGTTCATCTCCTGCAGCAGCTGGCGATGGCGCAGTCCCTGGCGTAGCGGCAGCACCACTTGCTCCTGATGCATCTACCAACGTTGCTCCTCCAGTCGAAGCTGGCCGCGCACTCGGTGGCCACTGGACAACACCATTGTGGAACACACTTGGTCTTGGTCAGCTCGGTTACGACGGACTCTTCGTTGAGGCAAAGGCTGCAAACGAATTCACCAACAATCTCTTTGTTGATGTTCTTCCAACACTTACTGATGCCAACAACAAGGTAACTCTTGCATCACAGCCTGGAACAAAGGGCTATGCAGTAAACCTTGATCCAGATATCACCATTCAGGTAAATGTTCGTACCGGTGATATGAAGACTGGTGTCACAGTTGCTGTCGGTGTTGATACAACAGTTCAGACTCAGAACCGTGGCGATTACACATTAGTCTCTGTTGAAGGTTCTGCTGTCACAGTTCCACTTGCCAAGGATCCTGCAAAGGATTGCACCGGCGAAGCTGGTGTAGCAAAGGCGAATGTTCGTCAGTTCCAGACTTTGATCATTCCGCAGAATGATCAGACCGGTTTCGGAGTTGATGGCACCACCGGAAACCTTTACGTAGGTTCTAACGGTGTCTGCTCACTCTCAACACCAACATGGGATGCAACAAACAAGGCATTCACTTGGGAAGCAGCAGCTCCTCACTTTGCTCCAGATGGAACAACAGTGAACAAGGGCTTCTATAAGGCAGTCATTCCGTTCAAGGATGCTGCTCTTCTCTGGGGACTTACAAACCCAGCAGATGCTGCTACAGCGCTCAAGGTCTCTTTGACTACTGAAGCTGGCGGCACAACTGCAGCGATTGCGGTCGTATCAGCCAAGAACAACAACATCATCATCGATGTATCTGGCTTCAACTTCTCACGTCCGAAGTTGTCGATCACAATCAAGAAGGGTTACAAGCCTTCAAAGGCCAAGGTCACTTCATTGCCAGCACCAAAGGTCACAGTCACCTGTGCTCTTGGCGCATCAACGAAGAAGATCACTGGCACCAACCCTGTATGCCCTAAGGGCTTCAAGCAGATTGGTCCAAAGGTCTGATCCACTGATCTAACTGAGCTAACGCTCAGCACGTAGTACTACCTATCGAGGGACGACTCCCTGGTGCACTTCAAGGCACCAGGGAGATCCTCATATCTCAGTCTTATCCAATGATTCTTAAGGAGGCGACATGAAGAAGCTCATCTCAGCTATCTCCGTCGCACTCCTTTTCTCATTCTTACCAGCGCTCTCCAACTCATGGGCCGCTGATACGACAACTTTGCTCCAAGATGGCTACCCACCAGGTGCAGCACCTAATCGGGATTGCGGGAACGCTGCCGGTGGCAAGGCGATGCTCGGGGATAAGGAACTTACCTGTACCCCAATTCCAGATTTAGGTCCCGGTGTTAACGAGTGGCAATTTAGTGACGGTACCAAAGTTGCACGCAGCGGTGGACCACACACACCACTTACAAATTCAACAAACGATGAAGCATTTACTGAGCCAGCTGCACCCGGGCTTCAAAATTATCAAGGTCTCTATCACAACGACCTGGTAGGCCTCACGAGATTTACCTCGGCACTTCTAGATATGCAACCAAGTGATCAAAGTCCGTCAACAGTGACTTCATGTTCAAGTGCAACAGACTCTAAGTGTCCAACAACAGGAGTTTTCCATTACTACGCAGTTCTTCCCGGATGTGATGGCGCAAACCCAACAAACTGTTTCTCTCATGTCACTGCAACTAAGCCAGATGGAACAGTAGTTCAAGGCGTAGTGCAAGGCATCTTCAACCATGACAACCCTCAGGACTTCACCGGTGACGCCGCGACGGGACTTCCTACGGGAACAGAACCAACTCTCGTCACCTTCCCTGGAATTAGTCATAGCGGTGGCGATACCTTCTTGGTGAAGCCTGAGATGACCGGATCGAAAAAGCCAGGGGATTCACAGTGGACGACGAGCAGCTTCAAAGTAAGTCTCTACGCCGTAAAGATGGTCAATGGAATTTTTGGATTCAGCCAACTTTCGACTGATCCAGTGAACTATCAGAATGGGATTAATGAAGCTGGTGGAAAGGTAATCGGAGCAAATCCTGCAGAAGGTTGCGCCGCAGCTTCGACAACTCAATGCGCCGAGATTTACCCGCTGCCACTTGACCTCTCATTTGGCATCTCAGTGAAATTTAGTAAAAACTTGACTGGCTGGCTCCACGGGCGAATCACCAAACCGACCATTACTCTTCAAAACGAGACCAATGGTGGGGCCACTCTCACAATTAATGCAAAGGCTATTAAGACTCCAGATAATGCTGTCTGGGCTACAAATGACAAGCTTCCATCTGCTTTAACTTCCTTCTACGGGGATGACCACAGCGGAA
>Ga0214202_1000877_pt1 | contig 10687 bp, 9 predicted proteins | sample TroBogEpilimnion_9_FD_153040 | JGI IMG/M metagenome (GOLD analysis project Ga0214202, IMG submission 153040) | Freshwater microbial communities from Trout Bog Lake, WI - 03JUN2009 epilimnion | ecosystem: Environmental > Aquatic > Freshwater > Lake > Epilimnion/Euphotic zone | place: Trout Bog...
GCGCCTGACCGCCGCATTGCATCGGCCGTCCAAGCCCCGCCGCGTGGCGTGGCGTCAGGTGACGAAATTGGCGTCGCGGCAACGCAAGATCGTCTGGCGGCTGGTATCGAAGCGCCGGGCTGTCTCGGACACGCTGGCGCCCGATGCCAGGGCAGCGCGCACCGCGTCCCGCTGCGCCGCGTCCAAGGTGCCGGGACGGCCAAGCGTGGTGCCCTCTGCCTTGGCACGTTCTAGCCCGGCTTGGGTCCGCTCAATGAGCAGATCGCGCTCAAACTGAGCCGTGGCTGCAAGCACGGTCATAACCATCCGGCCCGCCGGGCTTGTCAGGTCCGCACCGCCCAACGCGAGGCAGTGAACCCGCACGCCGATCTTGGCCAGACGGTCCACCGTGGCCACCACGTCTATGCTGCTACGCCCCAGCCGGTCCAGTTTCGTGACAATCAGCACGTCATCGGGTTCCAACCGGTCCAGCAACCGCATGAAGCCGGGCCGTTGCTCAATCGCACACGATCCCGAGACGGTTTCGGCAATGACGCGGCGCGGGTCCACCCGGAACCCGGCGGCGTCGATCTCCCGGACCTGATTTTCGGTGGTCTGACCGATAGTGCTGACGCGGCAGTAGGCGAAGGTGCGAGACATCGTCGGGGGTTCCTGTCCGAAAATAATGTCCGTATATCGCACCCCGTCCGAAATAGTGTCAAGCTAAATTTCGGACATACCGGAGATACGTGTCCGCAATCGTTCGTTTTCGGACACTACGCTATGAGCCGGGACAATCCCGACACATAGCGTTATGTGATCGGGTTGGCCGGGCCGGGTTCGTCCGGGGTTGGCTGCGGATCGCCCGCACCGGGACCATCGGGCGTTAACTCAGGCGGGAGTTGTGTTTCCGGCGCTGCTGACGACATGCGGCTGTGACAAAACGGCGCGGCGGCTTCGGCGCAGATACGGGCCGTAGCCAGATCGCCAGATTGAAACGAAGCCGACATGATCGACAATAATACCGATAGCGGTGTCATGCTGGCTATCTGTCCGGGGGTTAGCTTCTCGCTCAAAGCCTTTACCGCCGCAGAGGCTAATGCTTCCTTGGCGATGGTGGCCTTGTTCTTGGCTCCTCGGGGCGCCCGGAACGCGAGAGCGTTGATATGTTGGCCATAAAATCGGTATTCCTTATGCTTTCGTCACAAACGCTGCGTTTTGGTTGCCCTGATCCGCCGGGCCATCGCAGCCGCCAGCCGTTCGGCGATCCGTTGGAGTGCGTCCCGGCTGGCTTCGGCCGGATCAACCGGAGAGGAGGGCACCGAAGCGCCATCCTCCGTTAAGTCGATTTCCCGCATCACGGCGCCACCGGGGAGGCGGTTTTGACCGACCGCGCGCATTCGTCAAAGAATGCGCGCCTCAGGGCGCCCCTGGACGCCGCAGACGCTCCGGGGCCACGTCTTTGCCCGCTTTACGGCCAGACGCCGCTCAGCGCGCTCCCTGAGTTCGGCCATGAGCGCATCGGCTTCGTCCCGCCGTTCGGCATCGCGAGCCGCGCGGATAACTGCCAGATTTCCAGGCAGCGGGTCGAACAAATCGTTTACGTAATGAATCATCGACGATCACCCGTCCTTCGGCCAGCAACCGACGCTTTCCGGCCGGATCGCAGCTATCGAAGTGCGCCCTCGAAATGGCGTTCGCCGGGCATTCGGCTTTCGGCTTCGGCGCATCGTCAACGAGCGTGTGCGTCTTGCTCCGCATCAGTTTCATCCGTTCAGCGAGATCAAGCGCCGCCAGTTCTGATCTTGTTATTTTTGTCGTCATCGAAAATGTCCTGTTCACGCCGGAGTATTGAAATGGCGGCGGGCTTCGGCCTCAGTCATCAGCGCGAATTTTCCGTCCTGTTGGGTCAAACTCGGGCTTGACGCGTCAACGTAGCCACCGTGCCGGACGGCTGCGCCGTGAGCCATTGCAGACTTCACGACCGCAACGGCGCCATGAAACTCGGTCGTAGCCTCCGCGATCGTGGTGCGGGCCGCGCTTCCAGGATCGCCCAATCGAACACCAACGCCGGCGCACACAGTGTCCGGTGTCCGGTGTCCGGTGTCCGGTGTCCGCCACAATCCGCATCTCCCGTCGTCTTGCGTCAATCTGCTCCAAAGCCGGTTTCGCGATTGTGTTCGGATCTTCAATGGTAGTGATGGGAGATTGCTGACCAACCCCAGTAAAGCAAACCCACCGTCCGTCCCGCTTCCAGACATCGGACACCCGGGGTGGGCCGGCCCCTGCTTCAGGACCGGCCCGCTCCCCTAACGTTTTTTGATGATGACCTTGACTTTTACGGTATTATGTATCAACCGCCACCAGAGCGGAATGGTATCGAAGCCGGGTCAATCCCACCTATCGAACGGTAGGTAGAACATGATTGGTAAGACCGTCTGGTCAGTTCTGACTGTAATCATCCAGCTATCTGGCCAACACTCCGCCGGGTTAACTGGCTGGCAGGCCAACATGGCGGAGAATCAACTCGATCTCCTCGGGCTGGTAGATGATGAATTGGTTAATATCGATACCGCAGGCTGTGTCTGGAAGTCGCGGGCATGGTTTTCTCACGTCGAGCACGAAAGGAGTCTGCCCCCGTTTTTGACCGTCCAGGTAGGTGTAGGTTATGCATCCGATGAGCGTAATTTCTGCCATTACAGGTTGGGCAACCATTTCGGCCCTCTGTCGCTTCATGGCGCCACTCATGAACTCCGCCGCCGGGAAAAAGAAATTGATGCGATCTGCTTTCGCCGCTTCGATATCTACCCTGCTCACATCGTCTTGTCGGACGCTCGTCGAAACTTCCTCATCGGGGAAGACCGACGCCAGGAAGGTACCAGACACCCCGGCAGCCCTTTGGCAAATGGACTGGGCGGTGGATTGGATGTGTCGAGGGTCTATAGAGACGTAGGCCAAGCCATCAACACGTATGACATCGGCCGGGGTATGACCAACGTTTTTGACAACCGGCGTGATATAGACTGTCATCCGATCAGGGAAGACGATGATTCCACCAGAATCGGCGCGGGTTACTCTCAACCATGCGCGAGTAGCATCTTGAGCCGCATCAGCCTGCCGGCGAGCCTGCTCGGTGGCTTTGGCGGCTTCGATGAGGGCATCAATATTGATCAGGTAAGCGCGGACCGCGATGCAGACCGCAACCGCAGAGAGAAACAAGGCACCTATTCCAAGAACGGACTGCCACCACCAGAACGATTGTTCGGTGGCTCGGTGCTCGCCCTCGCTGGGGTAGGAGTTATGTTTCTGAGTCGGTTTAACCGGCGGATCGCCGACGTCCTGCGAATCGTCGGCGTTTTGATTGCTTGGTGTGCCATCTTTATCGGGACGTTCTTGGTGTTGCCTCCCTGATATCCTGCGCTCCAAGATGGTGAATAGGGATATCCAGGATGACAACAATATGCCTACCTCAATCAGCCGAAGAATTCCGTCACTCAGGATATTCATAAGTCCTCCAGTCGAATTCCCTCTAACTCCAATGCCGCAATCGTTGCCAGAAGGAAAGCCGCTCCGATCGTTCCGCGGCTGAGTTTGTTGGCGATCGACGCCTTGGTTTCATGGAGGCCGTGCGCTTCCAAACGTTTCGCCAGTTCCTCATAGGTTACATCCGCCCGTTTCAACTCAACCTTGATGAATCGAGCCGCTTTCTCCGCAAGTTCTTGTTCCGTTGCTGCAAGCCCCATAGCACACTCCAAATCTGGGAATGAGTTATCATATCCGATAATTCGTTATTGACAATGGGATCCCAAATGTTATCATATCCGGTATTGAATAACCGGATACGGGAACTATGTCTCAACACTTCCTCCTCTCAGCCAAGGCCCGGACCCTCTCACTGTCAACCGTGATGCGGATGAGCGACCTGGAAGCCGAGACGGTGTTCCGCTCCGTCCGTTGGACCGATGGCGCCGCGTCCTGCCCGCACTGCGGTTGCTGCACGGTCTATGAGTGCCGTCGCCCCTCCGGTGCGCTCCGGTTCCGCTGCAAGGCGTGCCGGGCCGATTTCTCGATCACGTCGGGCACTCTGTTCGCATTCCACAAGATGCCGCTCCGTAACTACCTCGCCGCAGTCGCCATCTTCGTCAACGAAGTGAAGGGCAAGAGTGCTTTGGCTCTCTCCCGTGACCTGGATTGCCAATACAAATCGGCCTTCGTCCTGGCCCACAAAATGCGTGAAGCGATGGCGTTTGAATTGAAGGGCATGCACGTCGGCGGCGAAGGCGAAACGGTTGAGATCGATGGCGGCTATTTCGGCGGCTACATCAAGCCAGCGAACCACAAGGACATGCGCCGCGACCGCCGCCTTGCCAAGAACCAGAACGGCAAGCGGAAGGTCGTGGTCGTGGTTCGCGAGCGTGGCGGCCGCACCCTCGTATCCGCCTTCAAAGCCGAAGTGGACAGCCTCGGCTTCATCATCCAGCGGGTGAACCCCGCGTCGAAGCTGGTGACCGACGAAGCGGCCGGCTGGAACGCCTTGCACGCCAAGTTCGAAATGTCCCGGATCGACCATTCCAAGGCTTACAGCGAGGATGGCATCTATTCGAACGGTGCCGAAGGCTACTTTTCCCGCCTTCGCCGGTCAGAGATCGGCCATCACCACCACATTGCCGGTCAATACCTCGTCCGGTATGCCCAGGAGATGGCATGGCGAGAGGATCACCGCCGCGTTGCCAACGGTGCCCAGGTCAAGGCCGTGGCGACCCTGGCTATGACGGCACCGACTTCCGTTGATTGGTGTGGGTATTGGCAGCGGGCGGCTAAGACGGCAGCTTAACAAAGGGGTGCGCCGCCTGCCGGTTGACCGAGCATCCACCTACCGGCCGTGTTCTGAAGTTCAACACCGCATCAGGGGTTGTATGCGCGAGCCGGTCAAACGAGACTCAGCGCCCAGCCAATTCCCACCGCGCGCCCAACCCCGCCCCGATCTTGGCTACCTCGCCGACCTTCCGTAGTTCCCTGAGCGACCACAGGACGCTTGCCGTGACCTTCTTCCGTAGCTTAGAATCGGCCATGTTCAGCTTTTTGGCCTGCATCGCCTGTATTGCGATGGATTCCGCCGCTATTGGATCTGTGGCGACCCGTAGGCCGTTCCGGCAGAACCCGGCGACCTCACCATGGGCAAACAGCGTTCCGCGGGTGGATGGGCGCTTGTGGCTGATCTTACGGAAATCGAGATCGGGATCGAACATGCGGATCGACGCATCGATATGCACCAGGTCTTGCCGGGCCTGTCGGGTCCGTTCTTCAAGGTCGATGATGAGGCCAGTTAGCGTTGCGCGTTTCTGGACCAGAACGGCGGCGATGTGTTTGTTTTCCATGCCGTATAGTGTATGGTTTATCGGCCAAAACGGCTTGTGTCCTGTGGTGGCGGTTGATACATAATACCGGACTTTTATGATCACGATCACCATCATCAGCGCCAGGAAGTCGTTGGTTGAGAACATGGCGACCTCCGGGTGTTAAGCCGGCGGGGAAATCCCGCCGGTTTTTTCATATTGACCACAAAGTATTAACAAATCGTTTGCGCTGGCCATCTTATTGGCCAATCGGCGGCGGATCACTTTCAGTTTAGTGTCGGCCCGCCGCCTGGAAGCAATCAATGGCCGGCCCGGCGGTTTCACGCCCTGCGAGGTGATCGCCTCGGCCCATGCGCTGTACCGGTGTCAAGGACCCGGCCCGTGTGTTCAACTTTGACGGCGAGAACGCCACCGGCGGCGATGACCACCAGGACGCCATTGATCCTGCCGATGCACGATGCCTGGCATCCCGGCGACATCCTCCGTGAGATGCATCTCACGCCGATCACTCCAACCGTAAGGACATGCCGCAAGCCAGGTATCGGGAATTCTGGATCGTCATGGCGTGCCTCCCGATCTGGTGCATCTTACACCCGGGGTGGGCCGGCCCCCTGCTTCAGGACCGGCCCGCTCCCCTAACGTTTTTTGATGATTATCTTGACTTTTATGATCACGATCACCATCATCAGCGCCAGGAAGTCGCAAGTTCGTAGCATGCCGACCTCCGGGTGTTAAAGCCGGCGGGGAAATCCCGCCGGCTTCTTCATATTGACCGGAATGTATTAACAAATCGTTTACGCGGGTCATTCTGCGGTGAGCCTGCTCGATTTAAAATCGACCCGGGCCTGCTATGCCGCTCGACGGGATCAATGCTTGCACGCCCTATGCCGCAGCGAACCGCGCCTCATGCCGCCCGACCTGTAACCGGTAATTCTCCCGATACCGGTCGCTGACATCCTGATGCACCGCCAGCGCCGCCGCATCGCGCTCGCCGCCGGTCGGCTCCACCAGATCGAAGTGTCCGAAATGGTCCTCCCCGCGCACCAGCATCGCCCGGCAGCGCACCGGCCCGTCCACCCGCACATGCGTCGGCATGTAGTTCAGCCCGATCCCCACCCGCCGGTGCGACGCGTTGTTCGGCGCCGAGCGATGCACCGCCAACTCGTGATGCAACGAGAATGACCCGGCCGCCAGCGCCATCGCGGTCGGGTTCGAGTCATCGAACGCATCGACAATCGTCTGCCCCGCCCGGTTGATACTGTTCGGCAACCCCATCGGCGAATGATGGTATAAACGCGGCTCGCCCCGGAACGACAACTGCTCCATGCAGCCGGCCTCCCGGCTGGCATCCGTCAACGCCACCCAGGCGCACACCGACTCCTTCGGTTCCAGACCAAAATAGCCGCCGTCCTGATGCCACGCCGCATAGGTCGGCGAGTGCGGCTCCTTGATGAAAAACGTGCTGGTCCAGACCAGGATGTTCGGCCCGATCACATCCTCGATCGCATCCAGGATGCGCGGATGCCGGATCAGCCGCTCGATCCACGGGGAATGCATGTGCCCGTGCGACCGCCATTTCGGGTCCGCATCCGCGACTGCGCAGCCAAGCGAGGTCTCCAGCCGCTCCAGCCCGGCGAGGCAGTCAGCGATTTCCGGCGGTGACAACGCCGGCATCGGAAACAGGAAGCCGTTGTACCGAAAGGACTCCACCTGGTCCTGCGTCAGCGCTTTCATTGCCGTCCCTCCCCTACCCGCCGGTAACCTCACCCCCGCCAGCCGAAAACGTCAACCGGCCTGGAAGCCGCACGTCCCGCTACCAACTCTGACGAATGCGCTGTAGAACTGGCGGCGAACGGAGAAGCGACGGATCATGGCCAGCTATCAGTACGTCTATGTGTTGAAAGACCTCACGAAAAACTTCCAGGGCGGCCGGGAGGTGTTCAAGGGCATCACCCTGTCGTTCCTCCCCGGCGTGAAAATCGGCATTCTGGGCGTCAACGGCGCCGGTAAATCGACGCTGATGAAGATCATGGCCGGCATCGAGACCGAATACGGCGGCGAAGCCTGGGCCGCGCCGGGTGCCACCGTCGGCTATCTGGCGCAGGAACCGCATCTCGACCCCAACCTGACCGTCGGCGAGAACGTCGAGGAAGCCTTCGCCGACCTGAAGCGGGCGCTGGAACGCTTCAACGAAATCTCCATGCTGTTCGCCGAACCGATGGACGACGACCAGATGAACAAGTTGCTGGTCGAGCAGGGGGACCTGCAGGAACTGATCGACTCCAAGGACGGCTGGGAGCTCGACCGCAAGGTCGATATCGCCCTGGACGCCCTGCGCTGCCCGCCCGCCGACGCGCCCGTCACCATGCTGTCGGGTGGCGAGAAGCGCCGCGTCGCGCTGTGCAAGCTGCTGCTGGAAAAGCCCGACCTGCTGCTGCTCGATGAGCCAACCAACCATTTGGATGCCGAAAGCGTCGCCTGGCTGGAACATACCCTGCATGATTATGCCGGCACCGTGATGGTCGTCACCCATGACCGTTACTTCCTGGATAACGTGACCGGCTGGATGCTCGAACTCGAACGCGGCCGCGGCTATCCGTTCGAGGGCAATTACTCGTCCTGGCTGCAACAGAAGCGCAAGCGCCTGCAGCAGGAAGAAAAAGAAGAATCGGCTCGCCAACGCTCTTTGGCCGCGGAATCCGAGTGGATCGCCGCCTCGCCGCGCGCCCGCCAGACCAAGAGTCGCGCCCGTATCGCGAAGTACGAGGAGATGTTGCAGAAGTCGCAGGAACTCGTCACCGGCGTGGCGGAAATCGCCATTCCGCCCGGACCGCGCCTGGGCAACATCGTGATCGAGGCCGAGGACCTGTGCAAAGGCTACGGCGACACCGAACTGATCGAGAAGCTGAACTTCAAGCTGCCGCCCGGCGGCATTGTCGGCGTGATCGGCCCGAACGGCGCCGGCAAAACGACCTTGTTCCGCATGATCACCGGCCAGGAAGTGCCGGACTCCGGATCGTTACGGATCGGCGACACGGTGAAACTGGGCTATGTCGATCAGTCGCGCGACACGCTGGACCCGGAAAAGACCGTCTGGCAGGAAATCAGCGGCGGCGACGAAGTGATCCACCTGGGCAAGCGGGCGGTGAATTCGCGTGCGTACGTGGCGGCGTTCAACTTCAAAGGCTCCGACCAGCAAAAGAAGGTCGGCATTCTGTCGGGCGGTGAGCGCAACCGCGTCCATCTGGCGAAGATGCTGAAGATCGAGCACAACGTGCTGCTGCTCGATGAGCCCACGAACGATCTCGACGTCGATACGTTGCGGGCCCTGGAAGAAGCGCTGGCCGAGTTCGCCGGTTGCGCGGTGATCATCAGCCATGATCGCTGGTTCCTGGATCGTCTGGCCACCCACATCCTGGCGTTCGAGGGTGACAGCCACGTCGAATGGTTCGAGGGCAACTTCCAGGCCTACGAAGAAGACAAACGCCGCCGCCTGGGCGCCGAAGCCACCGAACCCCACCGCATCAAATACCGCCCCCTGGCTCGGTAACTAACCGTAACGATGAGTGACCTTGTATCGTACTAATCGGCTTCGATACGGACACACGCGGATCGTCCCCATATCGTCATGGTGCGCGAAGGCGCACCATCCAGGTCTTTATTTTCAATTATAAAGACGTGGATGCCGACCTGCGTCGGCATGACGGGTTGCTCTGCCGGACGGTCGGCCGCAACTTCGCCTCGCCTCAGCCTTTCGGCCACCCCAGGGTGGGTTCGATCCGCACCGCCGGCCTACCACCGCGCGGCCGGGCAACCCAGGCCGGCATCCGCACGATGCGCAGCAGTCCGGCCGCGCTGGACATGCTCTGAACCGAGCGCCGCGCCTCCAGCAACAGGTGGCGCAGCAGCAGCGGATCGGTCGTTCCGGCGGTCTCCTGCACCGATGACAGCCTGTGCAGCGAATACAGGCCGACAATCGCCGCCATCCCGAACAGGAACGTCCACGCATGAAAATCCAGCACCTGTAGCGAGACCGCATCCGTACTGGACTTCCAGGTGAAGCCGAAACTCAGGTCCCGCGCGCTGAAGAAATCGGCGCACAGACCGCCGATGATCGGCGCGACGGAGGCGCAGGTCGCGCTGACCACGCTGTTGGCCGCCAGATAGGACGTGGCCTGCCCGGCCGGCGATAATTTCATGGCGATATTACCCGATGCCAGCGCCACCCCCGCCGTGGCGATGCCCATCAGGACGTGAATACCGAGCAGAATGAAGAATACGGCGGGTTGAACCCAGGCGAGGCCGGTGAAGGTCCAGGCCAGCGTGCACAACAAGAACAACGGCGCCGCGATCCCCAGCACGGCTTTGTTGCTGAACCGGTCGATCAGCGTGCCCCACAGACCCAGCGCCGCGAGGTTGCTGAGCTGGCTGGCCGTGGTCAGGACGATGATGGTGCTCATCTGGTAGCCGATGGTCTTCAGCATATAGACAACGAAAAACGGCGCGGCGAGATTGGCGGCGAAGTTCCAGGAGGCGAGGAAGATCATCAGCCGGCGGAAATTGCTGTCGCGGAATGGCATCGCGAACAAGGTCCGGGTCGGCGTCCGTTCCGCCGCTTCCGGCATCGGCTGGTCGGGCGTGATCGCCAGCAGCCAGACCCCGATGAAGCCCATCACCCCGCTGAAAACGAACATGCAGGCATAGACATAGACGGGATGCCCCGGCAGCAACGCCTTCCACCGGTCGATGAACAGCCCGCAGACCAGCGCGAGACACGTAGACAGCGCGGTGGTCGCGGCGGTGCGGCGGCCGAAGAAGCGGCCGAACTCGGTTTCCGGAACGAGATCGCGCATCCAGGAGTTCCAGGAGCATCCGGCGATCGCCGCCATCGCCTGATAGACCGCCACAGCCGCGATCAGCAGGATCACCCCCATCTCCGCCCCGACGAACGGCGCCAGCGCGGCGACGAACAGGAACAACCGGCCCACGCCCGCCGACCATGCGCAGATCGCTCGGCGGGAGCGGATGCGCTCCACCAGGATCACCGCGGGTAATTGCAGGAACTGCACCGCGAACGGGACCGCCGCGAGGACGCCGATCGCGAGGTTGCTGGCGCCGAGGTCCACCAGATAGCCCGCCAGGAACACGCCCGACGTCAGGGTCGACATCGCCTCGCTGGCCAGCGCGTCATACAGCACCAGGCGGAAGGTGCGGTCCGTCCCGGTTGCGCTGGTTGCGGTGGTGCGGGTTCGCCAGGGGAGTTTCATGCGCTTGCAGCGTGCGGGATGGGGCGGCGTTTGGCCAGCGGATTTTCGCGGCGGCGTTGTGGGGCGTCGCCGATGCGATCGGCT
>Ga0214202_1000891_pt1 | contig 10578 bp, 7 predicted proteins | sample TroBogEpilimnion_9_FD_153040 | JGI IMG/M metagenome (GOLD analysis project Ga0214202, IMG submission 153040) | Freshwater microbial communities from Trout Bog Lake, WI - 03JUN2009 epilimnion | ecosystem: Environmental > Aquatic > Freshwater > Lake > Epilimnion/Euphotic zone | place: Trout Bog...
GCGTATAGAGCGGAGAGGTCGGCAATAGTCCAGTCGGAGACGGCTTGAATAAGCGCCGCTTCCTCTGTCTTCGCAATCTTGCGAAATGCCATTGTAATTACTCCGTTTGTTGGTACTTCCAGATCCCAGCGTCCTGGTTTCTTTCAAGAAAAGTACCTTCTACTAGTAAAGACACCTAAGAACCCCAAATGTTGTCCCCTAGTCCAAAAAATTTCCAGAATCTTTGGGACTTTTGGAGTTTGGCCCCAGTATCCCAGGGTGTCTTCAATAGAAACGATCATGCCCTAAAAAGCAGGGGATTTGCTGAGAATTAGTCGAGAGAAATAAATAAATGGCCAATCACCCAGTCATACCTAGTCAGGGGGGGTTATCCCTCTAGACTCAAAATCTAGGAGATATCTCGGGGATGAATTAGTCAAAAATAAATGGGTCAAAAAAAGCACTAATGAATAACGAGTGAATATAAATGAATGAGGTGTCATGAGCGCAACTAAGCACAGCGACCAAACCGATCAAATCCTAGAGCTTCTCACAAGCAATCCCACGGGTGATGAAGTCGCTAGAGCGCTGGCTTTGGATTACCTACTCCCCTTTAGTGCCACAAAAATTCGAATAACTAGCGTGAGCAGTGATGACACCCTCCATTTCCTGGGTGATTATGGTTGGGCCCCATCGACAACGCATTCGGAAGAGAAATCAGAAGTCTGGCGCAAACGTACGGACAGTATTCGGGATGTAAAAATTAACGGTGATTTTTTTGGAACCAATCCAGATCGCACAACTGCCGCCGCGCTATTAAAGATCCGCGGGGTCACAACAGGTGCTTTGGTGATGCACTTCCATGAACCGCTTTCAAAGGCACTAATCGAAGAACTAGAAGCTGTGCTTACACACATCGTGAAGCCACTAGCACTCTTCTTCTTTATCCACCCTACTTTTAACCCTGACTCTTCGAATGAAACCCCGGTTGCGAATCATGTTGGTGCATTCACGGTTCGCCAATTGAAAATTCTTCAGGCGATGTCAACTGGTCGCACAAATCACCAGATCGCAATTGATTTAGGTTTTTCGGTATCAACGATTCGGCACGAAACTATGCGCATCTATGAATTGCTTTCTGTCAGTGATCGTCAAGAAGCGGCGCGCAAAGCAAAGTCAGTAGGGATTCTTTAAAATTCCAAAACTTCGGTACTTGATTTTCACCGAAATGCAGTTGATTACAGTGTTGCGAAGGCCTCATCTAGAACGGTCAATGTATCCATCAACAGATCATCGGTAATAACAAGCGGTGGCAAGAAGCGAATCACGTTGTTATAAGTACCAGCAGACAAAATGAATACTCCGTTTGCCATGCAGTACTTAAGGACTTTCGACATCGCGTCTGAATTAGGTTCGATAGTGCCCGGCTTGATTAATTCGATAGCTAGCATTGCGCCACGACCACGGACTTCGCCGATCACTGGATATTTGGCCGCGAGTGCAAGTAATCCATTGCCCAAGACATCACCAATATGCCGAGCACGGCCGATCAAATCTTCTGATTCGATCGTCTCAAGTGCACCAAGTGCAGCCGCGCATGACACCGGGTTACCGCCGAATGTTCCGCCGAGTCCAGAGACGTGACTTGAATCCATGATCTCTGCGCGACCTGTGACACCAGCGATTGGCAATCCACCACCAAGTGCTTTGGCCGTAATAAGAATATCTGGGATTACTCCTTCTGATTCGATCGCGAACATGTTGCCGGTCCGCGCAAAACCAGATTGAACTTCATCCGCCATAAAGACAATGCCGTTATCGGTGCAATATTTAGAAAGTGCTGGCAAGAAGCCTAGCGGTGGAACAATAAATCCACCTTCACCTTGAATAGGTTCGATCAAGATTGCGGCGACATTATTAGCGCCGATCTCTTTCTCAATTTTGTGAGTGATCATCTCTATTGCATCTTCAGTGATGGTTTCCTTTGGTCCAAGCCAGCGATATTCGTAAGGCATTGGAACGCGATAAATTTCTGGCGCAAATGGACCGAAGCCATCTTTGTATGGCATGTTTTTTGCATTAAGAGCCATCGTTAGATTTGTGCGGCCGTGATACGCATGTTCAAAAACTACAATTGCTTGACGCTTTGTGTAATGACGCGCAATCTTCACAGCGTTCTCTACTGCTTCTGCGCCAGAATTTGCGAGCATTGACTTTTTCTTATGTGTACCGGGAGCCAGACGATTGAGTGCTTCACAGACTTCGATGTAGTTTAAATATGGCGCAACAGTGAAACAGGTATGTGTAAAAGCCTGTACTTGCTCGATTACTCTTTCGACAACCTTAGAACTGCTGTTTCCAACATTTACAACACCAATGCCAGAACCCATATCAATGATCTGATTGCCATCAAGGTCCAACATGATCGCATCACTCGCGCGTTCGATCACTACTGGGAATGTAAGACCTAGCCCACCAGAGACAGCTTCTGCGCGACGTTGAATCGCAGCGACAGACTTTGGTCCTGGAATAGCAGTGACCACGCGGCGAACTTGCTCGAGATTGGTGAGGGTTGTCATGGATAAATTGTAGAGCCAAATTTATGTGATGCCAGCCCAAGGGTTACTCTTTGTTGGTGAACGCTCACCAACCTCTAAGAGAACAAGCGCCGTTGCTTGACGCATATCTCTCTTATTTTGAAAGCGCTCGTCTGCCGTTCACAATTCCTGGCCACAAGCAGAAGGCCCACAAGCTCGATGCGGGATTGGGAACTCTGGTAGATAGTGATACGCCTCTCTACGGTGGACTCGACGAGATCAAATTAAGTCACGGAGTTTTGAAGCAGGCTGAGAAACTGGCGGCGCAACTCTGGGGCGCTGATTATGCGCGATTTTCGACCGGTGGTTCAACGCACGCCAATCAAGGGATTGTTCTGGCACTGGGCAAACCTGGCGACAAAGTTGCTATCACCCGCACCGCACATCGATCGATTTTAAGCGCACTTGTCTTGGCGGATTTTGAGCCAATCTGGATGGCGCCGGAAATTGATCCGGTGACTGGTTTTCCTATGGGGATTGGATTATCAGAATTAGAAAGTGCATTGCAACAAAATCCGATCGCGGTCTTATTAACAGAGCCCGGATATTTGGGGACGATGTCTGACTTGGCGCCTTTGATCCAAGCCGCACACAAACAATCTGTACCCGTCATTATTGATGCGGCGTGGGGTGGACACTTTGGTTTTCATAACGATCTGCCAGAGCATTGTTTGCAACTTGGCGCCGATGCGCTGATCACAAGTACACACAAAGCGTTGCCAGGTTATAGTGCGTCAGCGTTGCTCTTGGCGCAAGGAAAATATCTCAACCTGGCACGAATCGAACAGAGCTTCGAAACCACTCACACGACATCCCCTGCAGGTGCGCCGTTAGCATCGATCGATGGCTGCCGGGCGCTATTGCAGTATCGGGGTGAAGAATTACTTGGTGCATTGCTGGCAAATGTCAGCGGTTTTAAAGCTCAAGTACAAGCAGAATTTGAACTACCAATATTTTTAAATGTCGAAGATTTCCCGATCGGGCGATTTGATCCAAGCAAAATTGTTGTGCGGGCCAACGCCTTGGGCACCAGCGGAGTTGCCATTGAAAACGCCCTGATCGAGCGCGGTATACGCGTAGAAATGGCAGATAACGACACATTGGTCTTCTTGGCGACCCTGGCCGATGATGCATCAGATTTTGCGCGACTTGCTGACATCGTGATTCCGATTCTTAAATCATTGCAAGGTAATCCGCGTGCATCTGCAACCGCTTTAAGTTGGTCGGTAGTTCCCACTGTCGGTACCAGTATGCGCGCCGCTTATTTTGCAGCGACAGAGATGATTGCCGCCGATAAAGCGGTCGGGCGAATCAGTGCAGATTTGATAGCACCATATCCGCCAGGAGTAGCTGTTGTGGCACCCGGAGAAATCCTGACCCAACAAATTGTCAGTGGGCTTGCCACATCCAAAGCCGCTGGGGTCCGTATTGCATACGCAACCGATCCAACTCTTGCTACATACCGGGTTGTGATTTCTTAAGCATTTAAGTTGGTCATCACATGCTTGATGCGTGTGTAATCTTCAAAGCCATAAGCCGAAAGATCTTTACCGTAACCAGAATGTTTGAATCCACCATGAGGCATCTCTGAAACCATCGGGATATGTGTATTAATCCAGACGCAACCAAAGTCAAAAGCCTTGGCCATTCGCATTGCGCGACCGTGATTGGTAGTCCAGACACTAGATGCCAGACCATAACTAACCCCATTGGCATATTTGACTGCCTGCGCTTCATCACTAAATTTTTGAATAGTGATGACTGGACCAAAGATTTCGTTCTGGATCATCTCGTCGTCTTGCTTTAAACCTGCAATGACTGTGGGATTGAAGAAATAACCTGCACGGTCTACTGCAGAACCACCCGCAACTATCTTTGCGTGGTCTGGAGTGCGCTCGACCATGCCTTTCACACGGGCTAATTGATTAGCGTTGTTGACTGGGCCAAAGAAGACATCTTCTGTTGGCGCACCGGTCTTAATCTGATTAGTAGCTTGGTCTGCCAGTAGCGAAACGAACTGGTCGTACACCTTTTCCTCCACAAGCACACGTGTTGCCGCCGTGCAATCTTGTCCCGCATTGAAATAACCGGCGATCGCAATAGCTTCTGCTGCTGCAGAAAGATCTGCATCGGCAAAGACAACAACAGGGGCCTTGCCACCAAGTTCTAAATGGACGCGCTTAAGATCATTGGCAGCCGACTTGGCAACTTCCATACCTGCTCGGACGGATCCGGTGATCGAAACCATTGCTGGTGTTTTGTGCTCGACTAGCGCACGCCCGGTATCGCGGTCACCTGTGATTACGTTGAACACACCTGCTGGTAAAAATTCGGACATAAGTTCTGCCATAAATACTGTTGACGCCGGAGTTGTGTCAGATGGTTTTAAAACAACTGTATTGCCGGCAGCAATTGCTGGTGCCCATTTCCACACGGCCATCATCATCGGGTAGTTCCACGGCGTTACTTGTGCGCAGACACCAATTGGCTCGCGGCGAATAAAAGAGGTCATACCGTGCAGATATTCGGCAGCAGACTTTCCTTCAAGATTACGAGCAGCGCCAGCAAAGAAACGGATCTGATCACACGTTGGTGGCATTTCTTCGGAAGCCATCAATGTTAGAGGTTTGCCAGTATTTTCTGATTCGATCGCCACGAATTCCTCGGCGCGGGATTCGAATGCATCGGCAATCCGAAGTAATGCGCGTTGACGTTCTGCCGGCGTTGTGTCGCGCCAATGTTCGAATGCTTTGGCAGCAACATCCATCGCGTGATCAACATCTGCTGCATTAGATACCTGCGCGGTCGCATATGCCGTGGCGGTACTTGGATTAATAATTTCTGAAGTCTGACCGGACTTTGATGGAACAGAGACGCCACCAATAAAATTGTTGAGGTTTTTCATGCCCCTACTCTAGACCAACTGGTAATTGACACTATTTAGCGGGAACACACCTAAATTTAATTGAAATTTCAATCATCCTGCTCCCCGAGAGAATTCTCTTGGGCTATTTGCATGTTCTAAAGAATCGGTCTCGAACCTATTGCGGCAACACATTTAGCACCGAGTCGTGCACCGTTTGCCAATGCATCCGACAGATCGCCACCACCGCCCCATACTTGTATAAAGCCAGCAGCAAATGCATCACCGGCACCAGTTGTATCCACCACTCGTGAGAATTCTGCTTGCACCTGTACAAGTGGTGAGCCACGACTCTGTCCAAGGGCGCCGCTGGACCCACGCTTGATGACAGCGGTTGGCGCTAGTGATAATAAATCAGCTACTGCATCAATTGGATTGCTTAGGCCAGAAATAAACTGAGCTTCTTCTTCATTCAAAATAATTACATCTACCAGAGTCATCCATTCGCGCACCTGCTTCAAACCAACTTCCATCAATACTCCAACGGTCGAAGGATCAAAAACTATTGGTAATCCTTTTGCGCGGACCAACTTCATTATTTCTAGAACCCCTTCTCGGGATTTTGGATTCACTAATGGGTAACCAGATACATACACCGCCGTAAAACCATCTAATGGCGGCAGATCTTCTTTGCTTAAGCCAGAGTTGGCACCCGAATCTGGAAACATCGTTCTTTCACCCAGCGCATCAACCAGAACAATTACTACGCCGGTTTTTTCTCCAGGAATCACGTGATTGCCGTGTTGTACTCCGTATGAATCGAGTTCTGAAAGCACTACTTGTCCGGCAGCATCATCGCCTACCCGGGCAATTAGATATGAGGGAGTGCCATTTACTGCCAACCAAGAGGCAACATTTGCAGCTGCTCCGCCACCATGCGTCGAAATACTGGCGCGGGTTTCAACCCCTTCTTTGATTGCAGCACCAATTACGCCGGTAACATCCAACATTATGTCGCCAAGGCATAAAACGCGTATCATTTTTGAAGGTTTATCGGAGGGCAATTGCTATACGGGCGGCCAACAATGCATTTGATTTAATGATGTCGATATTGACGCGTAACGATTCACCTTTGCTCTGGGTATGAAAATACTCCAATAAAAATGGTGTGACTGCTTTACCTGTGACTTGCTGTGATGCGGATTCTTTGAGTCCAGAATCAAGAATTTTGTCGTGTAACGCCAGATCCATTTGATTCACAACGGGATTGGCGATGACAATCGCTTTATCACTCGTCTTTAAATCAAAACGATTGTGCCAAATTGTTGCAATTTGTTCGGGGCTTTCTACGCGGTGCTCTATTTCGTAGCCAGAATCCGTCAGGTAAAAGCCAGGAAACTTATTTGTTCGATAACCCAGTACTGGTACGGCAAAAGTTTCTAAGCGCTCTAAAGTCCCCTGGACATCCAAAATAGATTTAACGCCGGCACAGACGATGATAATTGGGGTCTGAGCTAAGGCGATCAAGTCGGCGGATTCATCATAAGAATGTCCGCGATGCACTCCGCCAAGGCCACCGGTGGCAAAGACGTCAATGTCCGCAAGTTGGGCGATATGGGCAGTAGCAGCAACTGTGGTGGCCGCAGATTGTTTAGTGGCTTCTACGATTGCCAAGTCACGGGTAGATGCTTTGACAACATTGTCATCATTGGCGATTCGATCAAGTTCGTTGCTCTCTAACCCAACATGAATTACGCCATCGATCAGCGCTATTGTTGCTGGCACAGCACCTGCATCACGAACGATCTGCTCGACTTCACGAGCAACTTCTAAATTGCGAGGTCGGGGCAGACCATGACTGATAATCGTGGATTCGAGTGCAACGATTGGCTTGCTAGCCGCTCTAGCTGCGGCTACTTCTGCCGAATACTTAATCATGCTGCAGTTTAGAAGGCCACCAGACCTTTGGGCCAATGCTGTGGACTAGAGCTGGGACCAAGATAGAACGAACCAAAAGGGTGTCGAGCAGGACTCCGAATCCGACCGCAAACCCAAGTTCTGCAAGGAAAACCAGCGGTAAAACGCCAAGTACTGCAAATGTCGCAGCCAGCACGATTCCGGCTGAAGTAATCACACCACCAGTAACAGTGACGCCTTTTGTCATCCCGGCGCGAGTTCCGCTCTTGATTGTCTCTTCCCGCACGCGTGTCATCAAGAAGATGTTGTAATCGATTCCCAATGCCACCAAGAATACAAAGGCAAACAATGGGAACGAACTATCTTCGCCAGAGAAATGGAACAAGTGGTGGAACGCGATCGAACATGCGCCAAGTGTCGCAAAGTACGAAATGACAACAGTCACCAATAACAAAAGTGAGGCGAGAATTGAACGAAGAAGTAGCGCCAGAATAATTGCAATCAAGAGCAGAATTACTGGGATGATTACTTTCTGATCATGCACAGTTGCTACATGGGTATCATAATAGACCGCAGAAGTTCCGCCTACTAATGATGTGGCATCGATTTTATGAACCAATGAACGCATTGGAGCAATCAACTTTGTTGCGGCGTCAGAATCTGGTGAAAATGCCAAAGTGACATTAAGTAATTCTTTACCATTAACAATTTTTGTAGCCGGTATCGGTTGCCCAGGAACAATTGGTGAGATCGTTTGTGGGACAACCTGGCTGACTCCACTAAAAGAAGTAAGCGCTGACATAACATCTGCTGCCTTGCTGGAATCCACAATAATCTGAGTTGGTTGCCCCTGGCCACCAGGGAAATACTTGGTCAATTGCTCTTGGCCAATAACCGAATCGGTGCGCGCTGTAAAAGATTGCGACGTTGATAATCCGTTAGCATGCAAAGTTGTAGAGAAGGCTGCCAATATAATCAAAACGACAACAGCTACAGACCAATATTTACGTGGATTGCGCTCGGTTGATTTTGCTACCTTTGCCCAGACACCAGATAATTTTTCGTCTTCGGTATCAAATTTGGGGCGCTTTGGCCAGAAAATCCAACGACCAAAGAGCACAAGTAACGCAGGTAAAAAGGTCAAAATGGTGAACATGGAACAGACAATTCCGATTGCGCCAACAGGCCCTAGACCACGGTTGTTGGTTAATTGGCTCAGCAATAAAACAAGTAGTCCTAAGGCAACGGTGGAACCAGAAGCAACAATCGGCTCTACAACCCCGCGCCAAGCAACTTTCATTGCGTCAAACCTGGATTCGTGAATATGTAATTCTTCTCGATACCTGGCGATTAACAACAATGCATAATCGGTAGCAGCGCCTAGCACTAACACCGACAAGATGCCCTGTGACTGACCATCCAAAGTAATCACATTATGTTTAGCAAGTTCGTAAATAACCCCGCCAGCCAAAGAGAGTGCAATCAGTGCAGAGAATAATGGCAGGATCCACAAAATTGGAGAGCGATAAACAATAATCAAAATCAGTGCAACAACAAGTCCGGTTGTAGCAAGTAAGTTGGTATCAATTCCACCAAATGCATCAAATAAATCGGCAAAGAGTCCACCGAGTCCTGTCGTATGAGTAACAAATCCATTAGCAGCGGCATACTGCTGTGAGTAATAGCGAATCGTTTGGATTATTGCGGGAAGTACAGGTTTTGCATTAGGCAATTGCTCCCCAGCTGTTGTGGCGTTCAAGGGAATGTTCGCAAGAATTGCATCATTCTTTACCGATGGAAATGCAAATACTTGGGCACCTGGTGCTAAGTATTTAGATATCTGAATCGAAACTTCTTTGCCTGCTTTGTCGGTGATCAGGTTGCCCTTTGCATCCACCAAATTCTTGTTGGCCAAACCTTGCATAAATACATTGGCGGAAGCAACCTTTGCTGCATCAGCATGCCCAATGAAAAGCACCAAAGTCGGAAATTGATTGTTGGCGGTGTTTTCAGCAAATTGTGTAATAGCCGTTGTCGCCCGCGTAGATTCAGCGGCATTAGGCAAGAACTTAGAGTTGTCGTTCTTCTGGACGGTAGAGAGATTGCCAAAGAGCGGTCCAGTCACGCTGCTAAGCCCTAGCCAGGCAATCGTAAGGAAGATCGCGATCAAAAGCGGCTTGCGGTGACGGGGCGCTGCTTCACTGTTTTTAGGCGTGTTTTTAGGCGTGTTTTTAGGCATCCCTTATTGTCTCAGATTCTCCCAGCGCGATGAATACGGTGCAATTTTGCGCTCAAAATAGGACCAGGACTCTAAGCCGGGGCTCAGCAGGAGTGCAGGCTCCTCTCACCCCTTGAGAGCACACTGCCAACTATGAAACTCCAAGTAACTCTTCTGGCCGTTGGAATTGCTCTGAGTGCAGGGGCGGTTGGTATCGAACTGAATCGAAGCGCAAATGTCACCTCGGTTACACAACCAGCTACTGGGACTATCTCTGCTTCTCAATCTTCCCTTAAGCAGAGCAATACCACTTCACAAGCTTCCAGCCCTTCCAGCCCTTCCAGCCCTTCCAGCTCGCAACCAATAATCAAAGGCGGGTCAGGCGACGACTAAGTCGCCTTCACTTCCTTCCTTCGATCGATCAACTACTCACATCTAAAACCTTGATGAAGGTTTGCCATCACGATTTGTACTTCTAGACCCTTCTCGCGATACTCAGGTGTGACATGGTTACGGACCAAGACATTGGCGCATCGAGAAGATGACGCAAATAAATATTCGCATGGGACAGTCGGAGTTATTGCTGGCAGTACTCAATATCCCGGCGCCGCAGTCCTAACCGTGGGTGGTGCCCGTCGTGGCGGTGCCGGATACATTCAATATGCAGACCTCGCCGAATTACCTACACAATTAGTAATGACGGCATATCCAGATGTTATAAAGCGAAAAGTAAAAGATATTTCCGCCGACAGCTGGGTAATCGGTTCAGGAAATCCAGTTCTCCCGCGTACATTTAATCCACCGAAATCTACGTTTCTGGTTTTAGATGCAGAATCTATTTCGTTGGTTAAAAAGTCACGATCCATTTTTACGATAATAACTCCGCACCACGGTGAATTTGCACGATTGGGCTATGACTTGACCGATTCTTCACTTTGGAAAGTTCATGCCCTCCAAGCTGCGAATCATCTCAATGCATATGTAGTGCTCAAGGGAGCAAAGAC
>Ga0214202_1000916_pt1 | contig 10436 bp, 7 predicted proteins | sample TroBogEpilimnion_9_FD_153040 | JGI IMG/M metagenome (GOLD analysis project Ga0214202, IMG submission 153040) | Freshwater microbial communities from Trout Bog Lake, WI - 03JUN2009 epilimnion | ecosystem: Environmental > Aquatic > Freshwater > Lake > Epilimnion/Euphotic zone | place: Trout Bog...
GGTGGAGGTTTAGGCGCCTTACAAAACCACTCTATTCAGCGAGTTTAGAGACTTCCTCGGACATCCGAGGAAGTGATGTTGGTGGAGCCGGGGGGAATTAATAAATAACAATAAACAATTGATTTAAAAACATAAAAAGTTGTATGAACATAAAAGTTACCCCTATAAATACCCCCAAAAAATCCGGCTTCAAGTGGGGCAACTGGATGTTTACTCCGTGTGGGTGACCCCTCGTGATGCCACTGTTTGTTAACTCAACGCGGATTACAAACAACCGCCTCACGGTTAACAAACCGCGCCATGCCACCGCGGGGGGGGGGCACCGTACCGGCAGCCCCCGATTCTCAAACGGGTCCCTCAAGCGCGGCCTTGCTCTTGGATCTGCTCGAACGGTGGTGGCGTTTGCCAAATCTCGGGGGTGGGGAACCCCACTGGGTCGCTATTGAGATACCCCCCCGTCATGGGACCCGTACCTCCTGCTCAGGCGGCGACTGCAAGTTCTAGAGCAATCGTACGGCCTGTCCATTTGGAGCGACCGGAGCGGGAAACCAGTGCCCGGTCAAAAGTTGATCCCGTGCCAATGCCTTGGTCTACCGATCCCGCGCGAGGATAGTTACGCTAGTCAGGTAACTTTTAACATGAATTGCCAGCGCTGAAGGCATTGGACATATGAATATGCACGCCGTAAGCCTAGATAATCGTACGTCCGGACTCATGACTCCCAATGAGGGTGGCCGCGGCGATCTGGAGAAACGGCTACTGCGTTTGGCTTTTTTATTTTTTATCGCGTTCCTGCCGTGTGCAGAAGGTTTCGCCAACATCACTGTAAATGGAGAACAAGCGGCTGAGATAATTCGAGGTCTGCCAAGAATACGTAATGCTGAATTCCTATTGTTTAGAAATTTAGGTGACCCAGTAAGGCTGACTTTTGCTGACGAAAGAATTGGTGATGTCGGGTATGAGAAATGGTTGCTCATCGTAGCGCCTGTTATGGGGCATGAACTCCAGTACCAGTATCTTGTTGCGCAGAAGAATTGTTATCCAAAAAGTTTCATGCTTACCCACGAGAAAGGCAAAGTTTTCACAAAAATTTCCGCATTAAAAAATTACCAAGATATATGTTCCGAGAATTGGGCAAGTGATATCGATGTTGGGTTCGTCAATCAGAACTGGTCAGTTCTATGGTTTGGAAATGAATTTGATATTAGTGAAATCATAAAATTGAAGCCTACTGTGGTGCTGGTGGGGTTCGGCTCCGCGAATGAATTGGACGTTCCGAGTCCAGAAAAGATAGAGCAAGAGTCTAGGGCAATAAAAGAACGTATTGCGCGAGAAAAACGGGATGAAGAAGAGTTGATTCGGCAGCGTGAAGCGGCGCGAATTGAGGCTGAGCGCACCGAGCGCCAGATGCGCGAGGCAGAATTAGAAAGAATTGCTCGTGAGGGAGATGACAGCCCCGATGACCATGCATGTCAGAGGAAGGGGCTACATCCTTCCACGCCTCCGTACCTAAAGTGTCGGGAGTCTATCTTGGCCGCGCGTGAAGCGCGTGAGAAAGCAGCGGAATCCGCCCGAATCCAGCGCGAGGCCGATGCGGCCCGAAAAGCGAAGGAAGAAGCGCAGAGACTTCGCGAGGAGGCGGCTCGTAAGGCTGAAGAAGTGCGTAAGCAGCGAGAGGTACAGTATGAGGTGGAACGAAGGCAGCGAGAAGCCCAAGCAGAAGTCACCCGTCGTGCAGCGGAGGAGAAGGCACTAGCCCCGCGTATGCCGTTCGAGGTGGCAAAGCAAAAATGCGGCGAACTTGGCTTTACCCCCGGAACGGAGAAGTTCGGAACATGCGTACTACAACTTACCAAGTAGCGGCGATTCTCCTCGTACTGTTCACGTGCTCAGTTTTTGCCCGTGACCTTGAGACATATCAAAAAACATGCGCTGATATAGGCTTTAAAAAAGGCACCTCTGCATACGGCGACTGTGTTCTAGAGTTGGATCGTAGGGCGTCGTCAACCGTCCCGGACCAGCCGAAACCTCAGGTCAGGGCGACGACACCAACAAGACTTTCGCCGGCATATGTTCCGCCTGCTCGTCAGGTAGAGGCAGCCCCTCCGCCACCGCCTGTCATTCGAGGTGACGGAACCCCCGATGATGGGGCATGCCAGTCGTACGGATTTTCGGTTGGTTCGTCCGGGTATTCGGATTGCCGTATGAAACTGTCAACGGCCCGTATGGAGAATGAACGCGCTCAGCGTGAGTACGAGTTGCGTAAGCGGCAGTACGATGAACAGGTCGCGGCGAATCAAGCCGCTGAAGCCGCCGCGCGTCGGCAAGCAGAATTGCGAAAAGCACAGTGCCACTTTCGTTCATCGGCAGCAGCGGCGCAGCCGGGTGCCACTTTGCTAGGCGCGTTTGTAAATATGGCGGCGTGTGAGAACGGTGCCGCAGGTCCTCCAATCGTTCCACCAACGCCGCCGCAGCCACCAACCATTGTGCACTGCAACTACAGCGGGAACACAATGACATGTTTTTAGTATGAGCCGCGCATGGACCACGACGTTATTGCCGCGCTAACTGAAGGCCCTTCGCACCGGTTCCGCGATTGGCCCAATCCATTGGTGCCACGTGTGGCGGCTGGCGTATACACGATCTGGCGGGGAAGCGAATTCATATACGTCGGCATGTCCGGCCGCGGAATGTCACGAGAGCAGATAGCCGAGTATCGGCGAACCCCAGGCCGTCAGCGGGGCATCTTCACGCGCCTAGCAAGCCATGCTTCCGGAGTGCGCAGTGGAGACCAGTTCTGCGTTTACGTGGCAGATAGACTCGTGCTGCCTCAACTCATGCCATCTGATGTCGAACGCATTGCAGCCGTACGGCATCACTTCGACAAACTCGTCAAGGCTTTCATTCAAGAGAATCTTGAATACAGATTCGCTGAGTCAGAAGACGGGATAACGGCAGCCCAATGGGAAGATGCGCTGCGGCTAGACGGATGGAACGGGCAAATGCCGTTGTTGAACGCGGCTAAATCCTGATCCTTAAGCGCTGCTTTTTCGTGACAACCCTCTGAGCAATCAGCATTCTCAATAAGGTCCAAGCATGAAGAATCCGACGTGGTCACGTGATGAATTAATTGTCGCGTTAGATTTTTATCTCAAGTATCGGCGGCAGATCCCGAACAAAGGGGATCGTGAGATTCGTGAACTTAGCGACAGGCTGAGCACTCTAGGAAGAATTCTCTTTGGAGCGCCTGATACGGACACGACGTTCCGAAATCCGAATGGCGTTTACATGAAAATGATGAACTTCCGGGCGCTCGATCCTAATTACACGGAGGGTGGGAAGCGGGGGCTTACTCGCGGGTCCAAAGGAGACGCCGACGTATGGGAAGAGTTCTCCGATGACCCAGTACGTTGTGAAAAAACGGCTAACGCAATTATTGGGTCAATATTAAGCGGTGCCACGGAGTCTGTCGCTGCTTCGAATTCTGACGATGACGACGATGTTGATGCTCCAGAAGGTCGAGTGCTTTCTAGGATGCATCGCACGCGTGAGCGGAGTCGAAAATTAGTAAAGAAAAAACTTGCAGAATCTATAAAGGTGTCAGGCCGTCTTGCCTGTCAAGTTTGCGGTTTTGATTTTCGATTGCATTACGGAGAAATAGGAGAAGGATTTGCTGAGTGTCACCACCTTAGACCCGTTTCCTCACTCAGTGATGGGCACAGAACACGCCTTGAGGACTTGGCGATTGTGTGTGCGAATTGTCACCGGATGATCCATCGACGACGGCCATGGCTGTCGCTTCAAGAATTGCGTGAGAGTCTCAACAACTCTCGATGACGATTCCAATATCAAAAATCACCGAGCGGGAATTTATTTAACAATAATCCGGGTTCGGTTTACTTATCTGGACACAGCGTTCGGCTGACAGGCATTCTGCGCGGTATGGTTGTTTAAGGAAGAACTCATGCGCGTTAGCCGGTCTCAGGCACTTCGTCTCGGCGTTGCCGCCTCGTTAGGACTCGTTTCTGGGGTTGCCGCCGCTGCCCCGGCTATCACGTCCATCGTCACCAGTTACTCGGCGCTTGGAACACCCACAGCGCTCACAATTGCCGGGTCGGGGTTTTGCACGACGACAACTGGGAGTTGCGCCACTAAGCCCACGGTCAATGTAGGTGGTACAGCCCTGACGGTCTCGGCCTCGACTGCCACCAGCATCACGGCAACCTTTGCTGCAGCGCCGCCTGACGGAGACTACACGCTGATCCTAACTGCCGGTACAACGGGCAGCGTCACCTACGGACTCACGATCTCACCGTCGGGCGCGACAGGGCCTACCGGCGCGGCAGGTCCCAAGGGTGCCACGGGTGCGACCGGCGCCACTGGCGCGGCGGGTACGGCAGGTGCGGTGGGTCAAAAGGGCGCGACAGGTGCCACCGGGCCAACGGGCGCTGCAGGGGCAAATGGATCAGCGACGGTCACCATTGGAACGACGACCACGGGTGTGGCAGGAAGTGCTGCGACCGTGACGAACACCGGCACAACTACTGCGGCGAAATTGAACTTCACCATCCCCCAAGGAGCGACGGGCGCGACCGGTGCCACGGGGGCGGCGGGACCGACAGGCGCGCAGGGGCTTCAAGGCGTCGCCGGACCTCAGGGTGTGCAGGGCGTGCCCGGCGCTCCGGGTATAAACGGGATCAATGGCACAAACGGCGTTAACGGATTGCCGGGCGCTACGGGTGCAACCGGACCGACTGGTGCTAACGGCACCGGGTTCGCATTCCAAGGCGCGTGGAACTCGAGTCAAGCGTATGCGACTAATGATGTCGTGACCATTAACGGATCGGTCTATGTCGCGGTTGCCGCCAACACGGGGCAGAGTCCGCTGAACGGTGGGTTCTGGTCGCTGTTCGCGCCCGGTGGCGCAACGGGCGCTACGGGTGCCGTCGGTCCAGTCGGTCCGGCTGGCGTCGCGGGACCACAAGGTATTCAAGGGGTCGCAGGACCGGTTGGTCCTCAAGGGCTACAGGGCGTTCCCGGCCCAATAGGACCGCAGGGAGTGCAGGGGCTGCAGGGGGCAGTGGGGCCTCAGGGTCAGGTGGGGCCGCAAGGACCTGCGAGCGGTATCAATTATCGCGGACAGTTTTCTCTTAGCAGTTCATACAACGTCGGCGACTTAGTGTTCACGACGAGCGACCTCCAAGGAAACTATTACTTCTGCCAATTCATCGCTCGCACAGCGTCCACTGGTATACATCCGCGTGGAAACTCTGGACCTTCTTCGCCATCCGCTAGTTGGTCTGCGCTAGATCCGAATTGTGTCGACTGGACGTCCCAACCGTCGCAGGCTACCTATACGGTCCTTGATATCGGCACTTTGGGTGGATCTCAGACGTTTCCAGTGTCATTCGGGGGTAATGGCCAAATCGTATTGGGCAATGCGAATTCACCCTCTTCGAATGGGAATTATGTTCCGTTCACATACACAATTGGAGGGGTGATTACGCCTCTTACCCAGTTCATTACTTCCGGTAACGTTTCCGGAGAGAACGGATCTGGGCAATTGGTTCTGACAGGTACCCCCGCAAATGGGGGCGCCGCCTCAGTTTTTCTTCTGGCAAACGGTGTTTTATTTGATCTATGCGCGGCGTCGAATACTCCGACGAATTTATGTAGCGCTCCCGGTATTAGTGACAGCGGCGCGGTGTATCTGAATGGGAACGGCAATTTGTACGTTTTCCAGAATGGAACCGCCTCAAATATAGGTTCTATCACTGGGTACTCGGCAGCATATTTTACACGTGGAAGCAGCGGTGGATATGCAGTGGGTACTGCTTTTGGCGGTGTTCCCGCAAGTGTTGGGTTTATTTACTCGGCGCAAAACGGGATTGGGTTGGCTACACCACCCGTTTCCTCGCCAACCGGAGCGCAGACGGCGATATCAGCGGTCAGTCCGAACGGAAATTATGGAGGCACCTATCAAGGCCCAACGGGTTACTCTCACGCTTTTGCGGTGATTAATGGGGCTTCGGTCAACATTGCGAATCTTTTGTCGTTAGAAATGACTTCGTACGTGACTGGAGTTAACAGCAATGGCTTGGCAGTCGGTAACTATACGATACAAAATATAAATTCACCGACTCGCCAATTCGTCTATTCATCCGGCAGCGTGACCGATTTGGCTGCACTGATTCCGGCAACTGCATTAAACGGATTCACGTTGGATGGGCTATACGACGTGAATGATTCTGGGTGGATTCTAGCACTGGGGCACCAAGGTGGCAGTTATCACACATTTTTGTTAGTCCCCAATGCCAGTATCTGCTCGGTGATTAGTTGCCCCCCATAGCCTTTATTGAGTGCCGCAAGGACGTATCTTGAAAACGCAATTCATCCTCCGCGCTGCTGTCGCGATGGCTCTTGCTCCCGTAGCAGTTCACGCTACTCCGTCGATCTCGTCAATTACGACGACGTACTCGGCAGCGGGTACTCCAACGGCGATCAATATCGCCGGTAGTGGGTTCTGCTCTACAGCGGCACCGGCGAACTGCGCGACGATCCCAACGTTGACGCTTGGCGGTACGGTGCTTGCGGTCACGGCTGCTAAGGCTACGACGGTTACGGCGACGCTGCCGCTGCTCGCGAACGGCGACTACCTACTGTCACTGACTGCCGGCACGACTGGCAGTGTGACGTATGGACTTACCGTCGAAGCGCTCGATGCTGGGGCGACCGGACCGACTGGTGCTACGGGTCCGGCGGGTGCTGCTGGTGCTAAAGGCGCGACCGGACCAACGGGTGCTACTGGTGCAGCCGGTGCCAAGGGTGCTACCGGAGCGACAGGGCCTACGGGTCCTGCAGGTACGTCAGGCTCCGCCACGGTCAGTATTGGAACAACGACGACAGGCGCACCGGGCAGCGCGGCGAGCGTTACGAACACAGGTACGTCCACGGCTGCCAAGTTGAACTTCGTTATCCCGCAGGGGCCTACTGGTGCTACTGGCGCGGTTGGTGTGACGGGACCACAGGGTGTAGCGGGTGCTACTGGTGCAACTGGTTCCACAGGGGCAAATGGCGCCGGGATCTCCATCGCGAATTCAGCCTTCGGGCCGAATATCGGCGCAGGACCAAACGCGCTAGCCTCAATTACAAGCGGTTATGGGAATACGGCTTTTGGAGTCAATGCGCTTAGTGCAACTACTGACTCAGGCGAAAACACGGGGGTTGGATACCAAGCGCTGCGCTCCAACATCCAGTACTACAACACCGCAATTGGTTCGATGGCGTTGTATTCGAATACCACGGGTCAGGCGAATAGTGCCTTCGGTAGGTACGCACTTGGCAGCAATACAACCGGCGGGTACAACATTGCCGTCGGTAGACAAACACTTTTTGCCAACACGTCGGGTACCCAGAACACCGCAATTGGAGATGCTGCCCTTACTGCGAACACAACAGGCTTCGATAACCTCGCCTTAGGGGCGAATGCCCTAGCGTACTTGACGAACGGATATTACAACGTGGGGGTCGGTTCCTTCGCTGGTGGACTTATCACTTCAGGCAACTACAACATACACATCGGAAACCAAGGCACTGCGACCGACACTAACTTGATCCGTATCGGCGACGCGAACCAGACGCAGACGTACATCGCCGGTATTACGACGAGCAATCTAACGGCTGATGCCAGTGCTCTGCCTGTTGTGATCGACAGCGCGACGGGTCAACTTGGCGTAGGCGCGGTCGCGACGGGGCCTCAGGGGCCGGTTGGACCGACGGGTGCGGCGGGTCCGCAAGGGCCGCAAGGTCCCCAGGGTCCCCAGGGTCTCCAAGGCGTTCAAGGGGGCGCCGGACCGGTCGGTGCGACAGGCGCTACGGGTGCAGCGGGTATTGGTGCGGTTGTGACTCCTGCGAGTGCGGCAGCGTGCCCGAACGGCGGCGCAACGGTGACGGACGGAGCGGGGAATCAGGCCAGCGCTTGCAATGGTTTAGGCGGTCCTGCGGGTAAGGATAGTTACGGCGGTCCGTTGGTGGTGGACAGTACCGGGAAAGTTGTGGGCGCGTATTTGAATTACATGCCGCCGGGCGCCTGGTCGACAGGCTCTGGCGATTTCGTTTTAATCCGTGCATCTTCAACAAGTTTCCTGATCCCTTGGTCGCCAGCAGCGATAGGACAAAACTACACGGGGTACGGTACAAGCAATTCGGGAATTTACTTCGCTTCTAGCGATTGCAGTGGTTCACCCATGCTGGGGGCAACGTATTGGAATACCGGTGCGCCTCTAGCCGTCGGACTTGTCGCAAGGCTTGATAAGACGCTGGCTTACGTCGTGAGTGGAGCATCTACCGTGCAAACCGTAAGCAGTGCGCTTGATAACTCAGGGGCTTGCAGGCCGTACAGCGGTAATCCAATGCTGTATACCTCGGTGGTCTCCTTTGATCTTTCAACGCTGAACCTTACGCCGCCGTTCTCCATCCAGTAGCGACTACCTGCTGCGCTTCGGAGGGAATGCACCACACAGACGGCCTAGTTCGACGAGGATGGCAAGCCGCCGGGTGAACGCCTTGTGCGACGCCCTTAGCGCCCGTGTCTCGGTGCCATGGAATGTCTTGGCCTTGGCACAGCGTTGGCGACCCTGCGGGGACGTGGGGCCGGTACTGAGTCCGCCGTGAAACCGACAATTGGTCTTGCCTCTGACTGCTGACCGTAAGCACTGCCGCCGAGTCTGTTTCGACAGGGCCTGACAACGCGGGGCTAATCTCGCCTTTGGGCCGGACCCGAAGAGGGTTAGGTGAGATAGGTTGTCTGTCATACAGACTTGGAGTTCGATGGATTCATAGAGGCGAATCGCATCAGATCACGAGCGTCATCAATGATACTCATATAGCACCGCAGTACGGGCAAGAGGAGCGAGTCGCCGTTTCTGAGACGGTTGTACTCAGGTTTGATGCCGCTCTTAAGTTCGAGGCGCACGGACTCCAGTTCGTCAATCAACTCCAGCGCCCGTTCTTCAAAGTGGGGGTAATGCTGGTTGATCAACACTTCTGGTACTCCGTCGGCAATCAGGCACTTGAACGCTGGCAGAGCCTTCCAACCAAGTGTGTAGGCCAACCATTCGGGTTGATTTTTTAGCCAAAGCGGAACTTGGTCCGCGGCGTTCATACAGAACATCTTGCGCCGTAGCCGCTGGCACTCGGTCAACTCGCAGAGGTTATCGAAAATGACCTCCCCAATGTGCGCCGCCTCGTCGAGTTTGTATGCGCCCCATTTCAGTGGATATTTCTTGCGATCAGACACGCCTTTTTTGAACGACCGAAGGCAAACATTTTCTATCGACATTTGTTAATTCTCTCAGTGTATCGGCCATTGGTTAGTCGTAACTCCTTATTTGCGCAGGACTTCATGGAGCCTGTGTGTCCAGTTTGCAGACGGTTCGTCGGATTGACGGCGATACCTGTCAGAGTTTGTGGAGGATGCGGACAACGTGGGGGAGGGTTTGCATCTTCTTAAAGGCTATAGAAAAGAAATTCCTGAGAGTTTTAAAAAACATGGAAAGCCATCCATCTTGTCCACCTCTTCCACACAATCGATCATTACGAGCAGTTCATCATGGGTAAACGTCGTGACAAGCCCCAGAAATTCCCATCACGCAACTGTTCCCTGACCGCACCTTTTTCTCTGAGACGCTTTGCGAACGTTTGGGCCGAGGCTGGTATGGGTTGTTGTCCACGAGACCGACAGAAATTCTTAAATTCTAGGAAGAGGTCCGCCCCACTAATCCCGTTCCTAGGAGAGCAAATTTCAAACTGAGCGAACCAAGGATCGAAGCAGTCCTGCTCCTTGATGTACCCGAGGGTTCTTGCGACAACCTCATCTGGTGGCGTCAATCCCTCACGAAGGTATGCAACAGCCCCCTCTACAATCCACGCGAGGATCCCCTCATCTTCACTCTTGAGAACATCAGTAAGAGTCTTGTCGCCATCGGGTAGCGAAGGGTCAGGGTCTGTAACTCCCGGTCTGTTCCACTGCCTGTCAAAAGGAACAATATGAAGCCGAGAGCGCATCGCGTCATCGAGGTGATCAAATGGGGGAACGACGTTTGTTGCCAACACCAGTTTGTGTGAGATCTCAAATTCCAAAGCATTTTTGTGCAGCATCCGGGCGACTAGTTTTCCGCCACCGGTATGTCGCTTGAGCAGGGTTACATCGAGTTGCTGTCCGTCTTTAGCCTCGCTACTGAATGCCACGCGGCACCCGGCAAGACGAGCGAGGACTGGGCTTGGGCGCTCGGGATCGCCATCTCCCTTATTCGTCATCAGCGCAGTCGGAGGCATCGTGCAAGCGTGATCGCCTAGCACACGGAGGAGACTATTGTGCGCGATTTCCGGCTTGAGGACCACCCGATTTCCCGAGTTGGGACCCACCTGATGTGGGA
>Ga0214202_1000932_pt1 | contig 10345 bp, 9 predicted proteins | sample TroBogEpilimnion_9_FD_153040 | JGI IMG/M metagenome (GOLD analysis project Ga0214202, IMG submission 153040) | Freshwater microbial communities from Trout Bog Lake, WI - 03JUN2009 epilimnion | ecosystem: Environmental > Aquatic > Freshwater > Lake > Epilimnion/Euphotic zone | place: Trout Bog...
GTATAAAAATACAATTTTCTGAACTAGTCACATTTTCTGAACTAGTCACATTTTCTGAACTAGTCACATTTTCTGAACTAGTCACATTTTCTGAACTAGTCACATTACTTTCTTCATTGTTTTCAAAATCTATAAATTGATCCATGATAGAAATATTTACTTTAACTTTTGCAAATAATCAAATAAAATAAATATAAAAATTTTACTTACATGGTGTTCTACATATTGGACATTTGATACTTTGTGACATTACCCATGATTTAATACATTCAGTATGATATTCATGTTTACATTTTAATTCAGTAATATTATCTGAAATCATAAAATCTTCTAAACAAATATGACATTGTTTATTTATCAATGTGTCATCATTATTAATTATAATTCTTTTAGAAAGATTATTAAATTCATTCTCTGTTAATGTTACTTTAACATCTTCTAAATTATCATAATTAAACATATCATAACCATTCGATGTAAATGATGTTATGTAACTTGATATATATAAACTTGGTATATTTCTATTATATTGTCCAAGTGTAGTATTATTTATGACGTTATTTTGATTATTATTTATGACGTTATTTTGATTATTATTTAATATATGATTTTCAATTGAAATTCTTAATCTCATAACAGAATTAATTAAACTATCATTTATTAAATCATCTAAATCATCAAATTCTTCATTGTTATCTAAATTATCATTGTCTTCATAATTATATCTATCCACGTATCTACCCACGTATCTATCCATGTATCTATCCATTTATTTATCTTAAGTAAAAAAAAAAAATAGATATAACAATAAGAAATTAATAATTATTTAATACCATTGATTAAATCAAAGATCACAATTTGTATATTAAATTAACTTTATTATTCAATGTTAAAATTAACTTTAGTATTTAATGTTAAAATTAACTTTATTATTTAATGTTAAAATAATATAATAAAATTACAGTAAATAACATTAATAAAATTATAGTAAATAATAGTAATAAAATTATAGTAAATAATATAGTAAATTACAATAAATTACATTAAATAAAATTACAGTAAATTACATTAATAAAATTATAGTAATAAATTATAGTAAATTATAGTAAATTAAATTTGTTATAATCAGATAATGAATGATATGAATGAATATAATTTAAAAATCAATAGATTATTATCACAATATGATTATTTAGAATTATATCTTGAAGAAATTAATTTTAAATATAAAAAATACAATATACAATTTTTAAATGAATATTATGAAATGAATCCAATGGAAAACAATGTATCATCTGATAAACAGAATAATACAAATGATAAAGAACCTAATAATGCAGAGCAAAATCCAATTAATAATGAAGATTCACAATGCAATGAAGATTCAAAATGCAATGACGATTCACAATCGAGTGACGATATTCAATGTAATGATGATATAAAAGAAATAGATCCTTATATAAAAGATATTATTAATAAAATGTATAAGAAATTATCTTTGAAAACTCATCCAGATAAACAAAATGGTAATAACGATATTTTTATTAAAGTATTAAATGCATATAAATCAAATGATATATTAATGCTTTTAAAAATATCTAAACAGATAAATGCAAACAGTGTCTTAAATGATATATTATATGATAATAATAGTGTATCAAAAGAAGATGATAATGACAAAATTTATAAATTTATAGAATCTGAAATAGATAAAATGGAAAATAAAATAAATGAATTAAAACATCACGTATGTTGGTTATGGTGTAATTCAGATCAAGAAACAAAGAAAAAATTTAAATTACCAAAATAGTCGTTAGTAATTGTTAGTTGTTAACATAATAACATTAATATTTGGTTATATTAGAAAAAAATTTAAAAATTTATTAAAATTTAATTTAATAAATTTTTTATATTTGGATATAATAAAGTGATAATGAGTAATTACGCATACGAATATATTTTCAATGGTGATTTCGATCAAACCGTTTTTGATCAAGGTCCTGTTCAAGATTCAGAATTATCAATATTAGTGTCAAATTGTGCAAATATGATAGCATCTATTTTAAAATATAATGATGGAATAAATTGTTTTTCATCGTTTGTATCATATAATAATGTAAATTATAGAGTGACTGTAAATAAATTAAATTAGTCAATAAGTGATTGAGTATAAATAGAATTAGTCAATAAGTGATTGAGTATAAATAGAATTAGTCAATAAGTGATTGAGTATAAATAGAATTAGTAGGTGAATCATTTTCTGATCCACCTTCAGAATCAGAATTATTTTCATTATTTTTTGGTAAAGAAACTAATTTTAATTGAACAATATTCCAAACACTGCCTATTTTATTTTGGTATGCCCATACTTTTGAACATGTTATAATAGATTTAAATAATGTTTTTTTATGTAAGATAGTTTCAATGTTTTGTTCATTTATAACAATACGTTCACTATTTTCATCAAAAAATTGTGTTGTGAAATTACCATTTTGATCTCTTGGTAGTTGTAATTTTAATAATTTTGGATAATTTTTATTATCTCTATAAAATGGTGAATTTGTTACTTCTACGGAAGAATGTAAGCCAAATAATTCTAAATTAGATTTAGAAAGATTAAAAATATGATCATTAAATTCAGTTAATTTAGAAACATATTCTGTATTATTATTTGAATCATTTATATAACAATCAACTGAATATTCTTCAAATGCAGACCATTGTTTTTTAAATTTACTAACTCCAAATGGTAAATATAAAGTTATAGTACTTAAACTTAATGGTTGTTTATCTTTGATTAATTTAATAACTCTACCACTTTTTGCTAACATTAAATTATCAAAATTTAATTTAAGCAAATCATTCATTACAATAGATTGAGACATAATAAATATTTTATTTATTTTTGTTTACCTTGATTTAATATAAAACTAAACAAAAATTCATTTTATATTAACTGAACTGAATTATTAAGTGAATTAATTTTTTATTTACTGATAATAAGTAAATAAGTAAATAAACTTAATAAATAAACTTAAACAAAAATAATGCCTATTAGAAATATTAAACATAAAGACTTTATAATAAAAAATAAATATGATGGTAGTAAAATTGTGTCAATTAATGATGTGAAATTACCAGGAATGTTATTAATCTGGGCAAATTGGTGTGGTCACTGTACACGTTTTAAGCCAGTATATGAAGCATTATCAAATAAATTAAATGATGATTTTCCTTTATATGCTATAGAACATTCAGATTTAAGTAAAGATTTTAATCTACAACAATCTTTAAATTTCAAAGGTTATCCTACTATAAAATATTTTAATCAAAGAGGTGAAATCATAGGAGAGTATACAGGTAAGCGTGATATAGGTGATATGTTAACTGATATATGTAAACAATATCATAAATGTTATAATTAATATTGATATAATTAATATTGTTATAATTAATATTGATATAATTAATATTGTTATAATTAAGATTTATCTATAAGATTTATCTATAAGATTTATCTATAAGATTTATCTATAAGATTTATCTATAAGATTTATCTATAAGATTTATCTATAAGATTTATCTATTCAATTGTTATTCGTTAGAGTGTCTTTTTTTATTTAGTTGTAAATTATAATAAATAATTTATATTAAATTGTAATACATATTAATGTTTATAATAACTCAATATTTACTAAAAAATAGTATATATAAAAATGAAAAAGTTAATTTATATAATTTATCAACTTATACAATGATTATAGGTGTTATTATATATGCTTTATTTTATTTATATTTCTTATTTTATAATTCAGAATTATTACCACATTTTAATAAAATTATAGTTTATATTATAGGTGTTGATTTATTATTATCATCATTTTATTATTATACTATTCAAAATGAATCCGAGTTAGAATCAATGCGTTTACATAAAACGTCATCCGATATGACCTTAGTTAATAATGACGAAGAAGATGACGACGACGAAGATTATGATGACGAAGATGAAAATGAGGATGAAGAAGATGAAAATGAGGATGAAGAAGATGAAAATGATGATGAAGAAGATGTAAATTATGAAGAAGAAGTAAATTATGAAGAAGAAGTAAATTATGAAGAAGGTGACGAAGAAGAAGAAAATGAAGAAAATGAAGAAAATGGTAATGAATTAGACGATGAAGCAGAAAATGAAGAAAAAATAGTCAATAAAGATGACAATGAAATAAAACAATTAAATAATAGTGATGATTTTCAAAAAAACGAAAAGGACATAAATGAAAAAGACATAAATGTGGCATTTGATTTTAATCAGGATAATCTTACAAATATGATAAATAAATTGAATAAATTAAATCAATTAAATAATCAAAATCAGGATGACACACCTGAATTATATGATATTAAAGAAGAGCCTGTTTTAAAAAAAAGAGGAAGACCATCTAGAAAATAAATAACAAACGTTGTTTATAAATTGTTTAATATCAATATGTATATTAGTTATTTTATACATATTGTTAAAGAACTAAACTTATTAAAGTATAAAATAATGTTATAATGTTATAATGTTATAATGATTTATTAAAAGAATTATTAAGATGTTTTATTTACATATACATACCAAATGGTGTATTATTATTATTGACAATAGGTGATGAATCGCTGTTTTTTAATAAAATATCTACATCAAAAGTTGTTATATTTATTGGTGTGACTTTAATTAATTTTATTGTTTCATCAGTTAATGTTGATAGATTAGTGTATTTATTATATAATGATTTATAATCTAATCTAACAATATTATCGGATTTATTAGTAGATAATAAAGTATTTATTCTTGAAACAATAGTATTTAATTTTCCTTTTACATCGCGCATACCGTCAGAACCTTCTGAATTATTAGATAATTTTATAATATGTTTTATTGTTTCATCTGGGAATGAGATGATATTATTATGAAAATTATATTCTTTCAATGTATTTGGAATTAAATGTTTTTGAACAATTGTAAATTTTTCATTATCTGTATAATTATCAATATGTATTTTATATAAACGATCTAATAAAATCTTATTTATCTTTTCACTATCATTGTATGTAAAAAAAAACATAATTTGACTTAAATCAAATTCAATACCAGAAAAGTATTTATCATATGTATATTTTTTGTTTGTTGTTGTATCTGTTAAATGTATTAATGCACTAATTATTTCTTTTCCCTGAGGTGTATCAGAAGTTTTATCAATTTCATCAAATAATATAATTGGATTCATGCATTGTGTTTCTTTTAATATTTCAGCTATTCTACCGGCAGTACTACCTACATAAGTAAAATGATGTCCAGTTAATCCAGATGCATCAGATTCACCACCTAAACTTATAATACGATAAGGTCTATCAATTGCTTCTGCTAAACTACTAACTAATGATGTTTTTCCTGTGCCTTTAATTCCATGTAAACCAATTGCATTAAAATTTGCTAAAGGATTTTTTATAGAATGACTAATCATATTAATGAATTGATCTTTGGGTTTTTCAAGAAAACTTAATTTTTCATCCAATTTTATTCTTATTTTTTTTAAATATTCTCTTGATTCATCTTGAGTTTGTAAAGAAATTGTTTTATAAATACCAAAAGGAATTTGTAATAAACTATCTAACCATATTTTATATTTAAAATATTCAGAATCAGACTCATCATTGTATGATTCTAATATTTTAAATTTATTATATGCAATAATTTTGTTTTGTATAGACATATTCGATTTCAAAATTTTAGTTTTTAAATCATTTTTAATATTATAACTACATTTTTTTTCTAATTCCTGTTCTAATTCTTTTAATTCATCATCGTTTTTGCTTTCAAGAACATTATTTAAAGCTTTTAAATTTTTATAATAGTCTGGTGACATCACTTCTGAATTTGTAAACATGTATATCTTTTCTAATAATTCTTGTTTTTTCTCATTTGATATGTTCATATTTAATATAGATATAATACTTGGACATGAATTTTTATAATTCTTTTTTAATTTAATCAATTGATTGTTTAATCGTTTTAAATCTTTGTATTTTATATTATTTTTTAATTTAGTACGATTATCTTCTAATGGAATTCTTTCAAAAAATGACCCATCATAAATTGCTTCTACATTCTCTGTAAAATCTTCTAATAATTCATCATAAATTTCATTATCAATGTTATCATTATTATTATATTGATTATTGTATTGATTATTATATGATTTATTTCTTGTTTTCATAGCAAATTTCTAAAGCACGAATAAATAGTTGAGTTAGTGCAAATACTTAATTTAATTTATTTTATATTTTATTTCAATTTTTAATAAATTAAATTAATTAACTATTAAATTAATTAACTATTAAATTAATATCTGTTTATCATTTTATTACCATTTTTGTGATGCTCCTATTTTATGATATGTTTTTCTTGAAGACATCAACATCTTGTGTTTTCTTGAAGATTTCTTTGGTGACATCTTGTGTTTTCTTGAAGATTTCTTTGGTGACATCTTGTGTTTTCTTGAAGATTTCTTTGTAGATTTCTTTGGTGACATTTTGTATTTTCTTGTAGATTTCTTTGTATATTTCTTTGGTGACATTTTGTGTTTTCTTGAAGATTTCTTTGTAGATTTCTTTGGTGACATTTTGTGTTTTCTTGTAGATTTCTTTGTAGATTTCTTTGGTGACATTTTGTGTTTTCTTGTAGATTTCTTTGTAGATTTCTTTGGTGACATCTTGTGTTTTCTTGTAGATTTCTTTGTAGATTTCTTTGTAGATTTCTTTGGTGACATTTTGTGTTTTCTTGTAGATTTCTTTGTAGATTTCTTTGTAGATTTCTTTGGTGACATTTTGTATTTCTTTGTAGATTTCTTTGTAGATTTCTTTGTAGATTTCTTTGTAGATTTCTTTGGTAATTTATTATATTTTTTTTGAACATATTTCATATCTCTTCTAAATTTCATAGCATTTTCTGGATGATTGTTCTTGTTGTAAATATAAAGAACATTAAGACGTTTTACAATTGTGCTCCATGGTTGAACTTTTATAATTTTATCTAATGCTTCTCTACGTAATTTTCGCGGTATGCTTAATGAATATCCAGGTAAACCACCTTTTTTTACATGAATACGGACAGGTGAAGATGAAGGCATGAATATATTTTAGTTAAGACGTTTACTAAAATAAATAAATAAAATAATTAAAAGAAATTAAATAAAAATAAATTAAATTGTTTAGATTTTATAATTCCTCCGCGTTTTTGCGTTCACAAGGATTATATTTTAGCATATTTTGTAATAATTCATTTACATAATCGTAATATTCTTTGTACATATTGTAATATTTATCACGTGTATCTAATGATCGAATAACGGATGATACATTAAGAACTGATTTGTCTATGTTTTTATAAAAATCAAATATAATATCACTCCGTTCAGTATATTTTGAATGATATAATGATTCGTGTGGCAATTTATTTGTTATTAATAAATAAAATGTGATACCTAATGACCATATATCTGTTTTTTTATATTCAGATAACGATAATGGTGAGCTGTATATACAATTAGGTCCTTTGATATCATTTTTTTTAAAAATGTTTAATATTTCAGGTGCCATGTATTCTAAAGTACCTGAACTTTTACATTTAACATTCTTATCATTAGCTTTATTATATGTATATATATCAGTATTACAAGATAATCCAAAATCAATAAATGTAGCGTATGTTACGATTTTTTTTTCATTCAGTTGTATTAAAATATTTTCTGGTTTAATATCTAAATGTATTATTGAATTTTGATGTAAACATTTTAATTGAAGAAGTAAGTGTTTTATAATAACTAAATTGTTATATACAAATATTTTTGGATCTTCTATATGATTATTACTATAAATCAAATTAATATAATCAAATAAATCAATAGAATTTTCTAGATATTTAGAAATAATAAAATCATACATATTATCATATTCATCACTGTATTTATAATGATTAATGAAAGATGCCTTACCACCATAACATTTTTCAGACACTTCTTTTAATATCTTTGTTTCATTGTCATTATAATATTGTCTTTTTATAATTTTCACAATATACATTTCATTTGAATTACTTTGTTGTATATTTTTTGCAATATAAACACTTCCGAATTGTCCTTGACCAATTAATTTTTCTAATTTATAACCATGTATATTAAATCCTATCCATTGATCTGACTCATTTCCTTTTCCTTTTTGATTATTTTTTATTGTTTTTTTAGGACTTTTACTTTTATTTTTAGATGTTTTACTTTTATTTTTAGGACTTTTACTTTTATTTTTAGGTGTTTTACTTTTATTTTTAGGACTTTTCATATTTATAATATTATTCTTTCTTTAATATTACATTTTAAAAAATAATTGTAATATTGAATATGTTAAATAATTTATTAATGTTTTTATAAATTTAAAAGTTTGTTTTGCTATGCACTACACATTTCACAATTATTATCTTCATTTTGTTCGTTTTCTTTTAGTGATTTGATATTCATGTCTCTTAATTTCTTTTCTAATTCTGGATCAATAGCAAATTTACCACCAGAAATGACATTTTGACGTAAATAATAAATACCTGTTTTTAATTTCTTTTCCCAAGCATAAAAATGCATACTTGTTAATTTTTTATAATTAGGTGATACCATGAAAAGATTACATGATTGTGTCATATCAATAAAAACACCTCTTTGAGCACTTTGATTAATGATTGATTTCATAGACATTGACCAAACAGTTTTATATAATTTTTTAATATCATCTGGGATACCTGGAATATCTTGAATAGAACCATTATTAGCAATAATAGTATCTTTCATTTGTTTATTCCATAATCCCAATGATGTTAATTCTTTAACAAGATATTTATTTGCAATGATGTATTCTCCAGATAAAACACGTTTCTTATAAATACAACTATCAAGAGGTTCCATTGTATCAGAATTTCCCATAATTTGTGCAGAACTTGCTGTTGGCATACATGTTAATAATGTTGAATTTCTAACACCATATTTAATAACATCTTGACGTAGACTTTCCCAATCCCAACGTCCAGAAATATAATCTTTTAAATCAATGCCATCAAATTCCTTCCATAAATCAAATTGGAATTTGCCTTCACTGAAAGGACTACCTTCAAATGTTGAATAAGGTCCTTCTTTTTTAGCTAATTCCATACTTCCAGTTAATGTTGCAAAATACAGAGTTTCGAAAATTTCCTTATTTAATTGACTTGCTTCATCACTTTCAAAAGGATATCTCATTTTAATATACGCATCAGCTAAACCCTGAACCCCAATACCAATAGGTCTGTGTCTCATATTACTTTTTTCAGTTTCAGGAACAGGATAATAATTATAATCAATAACTCTGTTCATAGGTAATACCATGTCTTTCGCAACTTGATAAAATAACTGATGATTGAAAAAAGGTTTTCCATCTTTATCATATTCTACATATTTTGGCAATGCAATTGAACTTAAATTACAATTATGTACAATGAATCCTTCTGCAACAAAATTATGTGTTTCAGGTACATTCAAATCATATACTCTTTCTTTACCAATATAAGTTTTTGATATTAATTTACCAATACCATTGATTAAACATATATTATCGTTTTCATTTAAATTTTTTAGTTCTTTCCATTCTTCTGTATAATTAGAATTTCTTGTTAAAAATAAATGATTACTTGTTGCTTTTATAATTTTTGTAGTGAAAGGTCCTTTGCATTCCAACCTATAAACATCTTTCATACCATTATCAATAAGTGATGCATGTACAAATTGTTCGACTTTTATTAAATCAGTATCATTGTTATAAATAGATAATACTTGTTCATTATCACATTCATCAATACGTTTATAACCATTTTTTGTAAGAATTTGTGTATCTGCTGTAAAACATACAGCATATTCTTTATCATCTGAATATAATGTAATTTCTGCACATTGTCCAGTTAATATACCATTAAATATACCCATACCTCTTTTCTGTTCTTTAAAACAGTATGTATCAGAAATAACATGATCATACACTATATCAGTTACATGAACAGGTTCGTATTGAGTATTATATATACTAAATTCTTTATCATTTAAACATATAAAATCATGAATATAATATAAACCAAGATCAGTTAAGATTTTTATATCACGCTCATTAATAATTAAACTATAATCCTTTTCTGAATGTAATATATATGGCTTACAACTTAATGTTTGTAATAAATATAAGATCTTTTCTAAAAATGTTATATATTGTGATGTTATTATAATGACTTTTT
>Ga0214202_1000937_pt1 | contig 10291 bp, 10 predicted proteins | sample TroBogEpilimnion_9_FD_153040 | JGI IMG/M metagenome (GOLD analysis project Ga0214202, IMG submission 153040) | Freshwater microbial communities from Trout Bog Lake, WI - 03JUN2009 epilimnion | ecosystem: Environmental > Aquatic > Freshwater > Lake > Epilimnion/Euphotic zone | place: Trout Bog...
ACGCAACGCTCCGCGACGCAACGCTCCGCGACGCAACGCTCCGCGACGCAACGCTCCGCGACGCAACGCTCCGCGACGCAACGCTCCGCGACGCAACGCGTTGCACGCTTTACGATCTCTTTTCTGAAATCCCAGGATGGCGTCATGGAATCAACGTTGGTCATGATCCCAACTATCATGGTTTTTCTCGGCGTACTGCAGATTGCACTTAGTGGGCTTGGGCACGGGATTGCGACAAATCGACTACAGGGCGATCTCGCACGAGGAGCGCTGTTTCAAAGCGGGAGACCAAGCACCAACGCACTAACCCTTCCTCTAACCGGCGGCGGATCAATTTTTTATGGTGAAAATTCAACAAGCAATCCATCACTCTCGCCGCTAGATCTTGGCTCTTCGCTTATTAACTCCCGCTCCCTGGCAGTTGATGAAAATCAATAGTCACCGTGCGTCCGAGTCTAAAAGTGCGGCCGCCGATGCAGTGGGAGCCTTTGCTCGCGTACTGAGCGAGGAGAGTGGAAGCGCGATTGTCGAATTCATACTGTTTACCCTGCCATTAATCGTCCCACTAGCAATTTTTCTAACGACCACATCTCTTTCAAGTTCGCTGCAATTTGATCTCAATAATTACTCACGGCAATTGGTACGTGCTTACGTCACGAGCCCGGACCAGACTCAAGCCGGCATCAGAACACAAGAAGTCAGTGACGCGTTTATTCAAAAAATATTCATACATGACGCGATATCGGTAAATCCCAGTTATTCAATAATCTGTTCCCTCTCGCCATGCCTTACGCCAGGCGGCACAGTCCGGGTCGACGTATCGGCCGAGAATTCAAGTACTCATCGTGAAGTCACCGCATCAACCACAGAACTTGTGGACCAATGGCGCTGACGCCCCGAGCTCTCACAGTCCGAGCGCTAGCGGCTGTGAAGTCGGAATCAGGGTCGCTAATTCCATTGACCTCGGGGCTCTTTTTGATTCTGCTCATTCTCTCCATGGGGTCGGTCAACCTGGGCGACTCGTTTCTCGCCAAACGCGAACTTATTCAGATTGCCGAGGCCGCTGCGCAGAGTGCCGCTCATCAAATTTCGCTCGATAGCTACTACTCAGATCCAGCAACAACCGGCGTCAATTCAACGGAACGAGTTCCTATCGATTGCTCCGCTGCACATATCGCAGCCTCTGACTACATATCTCACTCCGTGTTACGGGGCAGAGCCGTTGCGCTTACCAAATTCTCCTGTGAGGGTGACCAAGTCACAATTGGATTAAGCGGCGAGATAGATCCCGTCGTTAGCTTCCCAATTTTCGTCACATTGACGGGTGGCAAGGTTGCGATTGTTGCCGAAGTATCCGCTGTATCTATCTTTGGAACTTAGGAGCACCGGCTACTGGGAGATAGGCTTACCCCATGGCAGCACGGGATTACGCGGACGAGGTAAACAAGCTTCGCGTTATTCTCAGTGCAATTGAGCAAGTTATCGATATCCCAAAACTTTCGGCGGAATTCACCAAGCTCGAAGCCGAAGCGAGTGTGCCTAATTTGTGGGACGACCCCGAGAAAGCTCAAGTGGTCACAAGCAAGCTCTCGCGCGTTCAGTCGACTATAAATAAGGTGACCGGAATTCGCCGTCGACTTGAAGACGTCCCACTTCTTCTTGAATTGGCTCAAGAGGAGAAAGATGCATCTGCGATTGAAGATGCAGGCAAAGAATTGGATTCTGTTGGTGACGACATTCGCGCCCTGGAAGTTCAAACTCTTCTCAGCGGTGAATACGACGACCGCGACGCACTTGTAACTATCCGTTCGGAAGCGGGCGGCGTAGAAGCGGCTGACTGGGCTGAAATGTTGATGCGCATGTATCTTCGATACTGCGAACGCCACAACTTTAAAGTGGACGTTCTCGAAACTTCATACGCCGAAGAAGCGGGAATTAAGTCGACCACTTTCCGAGTATCGGCGCCCTATGCCTACGGAACGTTGTCGGTGGAGCAAGGCACGCACCGGTTGGTCCGAATTTCGCCCTTTGATTCGCAATCACGTCGCCACACATCATTCGCGGGAGTCGAAGTTGTTCCTGTCGTGGAGCAGAGCGACCATGTAGAAATTGATGAAAAAGAGTTACGTATCGATGTCTACCGATCATCAGGCCCTGGCGGACAAGGCGTAAACACCACAGATTCCGCTGTTCGCATTACTCACTTACCGACCGGCATCGTGGTTTCCTGTCAGAACGAGCGTTCGCAGATTCAAAACAAGGCCACGGCCATGAACGTTTTGCAATCTAAGCTGCTGGAACGCCGCCGCCAAGAAGAGCGTGCTCGATTGGATGCGCTGAAGGGCGATAACAGCGGATCGTGGGGCAACCAAATGCGCTCCTATGTCTTGGCGCCGTATCAGATGGTGAAAGATCTACGCACTGATTTCGAAGTCGGAAATCCATCAGCCGTACTCGACGGCGAAATCGACGGTTTCATCGAGGCCGGAATCAAATGGCGAAAGAGTTCGCAGGGCTAACGCCCCAGGGAAATTTGCCGTCAACCATAAGCATGGCGAAAGAGTTCACGAGGCTAATTATTTTTTCCGATTTACGCGTGAATTGAGTTATCTCTCAGCCAAAAAGGCGCGCATTTCCCCGCTCTTGTGGGTGCCCTTGCCTAAACTACCTAGGTAGGTCGGCACGTAATCCGTTATGGCGCCGCGAGGACGTACGGGAGCACCAGTGATTCGTTTTGAGAATGTCTCCAAGATTTATCCCAAGCAGGAGCGACCAGCTCTTGAGGGTGTGGATCTTGAAATCGTTAAAGGCGAGTTCGTCTTTCTCGTAGGCCTTTCCGGATCAGGAAAAACAACCTTCCTTCGTCTTATCCTCAAAGAAGAGACTCCAACGACCGGATCGATTGTGGTCGCCGGAAAAGATTTGAATTCACTCTCTGCCCACAAAATTCCAGAACTGCGCCGGCAAGTCGGAACGGTCTTCCAAGATTTTCGATTGTTGCCAAATAAAACAGTCGCCGAAAACGTCGCATTCACCCTGCACGTTCTTGGATATAGCCAGAAGGAAATCAATCGCGAAGTACCCGACGCGCTAGAACTCGTTGGTCTCGAAGAGAAGGCGGATCGCCGCCCAAGCGAACTCGCTGGTGGAGAACAGCAACGCGTTGCTATTGCCCGCGCGTACGTTTCTCGCCCAGCAATTCTTATTGCCGACGAGCCAACCGGAAACCTTGACCCAGCTAACTCCGTGGGCATCATGAAATTGCTCGACAGAATTAATCGCGAGGGAACGACTGTTTTGATGGCAACTCACGATTCAACCATCGTGGATCAAATGCGTAAGCGCGTGATCGAGCTAGAGGGCGGCCACGTCATTCGCGATCAGGTTCGCGGCGTGTATGGATATTCGGGCTGATTGGCCTGCTCAAAGGTAATGGGAGATAACTAATGCGCGCTAAATTTGTAATGAGCGAAGTCCGAATCGGACTGCGCCGAAATGTCACCATGACCTTCGCCGTCATGATTACTGTCGCTATCTCCTTGACCGTCTTGGGCATTGGCCTATTGGCTAACAGCCAGGTTCGCGTTATGAAGGATTATTGGTACGACAAGATTCAGGTTTCCATCTTCTTGTGCGACCCATTGTCGAGCAGTGCTTCATGTGCCGGTGGGCCTGTAACTCAGGCTCAGATCAATCAAATTCAGAGCGATATCCAGGCGTTGCCTGTGGTTCAGACGGTTTATTTTGAGAATCAGGCCCAGGCGTACGCGCACTTCCAAGATCAGTTCAAGGGTTCAGCAATCGCGCAGAACGTTACGCAAGATCAACTTCCACAATCTTTCCGCATTAAGTTGAAAGACCCTACGAAGTTTGCGGTTATTCAAAGCGCATTCGCGGGCCGGCCCGGCGTAGATTCAGTACAAGACGAACACACAATTTTGGATAAGTTCTTCAAACTGCTGGGCGTATTACGCGATGGCGCGCTCTTGATTGGTATCGCTTCGGTTCTCACCGCAGCTCTGCTAATCAGCAACACATTGAGATTGGCCGCTTTCAGCCGTCGCCGCGAGACCGGCGTAATGCGCCTCGTCGGCGCCTCTTCCTTCTCTATTCAATTGCCGTTCTTACTTGAAGGAATTGTTTCTACCTTGATCGGTTGGGGCGTTTCCACCGGCCTTCTCGCTGGTTTCAAGTACCTTATTGATACGAAAGTCGCCCCATTACTCTCGTTTACGCGCTTCTTTACTTGGGGCGATGTCTGGAGTGCTTCTGCATTGCTTTTGTTGACGGGCTTCATCGTCTCGTCAGCGTCTTCAGTGCTGACGTTGCGTCGCCACCTCAAAGTCTGATTTAGAGGCCGCACCGACTCGTGCCAGAATATGCCAATGTCTACGCCCGGTGCTAGTTTTCTCAATACGCCGACTCGAGTAGCAATTGCTGGCGGAACATCACTGGCAATGATTTTGGCTTTTGCTGCTGGAGACTTCGTAGGTCAGCACCGAAATAAGTCTCTGGTCGATCAATCAATCTCAGAAGTTTTGAAACACGACGCTCTCGCTCCAAAGAAGAGTGAACTTGAACGCGCGGCGATCAACTCCATTATTAAGGCTACGGGGGATCAGTGGGCCAACTACTTCCCCACGAGTACTACCGCAGCACTCAATGAATCTCTCGGTGGCCGATACAGCGGTATCGGAATTTGGTTGCGAATTAATCGTTCGGGCGTGCTTGAGGTTTCTGGTGTTCAGCCAAAGTCACCGGCTGCCCTAGCGGGCATTAGACCGCTAGACACGGTCATTTCTATCGGCGGCGCTTCTATGTCTGGCGCCACCGTCGCAACCGCGGTTGCGGCGCTCCGCGGTGGAGCGGGCACCCAAGTGTCAATGCAACTTTCTAGAAATGAACAGCAGTATCGAGTAAACATCACACGTGCATCGGTTTCTAGTGGAGATGTGGTTGGAACACCACTTACAAATCCAAACGGTAAGCAATCTGGAATTCTCTACATTCAAGTGGCCGCATTCTCGATGGGAGTCGCGGACCAGGTCCAAGGTTTGCTCAACAAGTATCCCCATTCCAAGGGCATCATCCTTGACCTTCGCGATAATCCAGGTGGAATCATCGACGAGGCATCGAAGTTGGGTTCATTGTTTTTGAGTACTGGACCAATCGTTTCCTATTCGGTGCGTGGTGGGGACGACCAATACCTGACATCAACAAACACTTCGCCTGATTTGGCCCCGATGACCGTGCTCGTGAATCGTTCATCTGCTAGCGCCGCGGAAGTGGTGGCGGGTGCGCTTCAAGACCGAAACCGAGCAGTTGTATTGGGCGAGAAAAGCTACGGCAAAGGAACGGTCCAAAACATCATCACGCTCAGCGATGGATCGAAACTCGAAATTACCGTCGGCAAATATCGCACTCCAAATGGACGAATCATCGATGGAGTCGGAATCCAGCCAGACCTACCAGTCACCGAAGACGTTGAAATTGCTCGCGCCATTCAGGTTTTAGGTGGCTTAGCCACGCTCGATACCGGCAGTAAGCAGAGCAAATAGCGCTTACCGAATCCCGCGAGAAGTATTGCGGGTAAACTTCATTCACGTTAAGAATGGAGGTGGTCAAGATGGTCAAAGAGCAAGGTAAAAAACTCATCGCTCAAAACAAGAAGGCGCGTCATGACTACGCCATTCAAGAGGTTTATGAGTGCGGCATCGTGCTGTCCGGAACCGAAGTGAAGTCCCTTCGTGCTGGTCGAGCGTCTTTGGTTGACGGTTTTGCGATGGTGAACAACGGCGAAATGTGGCTGAGTGGAGTCCATATTCCGGAATACACCGAGGGCACGTGGAATAACCACCCACCGCGTCGTGAGCGAAAGCTCCTTCTCCATAAAAAGGAGATCAACAAGCTTTTGGGGCTAACCAAGCAGGGAGGTCTCACGTTGATTCCTCTTTCGCTCTATTTCAAGGATGGAAAAGCGAAGATTGAGTTGGCCCTTGCAAAGGGCAAGAAAGCGCACGATAAGCGCGCCACTTTGATGGAGCAGCAAGCCACACGCGAAGTAAATCGCGAGTTATCTCGTCGAAATTCGGGCAAGAGCGCTTACTAGCCTGCCCGTTTACAGTTCAAATTAACCGAATTGCTCTCGGTGCCTTACAATTTAGGTGTCACGAGGAAGATTTTTCATATCTTGCACATATGAAAGATTGACATATACAACTACATATAGAAGAACAGCTTCATAGCACTCATGAAATTGCATCTCGATGCAAAATATGGGGGTGAACGGTCTCGACTTTAGATGTTGGGATAGGTGAAGCGGGCCGAGGAAGTCGGGATGATCTCGTAAACCAATAACCCTGACAAAAAATCAAGCGCCAGTACAACTGCCGCTGATTTCGCTATCGCTGCCTAAGCGATCCACGAAATCCGTTAGCCCGAGTGTGCTCTCGACTCGGAATCTAGCGTCGCTAGAGAGCTTTACCCGATAATGATGTTGCAGGCGTTATAGGGGACATTAAACTGTAACTGAGTTCGTTGATTACTTGTGTTCGAGAGAATCAGAACTGAGAAAACGTCTATGAACACTACGCCCGTAGAAGCCCTATGTCAGTACTAGAGGACCCGGGTTCGATTCCCGGCACCTCCACCATTTCAAAAACTTCAAACATCTCAGGCACCCTCATTCATGTCAGGCAACTTCATTCATGGGCCTGGCGGGAACAAAATATTCCTTTCCGGCGGGCGAGGTCCACGTGCATGAACCGTCGGCAAAACTTTCGAGGTTCCAACCTCCGTGTGTTTTTAGCCGATGATGTCTACGGCAGAGCACCCCAAGGTTCCCAGACGTAGTCTCTCCGCCGTTTTCCCATGCCTGTGCGTGATCAATATCTGAACGCTTGGCCGACTGTCGACAGCCGGGGAAGCGACACGTTTGATCGCGTGCCATCAGAAAATCGACTAGTCCTTGCGGCGGTTTATAAGTTTCGCGACCGTAATCTAAAAGTGTTCCCGATACCGGATCAGTAATAAATCGCCGCCATTTCGCGTCGGCCGCGAGTTCACGGGCCAGTGATGCCGGAATCGCACCATAGCCAGAAAGTTGACCGGGATTCTCCGCCATTCCCAGAAGTGTTGGTAAATCGATTGTCAGATTTAGCGTGACCGGCCGGCCATGTTCCGAAAAATTCACTTCTTTTTCAGCGAGGAAAGCCGTAGCTAGTTGGGTTAAAGAATCAGCACGCAGGATATCTAGCTTATGTGGCGCGAGTAGGTCCAGTTCTCCAAGTACTGAGTGGTCTCCAAGTATTGAGTGGTCTCCAAGTATTGAGTGGTCTCCAAGTATTGAGTGGTCGCCGAGTGAAGAATCGTCACCGAGTGCCGATCCGTTGGCGTTATTGGCATAGCCCGTATTAATTCCCTGGGAATGCGCACGCGCAATCCGATTGGATTCTTGGTTTTTACTTTTCTTGATCCGCGCCATTTTGTCGATGGCCAGATAGATTGTTTGGGCATCTTGGGCGGGCAGAAAGGCGATTAAGGAGGCCATGCCATTAGCTTCGGGGTAGATCGTCACGCATCGAGTATCGGCGGCCTGCTCGACGGCAACTTCAAATTCTTCAGCGGCTAGTCGCGCGATATTCGCTCGAACGTTATTGGCGACTTGGGCAGGAGTGTGAAATTCGGCGTGTGCGATTGCCCGAGTTTCGACCTCGAGCAGTACCTCATCAGACGCCCCGTTGTGTATCAGGGTCGCGCTCTCACGAGCAATCACATTTGCATGCGCAACAGATATTTGACCGGTGGCGAGAGCCTCGCAGGTCTGGGATAACCGAGATGTCAGTGCACGCGCCACATCGATTCGGTTTTGCGCCGTTCCACTCGATAGCCGAAGGGCTGCCGCAACTTCCTCACGTTCTGCGTCATCGACTCCAGACCACATAGATTCAGCACGAGTTGGCTCCGCCCCGGCGACAGCAAGGATTGCACTTTGCATAAGCGCTTGAAGCCAGCCGGATTGTTTTTCAAGTGCGGCCAAATAGTCAACACGGCCCGAGTAGTTCAAACTATTTGGATCAATGGCTGCTAGCCGAGTTAGAGCAGCCAACCCTGCCCGAGCTATTAGTAACTCGGCGACCTCGTTAACAGGCGTGATTTCGTTAACAGGCGCAAGTTCGCTCTCCACCGTCTTTTCGTTAGATATATTGATTTTTTGGCTTTCGCGAAAGTGTTCGGCGACCAAGATGCTCTGAGCCGCGTCATCACGAAGTGATTGTGCAAATCTTTCTGCTGCGGCCATGTGTCAATAATGAGGGGTGCCACTGACAGAGAAAATAGTTTCGCTGTGTAAATTTGTGAAGCTAGAATTGGCGAATGAGCACCTTCGAAATCTACAACCAGCTCATCGACCTCATTAAGTCGATTTCGGCTGGGGTAGAGGCATACGCAGATGCTGACACGTCTAAGGACATCGTCGGTCGCGAAATGGCGGCGGACGCCCTGAGATATCGAATTGAAAACCTAACAAAGTTAGCCGCTTCTATTGAGCAATCATTTGCACGCGAGCTTGAAGTCATTCCCGCCCTCGCCGCCGACATTGCTCCGAAACGCGTTACTCAAATTAACGAGAAGCTAGAACCGTTTCGAAAAGCGCTTCTCTCCAAAGTTTTACGGTCAAGTCTCGAGTCATAAAGTCCGACCACGCATTTCAAAGTCGCCGATCCTAAATTTGGCACATCAACGGGACGGACATTTGCTTCCGCCATATTCTCGCCCGTAGGTCGAGGTGGAAATCCCGCGCTTTGATAATTCCACTTCGTTATTAGCGTTGCTGGTTTACCCGACTTAGCCTTTGAGAATACCGAAATCTCGCATGAATATTTTTGATTCGCCTTTAAAGTGGGAATTCGAAAATGTACATGCACATAGAAACCAGTCTCCGGATCATGGGCACTATCGACGCGGATCAGTACCGCTGCGATTGGTTTTGGCGCTGCGTAAGCAGTATTGCCCGCGACTACAATCAGTGCCGCAGCAAGAGAAGCAAACAACATCGAAGTTGACTTAGTCCGGAACCTCGCATCAAATTCACGACCGAAGCGAACGCGTAACCGTTGCCCCAACCCAAGTCGCGTGGCATCGTTCACTGCGCCTCCCGACTCAAAGCCAACGGTTATGACTTGCCGCCTTCAATCTCTTTGATCAATCGGAATTGTCCGTCGCCGAGCTGTCCTTGCGCCGCATACATCTCCAACTTTTCGCGGGTATCTGCGATATCGAGGTTGCGCATTGTCAGCTGACCAATGCGGTCGGCTGGGCCGAACGCAGCATCCTCTGTGCGCTCCATCGATAACTTGTCAGGGTGATAGCTCAGTGCTGGACCAGTCGTGTTGATGATCGAATAGTCATCGCCGCGACGAAGACGAATGGTGACCTCGCCAGTGATTGCCGATGCGACCCAACGCATCAGTGATTCGCGAAGCATCAACGATTGCGGATCTAACCAGCGGCCCTCATACAACAAGCGACCGAGACGACGACCCTCCGCGTGGTAATTCGCGATGGTGTCCTCATTGTGAATCGCGCTGACCAATCGCTCGTAAGCGATAAAGAGCAGCGCCATTCCCGGTGCTTCGTAGATGCCACGACTCTTGGCTTCGATAATGCGATTCTCAATCTGATCCGCCATACCCAAACCGTGGCGACCGCCGATAGCGTTGGCTTCTTGCATCAACGCAACAGCATCGAGCGCCTTGCCATTGATGGCGACCGGGCGACCCTTAACAAATTGAACCTTCACATCTTCGGAATCAATCTTCACCGATTCATCCCAGAATCGAACGCCCATGATGGGTTCAACTAATTCAACAGATGTATCGAGGTGTTCCAATCGCTTCGCTTCGTGCGTAGCGCCGAGAATGTTTGCGTCGGTGGAATACGCCTTCTCCGTACTGTCGCGATACGGCAAATTGTGCGCGACTAACCACTCGGACATCTCCTTGCGGCCACCCAATTCGTTGACGAAATCGGCGTCCAACCATGGCTTGTAAATGCGGAGAGCAGGATTGGCGAGCAAGCCATAACGATAGAAGCGCTCGATGTCGTTGCCCTTGTATGTAGAACCATCGCCCCAAATTGAAACGTCATCCTGCAACATCGCGCGCACCAACATCGTGCCGGTCACCGCGCGACCGAGCGGCGTAGTGTTGAAATATTGCTTTCCGCCCGAGCGGATATGGAACGCACCGCAGGCGATCGCCGCGAAACCTTCTTCGACCAACGCTTCCTTGCA
>Ga0214202_1000938_pt1 | contig 10279 bp, 10 predicted proteins | sample TroBogEpilimnion_9_FD_153040 | JGI IMG/M metagenome (GOLD analysis project Ga0214202, IMG submission 153040) | Freshwater microbial communities from Trout Bog Lake, WI - 03JUN2009 epilimnion | ecosystem: Environmental > Aquatic > Freshwater > Lake > Epilimnion/Euphotic zone | place: Trout Bog...
CGTCTGTTTCCAGCCCTGAAAATTCGCTGGCAGCGCGAAGTCGCTCGCGGTGAACTGCCCGATGGTTGTTCCGGCGAACAACACAGTTTCGCCTCCCCCGAGGTTTAGCGACACGTTGCCGCCGACCTGTGTCATCGCCTGCTGGATCGCGGTGAAACCCTGGCTGCCAGCGAACGCCGGGAAACCATTCAATTGGACAACATCAAATTTGTATTGAAAGCCAACAATAACGTCCGTCCCGTCACCTTGTGTGACGATGAACCGGTCCACCGCGCCGGGGGCGCCCCCGATCATCACGTCATTGCCCGTGCCGGCGTGGAAATCGTGGATACCGGCGCCGGTCGCGGTCAGTATGTTATTGCCAGTGTTGCCCGTGATATTGCCGGCGTGAGTCAGGACCCCGTTGGAGAAGCCGACCGGCAGCGTGACATCTCCCGAGTAAGTAATAAGTGTATCGATCCCGTCTCCGGCGCCCGCGATGGCCTGGTCACCTGCGGCGAGCCAGAAGGTGTTGTCTCCGCCCCCCCCGCCGCCGACCAGTGTTTCACCACCCGCATCGTAAAGGCCGTTATTGGCGCCGGCCTTGCCGGTCAGGACTTTGCCCGCCGCTGCCCCGGTCCAGACAACCGCGGTCAGACCATAATACCAGGTAAGGCCGCAAAACGTCACCGATTGCCGTTGCGTCATGACATTATCCCATCTGCTGATGCGGAGAAAAATCTGCCACCAGGTGGCTGTGCGCAGGTGAAGCGGCGGTCAGGCGTTGCCTGATGCCGGCGCGGAAGCGGCGTGCTCCGCGGCCCGGAATCCGTTCAAGACAACGCATGACCACCTCCGCCGGAGATCAGCCATTTTGGCCGGGGGATTCTTTGCAATCGAAAATATCGACAACCAATCTGAACGATTTCGTCAAATAAGACCAAAATTGCAACAGTTTGGTTGCGGGGATCTCTGTCAGCGGACGATAAAATACAGCCCGGATATAATCGCGCCCCACAGCGGGACTGACAGGCCTAATCCCCATAGGATGCCGCGCATTGGCATCACAGGATCGGCGCCCTGATGCAGGGTGGCCGCATGCGCCGTGGATTCACCCGGCGCGACGCTTTCATCGCGTGTATCGGGTCTGGCAAAACCGAGCGGAACCGGTCCCTGGGACGGGTTGAAGCCGGTTAAGGCTTCGGGCGCGCTTTGAGACGGCTGGAACGCATGTCCCTGCGTGGCCCGCTGCCAGGTCGGCCGGGATTGATGATGTAACATCTACTTCGCTCCCCGGGCGGTGCTGAAATGTGTCGCTACGGTTGTCTGGCGCCCTTGGCCGTGGGAGGTTCGTGGCAGAAGGTGCGGTCGCGCCGTGCATGCGGATAAGCGACCGTGCGGCGCCCTGATGCAGGTGCCGCGCGCACACGGCCGCCCGAGGCGCCGGTGTTTTGATGGGAGATTTGCGAGGATTGGATTTGAGGCCCGGGTGAGACGATGCTCCCCGGGAGAGGCGGTTGACAGAAGGAACATAGGCGAGCCCCAGCCAGTGCCTGTTACCGGCGCCCTGCGCCCGCGTAACATGCTGTTTCCCCAGCGGACCTTTTTCCCTGTTCGGACCAGTCGTCATATCTGCGATACAAGCGGCGCTTCGGATCGGTTTTATGCATCCGCCTGACGAGCCTGTCTGTTTTGATAATATAGCGATATTGTCGCCAAACGCGGCAGAATTTTCGAAAATATTTTGGACGCGTTAATCGCCGGAACAATGCCCCGCGTTCACGGGCAAGATGGCTCTTGCCCGTTGGCGTGGCGGTTCGGCGTGTCGTCGTTACATGCGGCTGGACGTCTATCTATTTCAGCGAGGCCAGATAGGCGATCAGTTCGGCGCGCTGGGCTTCGTTGGTAAGGCCGGGATACGGCATCGAAGTGCCCGGAACGAGGTCCCTCGGTGCCACCAGATATTGATCCAGGGTCGCGGCATCCCAGGTCAGGTGAGAGTTCTTGTTGGCATCGGTGTATTTGAAATCGGGCAGGCTACCCGCCGGACGGCCGACCACACCGAACAAATTCGGTCCGATGCCTTTTTGGCCTGCGACGACCTGGTGGCAAACGGAACATTGGTTCTTGAAGAGTCTCTGGCCGGGAAGGGCTTCCTGCGCCGCGGCGGGCGCTATTTGACATAATGACCATGCCGTGAGGACGGCCATGATCGACAGTCGGGTCGTGAACATCAAATCGATCCTTTTGGGAGACCAACGTGACTGCGGCCTCAGGCCGACGACACCAACATCGGACGGCGACTGTGTCGTTGACCGAAATCAATCCGGTAAAATCGTGTGCTTTGTCCGATTTTATGAGTTATACGTTTCCACATTGGTGTGTTCGTTGCGAGGCGGGCGGGGAACGACGTCAGGCCGAACGTACTCCGGCGACAAAGACGTCAACCTCGCCGCGAAGCCGTGCAGCCTGCCGGGCCAGCCCGTCAGCGGCGCCCAGGACCTGTCCAGCGGCTGCCCCGGTGTCGTTCGCGGCCCGTGTGACGCCGGTGATCGTCACCGTCACCTCCTGCGTGACGACCGCCGTCTGCTGGGTCGTCCGGGCGATTTCCATGGTCGCCGAGCTTTGTTCTTCGATCGCCGCGGCGATGGCGACCGAGACGGAGCCGACTTCCTGGATCGTCGCGGAAATATCCCGGATCGCATCGACCGCCGCCTTGGTGAAACCCCGCAGTTCGGCGATCTGGGCGCCGATTTCGTCTGTCGCCTTGGCCGTTTGGTTGGCCAACCCCTTGACCTCCGCCGCCACCACAGCAAAGCCCTTGCCGGCATCGCCGGCCCGGGCGGCCTCGATCGTGGCGTTGAGTGCCAGAAGGTTGGTCTGACCGGCGATCTTGGCGATCATCTCGACAACCAGTCCAATCCTCTGGGCGCCGTCCGCGAGAGCGTGGACGATGGTGTCCGTGCGGGCCGCATCCGTCATCGCCCGGTCGGCGATCCTGGCCGAATGGGCCACCTGATGGGTGATCTCTCTGATCGATGCTGTAAGTTCCTCCGCCGCCGCGGCGACGGTCCGCACGCCGGAACTGGCCTTTTCGGCGGCCAGTGTGACCATGGAAGCCTGCTGGCCGGTCTGTGTGGCGGATGACGACATGGACAGCGCGGTGCCTTGTAACTCCGCGGCGGCGGTTGATACGACCCCGATTGTGTCGGCGATTCCGCTTTCGAACCCCTGGACCAGGTCGGTCAGGCGGACGGCGCGCGCCATCTTCACCGAGTGTTCCGCCGCTTGTAGCGACGACAATTCGTCCGAGCGGATTTTATTGTCTTTGAAGACCTGAAGGGCCGCTGCCATGGCGCCGATTTCATCCTTGCGGGTCATGCCGAAGATCGTGACGCTCGTTTCGTTATTGGCGAGGCGGCGCATGACGTCCGTAATGGTGGTGATGGGACCCACGACGCCGCGCACCAAACTGAGTCCGGCCATGGTGCACATGGCGACGGCCACGGCGAGCATGCCGGCGACGCCAATGCGGGCGGCGGCGTACGTCGCGGCACCGGCCACAGCCTCGGCGTCAGCGCTTTGGTCGTTGAAATCGATATCAGCCGCCAGAGCGTTGCGAAAGGCAACGATCTGTTTTCTGAACGTGGTGAACAGCAGGCCGCGTGCGCCATCGGCATTATCCGCGCGCACCATGGCAAGGATGACGTCGCTATTCTTGACGAGCACAGTCCATTGCGCCTCGACCTCGGTCGCCATCTGACGCTTGGGATCGGTGTCGATCAACGGTGCGTAGGCATCCAATGCCTTCCGCACGTCGTTTGAGGAGGCCCCAACCAGCTTGTCCATGTCGTTTCGGGATTGATCATCGAAGCTCATGACACGCAGCGCGACAGCGGCGCGGAAACGTTCCGCCAGGACTGAGACGCGGGCCAGGGCTTTGATTCCCGGTAATGCCTCTTGTGCGATCGTGACGAGATGATCGTTGACGGTAGCGATACGCTGGATCGCGAAGATGCCAAGGAGGATCGTTGTCAGGCACACGACGAACAATGACCGGGTCACCTTCATTCGGATACTTCCGTTTCCGATCCAGGCGAGCATGTGCGGCATCCTTTGCAACCAAAGAAATTGTGTCTGTCCGGGGGCGATTATCGTTATACCCGGACACGGCGGGCCATGACGCAAGCGGAATGGCTGTGTCGATGTCAGTTGCCGCTGATGTGATCGCGATCGCGGAAACAAGGAGCTTTGTCCTTCGTGGATGCGACCAATCTGGCAAACCTATCTATAATGTGATTATCGGGGATGCCAACGAGGACGGTCACCATTCGCCGTTCCGTGGGAGCCGGAACGTTTTATGGGGATTTTGCCGGCGGCGCTTATATCAAATCAGGGCAGATAATTTTTTTTAGCTGAGGAGATGGACATGCGTGCCCTGAACACCATTGGCCGCGGCATTATTACGGGTAATGACACGATTTCAGCCCCTGGCGCGGCGCCGCATAGTGAATTGGACATTTTGTTCCAATCTTGGAATAGTGGTCTGCGGTTATCCGGAGCCGCCCATGTTGTCAGCGCGGCCGCGCCCGATACCGTTTCTCTATCGGACGGGACGTCCATTACGTTCGCCACGATCAGGTCGGGGATTTTTCATAACGCCTGATAGTTCCGCCTGGATCAGTTCCGAGAGTCCCGGGTCGGTATCGCGAGCGCGGCTCGCGTTTCTGTCTCGCGCGGTCGGCTGCCTATCTGTGAGGCGGTAGGGGACTTCTGGCCGGCATTTTTTCGATGCAGCGGAAGCAAGGCGAGAGCGCGGCGCGCATCTTTTTTGACCTCCTGTTTGGGTGTGCGCCATGCTTGTCATCTCCGCCGCGGTGCCGCCGTCCTCTGCCGCACCGGCGCGTACCCTGGCATCCGGTCCGCCAACCGGACAGTCCACGACATTTCAGGAATTCCTGTCCGAACTGAATCCCCTGCAATATCTTCCTGTTATAGGAACGATTTATCGATCGGTCACGGGTGATACGATTCCGGAAACCGCACGAGCGATTGGTTCTTTTGTCGTCAGCGGGCTGATCGGTGGACCGATCGGACTGGCCACGAATGTGGCCTTGCTTGGGATCGAACACCTGACGGGGATCGATCCGGAAAAGGTGGGACAGGACATGCTCGCCAGCCTCGGCGTGGCGGCGAAGCGCGAACCGGAAGATGTGCCCGATACAATGGCTTCTTCCGTTGTTGCCTGGTCGCCCGGGCAATTGGCCGATTATGGCGTGACCGTCAGTCCGAACGGGACCCTTGCCCACGGTACGGTGGTAGGCGCTGATGTGCTCAATGACATGGAACTGGTTCGGCTTGGGCGGGTGTCGCTGGCGTAGCGGCTCATGATCGTCTAAATAATAATATATTGATCGAAATATATCCAGATTATGGAAATGAGGGTTGTGCTGATGCCCGGAAGCATGACACGATAGCCCCAGTTTCAGATTGCATCGAGTCCGTCTCAGGAATTGAGCATCTGCAGCCGATGGAGACCATCGTGTCGGGACATTCTCAGCACCCCGGGATAAACCGTCTCCCGCCAAGGGAGGAAGCGAAGTTGGCGCGGATGCTGTCCAGGCTCGCCTCGCCTTTTGAAGGTGAACGGGCGACAGCCGGCCTGATGGTCAGCGCTTTTGTTGCCAGGCGCGATATGAAATGGTCGGACCTGACCGCGCTCTTGCAACCGGCCGGCAAACCTGTCGAACCGGTCGAAAGTGTTCGGCAGAAGGATCGCCGGGGCAGCGGTGCGAAGGAATGGCGAGGATATTGCCGGAGGCGCCGAGGCGCCGCCGGTCAGTCCCTGAATATGCTGACCTGACCCCCGGGCTGCACCGCCTGCGTGCCGAGAAAGCCGAGCGGTGATCGCCCGGCGCCTCGGAACGCGCATGTCAGGCTGACCGGACCTCTGCGACGAAAGTGTTGACGTCCGATTTAAGTTGTTCCGCCTGCTTCGACAGATCGCCGGCGGCGCCCAGTACCTGAGTCGCTGCATTGCCGGTTTCATCCGCCGCTCGGCTCACGCCGCCGATATTCGCGGTCACGTTTTGCGCGGCCCGGGCGGTTTGATGCACATTGCGCGCGATCTCCGCCGTGGCCGCGCCTTGTTCCTCAACCGCCGAAGCGATGTTGGTTGCGATCATGCTGAGTTCGTCGATCGTGGCGGCAATATCCCGGATCGCACCGACGGCTTCGCGGGTCGCGGCCTGAATCTGGTTGATCTGCGACCCGATCTCCTCGGTGGCCTTGGCGGTCTGGTTGGCGAGGCTTTTCACTTCCGATGCCACCACGGCGAAGCCCTTGCCGGCATCGCCAGCCCGAGCGGCCTCGATCGTCGCATTCAAGGCCAACAGGTTCGTTTGGTTAGCGATATTAGTGATCAATTCGACAACTTTGCCGATCTTCTCGGCCCCGTCCGCCAGCGCATGCACGATCACGTCGGTGCGCTGGGCGTCGGCCACCGCCTTGGCACCCACCCGTGTCGATTGGGCGACTTGGCGGCCGATTTCACCGATCGACGACGAGAGTTCCTCGGCAGCTGCGGCGACGGTTTGGACGCTTGAGCTCGCCTCGTCTGCCGCCGCGGCGACAGTTGACGCCTGCGTCCTGGCCCGATCCGCCATGCCGGTCATGCCCTGGGCCGTGGCCTGAAGCTCGGTCGCGCCTGATGCCAATGATCCGACCACCCGGCCGACCGATTTTTCGAAACTACTGGCAAGGGTCTCGATTTTTCGGTCGCTCGAAACTTTATTTTCGTCGAGATAGACGGACACTCCGATCTCCATATCGAGGGCGATGGCCTGGTTGACGGCGCCCAGCAGAAGATCGAGATCCTCGCGTCCACCGCCACGCGTCCACCGGCTGACAAACGTGGCCGTGGCCAGGGTCGTTACCTGTTGCGCGAAGAATGCATAGGCGCCCATGTACCAACGCGGTTCCAGCCCGATTTTGCTGTGGACGAGGCCGATGCGTTGAGCGGAATCGAGGTAAATCTGGTCGAAACGGCCAGAAAACAAATGCATCCAGTGCTTGTGCTGAGCCGCCGAGGCGCGCTCGATCATCCTGTCGTCGGCAAACCGTCTGGCGGTTTCGCCGGTTCTCTTAACCTTCCGGTAGAATTCATTGAGGATTTCAGGAAGCTTAGCCTCGATTATCGGCAGAAACTTTTGTAGTGACTGGCGGTGTCGGTCTGTCACGCCCAGGAACTCAAGGCGCTCGTGCAGTTGTGCCATATTGACCATCGTATGCCCTCAAAATACTTTTCGGCAGGTTTCGTCGCAGAATGGAATATAGGCGCGGATCGGAAATTGCGCGCAGATACCGCGTCTAGAACGGACTGATAACGTCCAGAATTTGCTGCCCGTAACGGGCTGTTTGCACGTCGGTCAACTGCCCGCGGCCGCCGTAGCTGATCCTGGCTTCCGCCATGCGGTCATGCATGACGGTATTGTCCGACATGATGTCCTGCGGCCGTATGACACCGGACAGCACCAGTTCCCGCAACTCGGAGTTCACGCGAACTTCCTGCCGGCCGGCGAGGGCCAGATTGCCGTTGGGCAGTACTTGCGTGATCACGGCGGCGACCCGCAGTTGCACGGTCTCGTCGCGTTTGATGGCGCCGCTTCCGACGTTGGAACCGGCGGTATTCGTCGATACCAACTTGGTCAAATCCGTTCCGCTTGGCAGCGCCCGGCTCATTGCCGATTGCAGGCCGAACAGATCCGGCACGCCCACGGCCTGCGACCCCGTCCGGGTGGCCGAGGTGCCATTGTCCAGCACCGCGGAATCGACGATATTCACTGTCACCGTTATGATATCGCCGACGCGCGCGGCGCGCGGATCGCTGAAGAAGGCGTGCGATCCTGGCCGCCACAGGCTGTTGGCCGTGGACGGCGTGTTCTCCACGTGCGGCATCGGCAACGAAACCGGATTCCAGTTCGGATCCTTGGTGGGGTCCCCGGGCGGAGTCATGCGGGGTGGCGAACCGACTTCCCCCAGCCGTTGGAACGTTCCGCACCCCTGGAGCAACAAGGCGGCGACAAGCAAGGACACCGGCACGCGGAGCATCAGTTGGAAACCTCTTGGTTCATTGGCATCACCCGAACCGGCGGGACCAGCGGCGAACTCCCCGGCAAAATGACCGCCCGGCCGGGTCCGGTCACGCGGGCGGCCACAACAGCCCGGGACAGCGGGTTCATGACCTGGATCTCGTCATCGCGTCCGCCGGAACTGAGCGCCAATCCCTGCGCGGCCAGGGACATGCTGGAGGTCTCCAGCACGATCAGCACGGTCGAGCCCTTCTGCACCATAAGCGGGGGACCCAGGTCGGCCGCCACCAACGGCTGGCCCGCGACGATTGCGCGCTTGGGAGTCTGCCCCACCACCAGGGCGGTGTCACTCACGGCCGGTCCCGCCAGGCGCCGTTGGGCGATCTGCATGGAGCGGACATCGGCCGGGGTAATGACATCGCCGGGTTCAAGCCTGTGGGCGGCGACCAAAGCCGTGACCATTTCCGTGACTGCGCCGTCCACGCGCATGTGCTGGGTTTCCATCCCCTCGGTCGAGGCGACGAGATCGGCGGAGAAACGTCCAGATGCCGGATCGTATCGGATTGCCTCGACCGTCAGCGTCGGGAATGACGCAGGCGGAACCAGGATGGGCACGAAGTTGGCAAGTTCGATTTTGACATCGGCCGATGCGCCCGCCTCCACAATACTGCGCCTGACGGGTTCCACCATCTCGTCATGCGTCAGCGGCCGGCCGGCGCGTTCGACCAACGTCCGCTCGACCCGCGAGATCGGTCTCCACTTTACGTCGTAAAGATGCGCAATATAGGCGAGTTGAGCTGCCTCGATCGCGATGGAACGGCCGGGCGGCGGCGCGGTGCCGATGACGGTGTCGGCTTTGGCCCCGGCGTTGGTCCAGATATCGGCGACTTTGATGACGCCGGCATCGAGCTGCACCTGCAGGCGAAGCTTTGCGATTTCCTCGGCCCCGGCGTTGCCGCCGAGTAAGCACCACAGCACGATCGGCAGAACCGATTTCATGAATTAGTGCAGCTTTGTCAGGGTCGAAAGCATATCGTCGCTGGCCGAAATGACCCGGCTGTTCATTTCATAGGCACGCTGGGCGGTGATCAGGTTGGACATTTCGCTGACAACGTTCACGTTCGACGTTTCAACGAAACCCTGCATCACGCTGCCGAAGCCGGCTGCCCCGGGAACGCCGGTCACCGGCGAACCGCTCGCCGAGGTCTGCGACAGCAGGTTGCCGCCATTGGCGTTCAATCCGGCATCGTTGGGAAAAACCGCAAGCTGGATCTGTCCGACGTTGGTTTGTGCGACCGCGCCCGCAACGGTTGCCAGGACTTCGCCGTTGGCATTGATCGTTACTGACGTGGCGTTGGTCGGTATGGTGATTCCAGGCTGTACGACATACCCGTCCGCCGTGACGATCTGTCCGGCCGGCGACAGGGCCAGGGTGCCGTCGCGCGTATAGGCGGTGTCACCCGACGGAAGCGTGACCTGCAAGAAGCCGTTTCCACTGATCGCCAGATCCAATTGGTTCGACGTCTGCTGTAGATTGCCCTGCTGGTCGATCCGATAGACCGCGGCCGTCTTCACGCCCAGCCCAACCTGCGCGCCGGACGGCACCACCGTTCCGGTGTCGCTGCTGGTGGTCCCGACCCGGCGCAGATTCTGATAGAGCAGATCCTGAAATTCGACCCGCTGCCGTTTATAGCCGGTCGTGTTCATATTCGCGATGTTGTTCGAAATGACCTCGACGTTTGTCTGCTGTGCCTGCATGCCGGTTGAGGCGATATCCAACGAACGCATGTCTCAGATCTCCTGTTCCGCCAAACCGCGGATGTTGGCTTTGTGTTATAGGTGCGCTGACGATAACACCCACATGGTCATCCCTTGTGGCCGATGCGGTCGATCGCGTTTTGCTCCCGTTGGGCTTCGCCATCGATAAACTGGGACGCAAACTCGAACTCCCGCATCTCACCCATCATGCGGGTTACTTCGACGACGGACTGAATGTTGGCGCCTTCCAGAGACCCTTGCATGACGTTCGGCTGCTGCATGTCGCGGGCGGTCTGTTTCGCGGAAAAGGTCGAGTTTCCCTCCGCCTGCAGGGATTGCTTGTCGTCGAACTGCACGATTCGGAATTTACCGATCGGCGCGCCGTCACTGCTGATGCCGCCATCGCCGTCCACCGTCAGAGATGCGCTGTCGGGCGGCACCTGGATCGGCCG
>Ga0214202_1000947_pt1 | contig 10217 bp, 8 predicted proteins | sample TroBogEpilimnion_9_FD_153040 | JGI IMG/M metagenome (GOLD analysis project Ga0214202, IMG submission 153040) | Freshwater microbial communities from Trout Bog Lake, WI - 03JUN2009 epilimnion | ecosystem: Environmental > Aquatic > Freshwater > Lake > Epilimnion/Euphotic zone | place: Trout Bog...
TCCACAACGAGTGTCTGTCCCGTCACGAAACTAGCCGCGGGCGACGCTAAGAACTGCACAGCGGCAGCAATTTCGTCAGGCGTTCCCATCCGATGAAACAGCGAAGCGCTCTGGTCGGTCTCGGGCGTTCCGCTAGTGACGTCCGTCGCGATCCAGCCCGGCGAGACGCCGTTGACCCGCACCCCAAGCGGCGCCCCCTGCACGGCGAGTGACCGGGTCATGGCATCGATCGCGGCCTTCGCGATGCCGTAATTGCCCCATGTGCCGTGAAAGGTGGCGGTGGAAGAAATGTTCACAATGGCACCACCGTGACGCGCACTCGCCCAATAGCTCAGCGCCGCCACGGACACGTGATAGGCAGACTCGAGATTATTCGCGAGCATGACTCGCAGACGCTGACCCGCGCCATCCGTCGGCGCGATCGGCGCTCGGCGCGTACCCATACCTGCGTTATTGACAACCACATCAAGACGCCCGAAATGCGCGAGTACCTCGCGTACGGCCGCCTGCGCAGTAAACTCGTCGCTGAGGTCGGCAGCCACGAAATGGACGTCACCACCAAGCGCGCTTAGCGCCTCGCGAGCACGCTCGCCGACGTCTACCGTACGACCCATCAAAGCAACCGACATCCCGTCACGCACAAAGGATCGCGCGATGCCGAAGCCGATCCCGGTCGCGCCACCGGTGACCAAGGCAACGGATCGCACGGCACTCACGGCGTCTTACTCCGGGCCGCTTCCTGTTCGCGCCAACCCTTCCAACCTTCGTCGATGAGATACGCGTGAATGGCATCCACATCGGCGGAGGACAAAATATCCGCAAAACTTTCCATGCCCGTCGGCGCTACGACGCCCTTCAGCAGAATGTCGCGGAACATCGCGTGGTAGGACGGACTCAACTTGCGCAGATCCGGCGTCACACTCGGTCCAAAGACATGACATCGGCTGCATTCCTGCACAAACAACACTTCGCCTTTACGAATCGTCGCAGCGCTCGCGGTCTGCTTCGGTGGCTCGACGAATGGCGGAACAACCGCTTTCGGCGGCATCGGTACTGCTCCGCCGTCGAGTTTGAAGGCGAGGATACGGTTGACGTTTTCGTACTGCAAAGCAGCGCTGGACGCAGGAATCGGACCGACCGTAATGGCGGCGCCGCCGTAGCCGACTTGGACCGCCACATACTGGACGCCGTTGACCACATAAGTTGACGGCGCTGCCATAATGTGGCTTCCCGTTTGAACCACCTTCAACACCTTGCCAGTATCCGCGGCATACACCCACAACTCGCCGTTGCCGCGCCCTTGAAAGACGAGGTTACCGGCCGTGGATAAAATGCCACCGTCATACGAGCGATTCCCGGATCCCGTTTCGTGCTCCCAAACGACGCGTTGTGCGACCGGATCCCACGCTCGGATCAACTCGCGGATCATCTTCCCCTTACGCTCCGTCTTGAGCGAATCAAGCGACGGCATGGGGCCGTAGAGGTGCTTGAGATCGGCGGGATCGTACGAATCGTCCGGCATAATGCCGTTGACGGTAAAGAACCCATCGACATATTTGACGGCACCGCCGTTGTGGGCGAGATCGACCCAGATGTTCGGCACGTCAATGACCGGTATGTACATGAGGCCCGTTTTGGCGTCCCACGACATCGGCATCCATGTGTGCCCGCCGGCCCATGACGGATAGATATTGCTCGGCTTAGCGTGCCAGTTCGCTTGCTCGTTCACGATCGGCCGACCGGTCTTGAGATCAACGCCTTTGGCCCAGTTCACATACGTGTAGTTATCCGCCGACAACAGTTCGCCAGACGCGCGGTCGATCACATAAAAATAGCCGTTCTTCGAGGCCTGCATGATGACCTTGCGAGGCCGCCCTGCGACAGGGAGATCCGCGAGTACGAGTTTTTGAACGGCATCAAAGTCGTATTCGTCGTGCGGCGTGGTCTGATAATGCCACGCGAGCCGCCCGGTCTTGGCGTGCACAGCCAAGATGCTCGCCGTGTACAGCGCATCAAACTTCCCTGTGCCCACCACCGAGAGGTCATACGGGGCGGCGTTCGCTGTGCCGAAATACACAAGATCCAATTCCGGATCGTACGCAAAACCGTCCCACGCGGTGCCACCGCCCTGACTCGATGCGGGGCGCCTGGGATCCCACGTTTGAGCCGCCGCGGCCAACTCGGGATGTTCAAAGGACTTCCCCGGCGGCGGTGGGACCGTCCAGAACCGCCAGACAAATTTGCCGCTGTCCGCGTTGTACGCAGCGACATAGCCGCGCACACCGTTGCGGCCCATGTCCGAACCGCTATTACCAATCACGACTTTATCGCCTGCGATAATCGGCGCACCCGTGCTGGAGTAGGGCAGGCTATGGTCCGTGATCGTATCGACCTTCCACACCTGTTGACCTGTTCTCGCATCGATCGCATGCAGCATGCCGTCGACTGCTGCAACGTAGACTCGACCTTTCCAAACGGCAACACCGCGATTGACGAGGTCACAGCATGGATTACGGGCCGCGCGATAGTCCGGCTTGGGGTCATAGCGCCATAACTCGCGACCGGTGGCCGCGTCCAAGGCATAGACATAGCCGAAGGTCCCGGAGGTATACATCACGCCGTCCATGACGACTGGGGTCGCTTCCTGACCACGCCGCGGGGCGCCGAGGTCGTATTGCCACGCGAAGCCTAAGCGCTCAACGTTCGATGCATTGATGAGGCTCAACGGGGAATGGTAGGTCTGATCGCCATCTCGTCCGCCGGTGAACCAGTTACCGGGCTCGGCGCCCGCTTGCGCGAGCCGGGCGGCATCCAGATCCGCCGGTGGTCGAGCACCCCACGCCGAGGTCACCGAGAGTACGGCGACGAGAAGGCCCGTCCAAAGCGTTAGCGTTCGTTTCATGGTCAGTTCCAAGCGTCGTCTGGAGGTTAAAGGGTCAACAGTTCTTCGACAAAGGCACCTAACCCGGCTGCAGGGTCCACAAAGTGTATTTCAAGTATCCAATGGCGCGGTCGCCCCTGCGAATCGCGTTCGTGGATAGGGACGGTATTACCGTGCTCGATTACAAAGTGCCGGTCCGCCCGATTGGGCTCGTGGGGAAAGTGGCCGATCAGGTGGCCGGCTGTCGCGGCGCCGAATTGCCAGCCATACTCCCGCGCAAGCCCCACCACGTAGTCGTACAGCGATCCCGCCGTTATGCTGGGATCGGCCAAGGCATGGGCTTTGCCCCGCCGGAAGGCTGCTTCCACATCCGCGATCAGACGCTGTTTGAGCGGGTCCGCACCGACCAAGTAGGTGCGCCCGTAGTCGGCCTCCCACTCACCGAACACGGGACCGAAGTCGAGCACGACCAAATCGCCGTCTTCCAAGATTCGATCGGACGGGCCATCGTAGTAGGTGAGCACCGTATTCGGCCCTGAGCGCACCACCCGTCGATGCCAATGACGACGTAGGCCGTAACGCTCCCGCGCCAAGACGTCAATCGCGTCGGACAGCTCCGATTCCCGGATCCCGGGCCGCATGATGCCGCTCGCGACGGACGCGTTAAAAAGGTCTTCCGCTTGCCCTTGGGCCGCTAAGAGGGATTCCGCAGTACTGTCCACCGGCGTGCTCAATCGGCTGAGATGCCCAAGAGTACCGAAACTCGATACTCTCGCGCACGTTCTTACGAGCGCTATACTGGGGCTGCGTCTCACGGAGGATGCGTCATGCTGTGGTCGATCTGGGTCATCGCCGGGGTCGCGCTCCTGGTGGCCGAACTGACCTTCATCAGCGCCGAGTTTTATCTCCTGTTCGTTGGCATCGCCGCGGTCCTTACGGGACTGTGCACTGCACTCAACGCGGACATGCCGAGCTGGGCCCCTTGGACGCTGTTCATCGTGCTGACGCTAGCCGGCGTCAAGTTTTTCCGACGCGGCCTCGCGGAACGTTTTCGCGTCAAGGGGGTGCCACCGCCCGGTCTCTCCGCAATCGGCCAATCCGTTCTGCTGAACCACAACCTTCCGCCATTGGCCGAAGGGCGGGTAGAGTTCCGCGGAGCCTCCTGGGGCATCCGTAATCGTAGTCACAGCGCCATTCCGGCAGGCAGCCACGCCGACATTGTGGCCATCGAAGGTCTGACGCTGATTGTTGAACCCCAAGCCCGGAGGTAACCGCCATGGGCGCCGTATTGATCGTACTTTTAGCCATTGCCCTATTTGTCGTGTTTTTGCTGGCGCGCACCCTTCAGGTCGTACCACAGCAGAGCGCCTATGTTGTCGAGCGCTTGGGCAAATACAGTCGAACCTTGCATGCGGGGTTCCACATTTTGGTGCCATTCTTAGAGCGGGTGGCCTACGGGCACAGCCTCAAGGAACAAGCGGTGGATGTAGCCGAGCAGGTCTGTATCACTCGCGATAATGTCCTCGTCGGCGTCGACGCTGTCCTTTACATGCAAGTCATGGATCCTCACTTGGCCTCATACGGCATTACCAACTACGCGTTCGCCATCGGCCAACTTGCCCAAACCACCTTGCGCAGTCAGATCGGTAAGATTGAACTCGACCGTACATTCGAGGAGCGTGGCGCGATCAACGCACACGTCGTCGCGGAATTGGACAAGGCCTCAGCCGCCTGGGGCGTCAAAGTCCTGCGCTACGAGATCAAGAACATTAATCCGCCCCACGACGTGGTTTCCGCCATGGAAAAGCAGATGCGCGCCGAGCGCGAGAAGCGGGCCGTGATCCTCACCTCTGAGGGCGAACGGGATGCCAAAATCAATTCCGCCGAGGGCGAGAAGCAGCGCGCTATTAAGGCATCGGAAGCTTTACGCCAGCAATTGATGAACGAAGCCGAGGGCCAAGCGCAAGCGATTCTCGCCGTTGCGAATGCCACAGCGGAGGGATTGCGACTGGTGGCCTCTGCGCTCTCAACAGAAGGCGGCGCCGAGGCGATGCAACTCCGCATCGGTGAGGAGTACGTCAAGCAGTTTGGCAAGATCGCCAAGGAGTCGACCACGCTCGTAGTGCCGTCGAACCTTTCGGATCTCGCTTCAATGGTCTCGATGGTGACTAGCATCACCAAGAAGAGCTAACCCGATCGACCCCGCGTGCTTTGGTCCGTCCAAGGCACGCGGTCGGCTGGACTTAGTTTTCGATGCCTTGCATGGTCAGGTACTCATCGTAAGTACCGCGGAAGTCCGTCATGCTGCCGTCCGGCTTCATCTCGAAAATACGATTGGCAAGCCCACCGACGAACTCGCGATCGTGTGACACAAAGACGAGCGTCCCCGCGTATTTCTCCAAAGCAATCTGCAGCGATTCGATCGTTTCCATGTCCATGTGGTTCGTCGGTTCGTCCATCAACATGACGTTGGGCTTGGTCAGAATCAACTTGCCGTAAATCATGCGGCCTTTTTCACCACCGGAAAGAACCTTAACCGACTTCTTGATCTCGTCACCGGAGAACAATAGACGGCCTAGGGTACCGCGCACCAACTGATCGTCGTCGGCTTTGCCGGTGTACCGAGAAATCCAGTCGAAGAGATTCAACGGCTCCTCGAACTCCGCCTGGGGATCTTGGGGCATATATCCGGGCTGAGCGTTTTCAACCCACGTGATCGTGCCCGTCTGCGGGTGCAATTCACCGGCAAGGCAGCGCATCAGGGTCGTCTTACCTATACCGTTAGGGCCAATAATCGCAATGCGATCACCAGCCTCCACGGTGAAATTCAGTCCGCGAAAGATCGCTGTCTCAGTGCCTGGGTAGGTGAATGTTAAGTCCTGTACCGTGACGGCCGTGCGATAGAGTTTTTTTCCCTGATCGAAGCGGATGAATGGATTCTGACGCGTGGAGGGACGGATCTCTTCGATCTTGATCTTCTCCAACTGCTTCTTACGCGATGTCGCCTGTCTCGCCTTTGAGGCGTTCGCGGAAAAGCGACGGACGAACTCCTGAAGGTCGGAGATCTGCGCTTTCGCCTTTGCGTTGGCCGACTCGACGCGCTGACGGGCCTGCACGGACGCAAGCATGAAGTCGTCGTAGTTACCCGGATAGATTTTGACCTGCTGGTAATCCAAATCCGCAATGTGTGTGCAGACCTGATTCAAAAAATGCCGATCGTGGCTAATGATGATCATGGTGGCGTCGTACGCATTCAACGCCCGCTCCAACCAATGAATCGAGTGAATGTCGAGGTTGTTCGTCGGCTCGTCGAGCAACAAAACGTCGGGCTTTGAAAACAACGCCTGTGCCAACAATACGCGCAACTTGAGACCCGGCGGCACCTCACGCATCAATCCCTGATGGCGCGACTCCTCGATACCCGCATCGATCAGAATCGCCCCGGCGCGTGCTTCCGCGTCGTAACCGCCGTACTCGGCGAATATCGCCTCGAGTTCGGCTGCACGCATGTAGTCCGCGTCGGTGGCGTCGGGATTGGCATAGATGCGATCCCTTTCCTGCATCGCATTCCACATTTCCATGTGGCCCTGCATGACGACATCCAGTACACGTTGGTCTTCATAGCCGAACTGGTTCTGGTTCAGCTTACCGAGGCGAGCCCCTGCCTGTAGCATAACGTCGCCCGAGTTCGGTTCCAGGTCGCCGCCGAGGACCTTCATCAGGGTCGATTTTCCGCACCCGTTGGCACCAATCAGGCCGTAGCGGTTACCGTCCGAAAATTTGACGGTGACTTTCTCGAACAATGGCTTGGCGCCAAATTGGACGACGATGTTAGAAGTCGAAAGCATGGGTTCTCAAAATAAATAAAGGGTGCGCCGACGAGTACGCCAGTCACAGGGCTATCGGGGAAATCGTCCGAGACGTTCGGACCGGCGACTATTCTAATCGAAAACCTGACCGCCCCCCGCATTGACTCGCAGGCTGAGGTCTAATCGCGTCGCTGAGTTAGGATGCCCGGTCATCCCACTTCAGAAGGATCCCCGATGCGTCGTCGGTTTGTGCTGCTCCTAGCGCTCTGGTTGCCGTGGGTCGTGCATGCGGCGGAAGGGCAGAACCCGCTCACGGTGTATGCAGCGGCCTCTCTCAGCGAGGCCCTGCAAGCGTGTGCGGATCGTTTTACCGTTGAGACGGGCATTCCCGTGCGATTGTCCTTCGCGGCCAGTTCTACGCTGGGCCGCCAAATCGAAGGCGGCGCAACTGCGGACATCTACATTTCCGCCGACTCGGAGTGGATGGATTACCTCGCCGCTCGGCACCTTATTCAGGCCGCCAGTCGGCACGATCTCTTGGCGAATCGGCTCGTGCTGATTGCGGACGCTAAGGATCCGATCGCCTTGCATATAAGCCCGGGCTTTCCGTTGCCACAGGCGCTTGGGGCCGATCGATTGGCCGTCGCCGACCCGGACAGTGTGCCCGCCGGACGTTATGCGCACGCCGCGCTAGCGGCATTGGGTCTGTGGGACGCGATGGCGTCGCATTTGGCGCGCGGCGAAAACGTCCGGTCTGTACTGCAGTTTGTGGCCCGGGGCGAGGCGCGCTTAGGCATCGTCTATGAGACGGATGCAAAAGCAGATCCGCGGGTTCGCGTTGTCGATGTTTTTCCGGCGGGAACCCACCCACCGATTCGTTATCCGGTTGCCGCAACCCACGATGCCTCGCCGCGCGCTCCGGCGTTCCTTGGGTTCCTCTCCTCGCCGACAGCCGCCGCCATCTTCGCGAAATACGGCTTTCAGAGGCCGTAAATCGGTCTGCGGGCGGCGCCGTGAATTCCCCCCAGCGGGTACATTTGACGGCTACGTCGAGGCCGCCTACTATTTTGTCTGACAATTTATCATTTAGGGGATCCCCCATGTTCGGCATTACTCCCTCTGCACGACTGCGGCCGTCCCCGTACTTTGACGCGACCCTAGCCGACGGCGTCACCGCGTTTACGACGTATAACCACATGCTGATGCCCACCAGCTTCGGCGATCCCGAAGCGGAATATTGGCGTCTCATGAACGGCGTCTCGATGTGGGACGTCGCGGTCGAGCGGCAGGTCGAACTGCGCGGCCCGGATGCCGGTCGACTGGCCCAAATCCTGACGGCACGCGATTTGAGTCGATGCGTAGTGGGGCAGGGCAAGTACGTTCCCCTTTGTAATCACGACGGGGTGCTTATTAACGATCCGATCCTCCTCAAACTCGCGGAGGACCAGTACTGGTTGTCGATCGCGGACTCCAATATTTGGTTTTGGGCACGCGCGATTGCTGCGGAGCGCGGCCTGCGCGTCACCGTATCCGAGCCGGATGTATCCCCCCTCGCGGTGCAAGGTCCTAAGGCCGAAGACGTTGTGGCGTCGCTGTGCGGAGAGTGGGTGCGAACCCTGAAGTATTTTTGGTTCCGGGAAACCGCCATCGACGGCATTCCCGTGGTCGTCGCGCGGTCGGGCTGGTCCAAGCAGGGCGGGTTCGAGGTGTACTTGCGTGACGGATCGCAGGGCACCCGCCTGTGGAACATTGTGAAGGAAGCCGGTCGTCCCTGGGATATCGGCCCAGGCAACCCTAATTTCTGCGAGCGTGTCGAGACGGGTCTCTTGTCCTACGGAGGGGACACGGACGATCATACCAACCCGTACGAGGTCCGACTGGGGAAGTACATCGACCTCGATGTACCCGACGACGTGATCGGCATCCAGGCACTGCGCCGGATTCACGCCGAGGGCGCCGGTCGTCACCAACTGGGCGTGATCCTCGACGGCGCGGAACCGACAACCTTAGGTTTCCTCTGGCACGACATCCGTAAAGGCCATGACAAGGTCGGCGATCTGACCAACTGCGTGTGGTCTTGGCGCCTGCAAAGAAACATTGGCTTCGCGCTGATCGATAGTCAGTGTCAGGTGGGTGAACGCGTGACCGTCATCAAAAACGGCACACCGCTCGCCGGCACGCTAACGGCACTACCGTTTATTTAAGGGGTCTCACAGCAAGGCGGGATCCGCGTCAACCACCGATCCGGCGCCGCGCATCAGTATGCCGGCGTAACCGTCCACCTGCGGCAACAGATGCTCGGCATAAAACCGCGACGACTGTAATTTGCCGCGGTAGAACTCCGGATCGTGGCCCGCCTCAAGCTGCGCAGCCGCACGAGCCGCAGCGCGCGCCTGTAGCCACCCCCCGAGTACAAGCCCGGAGAGCCGCAAGAACGGAACCGACAGCGCACCGAGTACGCGCGGATCGCGACTCATCGCCATCAGATATCCTCCGGCAACGCGCTGGTAGACGCCGACCGCAGCAAGGGCCGCCTGCCGCATCGGTTCTGCCGCCGCCAGCACCGGTTGTTCAAGTTCGCCGCGAATATCCGCGCCGAGTGCCATCAATGCAGCACCACCGTCTCGGACGAACTTCCGACCCGCCAAATCCGCGGCCTGAATGCCCGTCGTACCTTCATAGATGGTCCCAATACGCGCGTCGCGCAGACTCTGCGCCGCCCCGGTGTCTTCGATGAAGCCCATACCACCGTGGACTTGTATGCCTAAGGAGGCCATCTCCAAGCCCAATTCCGTGCAGCATCCCTTGATGATCGGTATGAGCAAATCCACGCGCGCCTGCGCCGCTTGGCGCGCTGTGGAATCCGAGTGTTCTGCCGCACGGTCTAACTGCGCGGCGCCGTAGAACGTCATATAGCGGCAGGCTTCGATCTGTGAGCGCATGGTCAACAGCATGCGCTTGACGTCCGCATGATTGACGATGGCCTGTGCACCCGGCGTTGTCGCGCCGATCGGTGTCCCTTGGATGCGAGTGCGTGCCCAGTCCAAGGCACGCTGATAGGCGCGCTCGGCAACCGCGTAGCCTTCCAGTCCCACACCCAGACGCGCCGCGTTCATCATGATGAACATCGTCTCGAGTCCGCGATTTTCAACGCCCAGCAAATAGCCGATAGCGCCGTCACTCTCCCCGTAACTCATCTGGCAGGTGGGGCTGCCTTTGATACCAAGTTTGTGTTCTATACCCGTGCAGCGCAGATCGTTACGCGCCCCGAGCGAACCGTCGGCATTGACGAGGAATTTCGGAACGATGAACAACGAAATCCCTTTGACCCCCGCCGGCGCGTCTTCTAGGCGCGCGAGGACGAGATGAACAATGTTTTCCGCGAGATCGTGCTCGCCGTAGGTGATAAAGATTTTCGAACCGAAAATACGATAGTGACCGTCTTGGCGGATCGCGCGTGTGCGCAGGAGCGCAAGATCCGAACCGGCTTGCGGCTCCGTCAGGTTCATCGTGCCACTCCAACGCCC